>Ga0071330_1033404_pt1 | contig 33571 bp, 24 predicted proteins | sample GBScel77sediment_FD_63802 | JGI IMG/M metagenome (GOLD analysis project Ga0071330, IMG submission 63802) | Hot spring sediment microbial communities from Great Boiling Spring, Nevada - Cellulolytic enrichment Sediment 77C v2 (version 2) | ecosystem: Environmental > Aquatic > Thermal springs >...
CAAGCTGAACTTTTTGCAGGAAAACATGGTGTCGGCTATACACCACGGCTTCCGTCGTTCGGTAGATTTTGATGATACTCGACAACAGTAGATGAGATACTTGCCGCATGTGGTGGCTTGGTCCGTAACTCGAAGATCAAAAGGTCTCCCGAGAAAACTATAGGCAGCCTTAGAGATAGATTTTGAGCGACTGGTTCCGACTGTAGGGACTGGGCAATGTGAGTTTGGCGAGAGATTTTTCCGTGGGAGATACTACCAACACATAGCGGTACGGCGTTTTTGCGGGGACTTACCATTGGATTATGTCTCCCCGGCCGAAGAAATAACAACCCTGCTTCGGTGATTATGCCGGTGTTGGATCCAGGCCACTCGTAGAACCTCTTTTAGCCGGGCTAAACCCGGGGTGAAACGTCGCGAAGACTTCTAGGTGCTGAGCAGTAAATGCCGTAAAGATCGATGCCGGAACAATTCGGGGAAAAATCTCAGGAACCTACACCACATCGTCGTCAAAAAGCTCGTGAAGAAGGCCACGTCGCTAGAAGTCACGAGCTTACGTCGGCGGTTATCCTCGTCGGAGCTCTACTTGCCACGGCAGTTCTCGGAGCACCGCTTTATGCCTGGCTTTTGGACCTGACAATCACACACCTGAGAGAGCCAGCTCTCTTTCGAGCTGATATTGGTAGCTTTGTGGAGCTTGGGCGACGGCTCGTGCTGGAGTTCTTCCGAGCTCTCCTGCCCATTTTTGTATTTGCTATTGGAGTTGGTATTGCGAGTGACATTGCTCAGATGGGACTTCTCTTTGTTCCCAACCGAGTGGCGTTTCAGCTCTCGCGGATTGATCCGTTTCAAGGTTTTCGCCGGATTTATTCGTGGGCGGGTGTAATCCGGTTAATAAACGGTATTGTAAAAGTGATTGTGGTCCTATGCTTGGCAACGGTCGTCGTTTGGACAGAACATCAGACTCTTATTGGCCTCTGTGTTTTAGATCTGCCGGAACTCTTTCGGTATGCCGCTGAGTTTCTGTATCGGCTTAGCGTTTACGTTGCCCTGGCCATTCTCGTGCTAGGGGTAGCTGACTACGGCTTGCAACGTTGGCGGTATGAGTTAGACCTGCGGATGACCCCTCAGGAGGTCCGAGAAGAGCTGAAACATTTTGAAGGCGATCCTCAGATCCTGGCTCGGCGGCGTGCGGTACAACGTCAGCTAGTACTTCACCGACTTTCTGCAGCCGTCCCAAAGGCCGACGTCGTAATCACCAACCCCACAGAATACGCCGTAGCCCTTAAGTACGATCCGGAGACAATGATCGCCCCGGTTGTTGTCGCTAAAGGAGCAGGATTGCTTGCCGAAAGGATCCGAGCTTTAGCCCGGCAACATGGAATTCCCATCGTGGAGCGAAAGGAATTAGCCCAGGCTTTATATCGCGAAGTTGAAATCAACCGACCAATTCCGCGGGACAAATATGCGGCAGTCGCGGAAGTTCTTGCATACGTGTACCAACTGAAGGGTAAGACCCTTCCTCGCATGGCTGCATGAGAATTCCAAGTTGTTCATCGGGATCACTGCCGCCACTTGTGGCCGCGAATTCTCAAAAGGAAGACATCACCCCCGGTTACTGAACGCGAATCGGTTTTTGTTGCCCTTTGGGGATAGGACAGCGTCACCAGCGTTCAAGCCGCCTTGTTATGCATCCGGATCGATCGTGGGATAGCCATAACGGACGGCAAACCACCCCCAAGCATCGTGCACTTTTTTGCGAATTTCTGGAGCCAGATCGAACTGATTGGGCTTGTAATCCTTTCGGGACTCAAGGAGTTTCTCCACGGCGGGCCTGGCAAGATCAAAGGGCCCAAGGTCCAATTCCCGATAAATCCGCTCCAATTCGGTGAGGGGATCGGCCACCAAATTCTCAAACCGAACCTCGGCCAACTGGCGGGGACCGAGGAGCGACTTGTCGCGGTCGAAAGCCCGATACAACCGGTTAAACGTCTCCAGAACGTGGGTATCAAGTCCCGCATAAGTTGGTCGCTGGAGCCCTTGGTCCCGATAAAACCGACGCCACAGGTTCATAGTGGATGCAAATACAGTAAGAGGCTCCCGATAGATATGAATGAACTTGGCATCCGGAAACATCTCCAATAAGACACGGATCCGTCCTAAGTGGGCGGGAGATTTCAGCACAAGCCTTTTGCCCGAGGCATAGGTGACACTCTGAAGAAAGTGCAGCAACTTCCTTTTCCACCTTTCGATTTGAAAGGGGCTAAGGCCTTCCATGTCCAAGTATTCTTGATCTTGGGGTGGATGATTAGGAAAGGCAATGGTCAAGTACGGTGAAGGAGCCCCAAGGTTGCAGAGAGCAAATTCGTCTTCCTGAGGACTTTCCAGACTGAAAGGCATGTCATCCTGCGGCCGTTGGCGTGGGGCAAGTCTTTCCGCTAACCGTCCCAACCAACTCCGGGAAACCAAGAAATGGCTTGGGGCAAAGCACTGGTAAGAGGTTGGAGAGGCATGGCGAGGATCTGCCACCAGAAGCTCATGAAGGAACGTAGTGCCTGTCCGCCAGTGGCCTACGACAAAAATCGGCTCAGGAGAGATTTTGGTCCGACGGATCCGCCGTCCATAAATACACCTTTGCAGAAACCCCAGAGGCGAATTGACGAAGGTAGCCAAGAACGTGATAACCAATGCCATGGGAATTCGGCTGGGGGCGATGCGGAAACGATTCCGCCACAAGAGCCGCAGCCATGCCGACAGCACGATGCCCGACCAAATCCGAGGCATCCACGGTTTATTCTGAGCCCCCCCAACGCGTTTCGGCACCAATCCAACCAATCCCGGGTCAGTTGTGCCAGTTTGAGTTCGCGTGGCAGAAGGGGCAAGGACAGTATTGACCCCTTCCGGCGAGTTGCTCATCGTAGTTCTCCACTTCTAATTTCGCACGTTTAGGCTGCACTCGTTGTTTCTGCGAGGTGTTGTGGCTAATCGCATCAAATTCCGGCAGGAGACTCGACCGGAGTTTTGCTTATGAATGTGAACCCGTATTGCAAGCAACGAGGCAAGCGACATCTTCCGCGGAAGCCCTAAAGCTTTCGACCTTTTAGGCACTCAAAACATTATCAGGGTTTGGGCTTTGGTTGGGTAGGACCGCCGCCAACAAAGCTCCAGTATACGGAAACGGGGGCGAAACCGAAGGAGTGCGAGAAGAATGCTGTGGGGGCCGATCGTTAGCATTTTCGATTTCCCAGAATACCTCGGGGCTAAAAAACCGAACGAGAGGGCAGTCCCGGGGGCCAGGGGCCGAGCTTTCAAATGCTGTGAGTCCACTCGAAACAGCAGGCCCCTAGATTAGCCCGACCGAAACCGAGATTTGGTAGGCCCGCACTCGCCGAGGTGGTCTACTGTGATCCCTTAAGGTAACCGTGGATCACAAAAAGCTGAGTAAGGTCAGGCGGTAGATTTCGGCGGTGGCTTTGAGGGCGGCTTCGAGGGCGATTTGTCGGCCAACAAGCTCGGAAACCACTTGGGAAAGGTCGATCTCATACTCTTGGGCCAAGACCCCTCGAAGATCGATCATCTCCGTTTCTAGTCGATCCTTAAGTACCTCCAAAGATTGCTGGCGAGCCCCCAACTCCGCCCGCACGTAATTAAGCCGAAGAGAATACCGATCTAACAGATCGATTGCCCGTTCCACCCCTGCAACGTCGTCTTGAAGGAGGGCGTGCTGCAAGCGGATCAAAGCGGTGAAAAGTCCCTCCGCCTCCAGGGGTGCTATTTCCCGACCGGTGAGTACGCTTTGGCCGTCAACGATGGTCCCCTCGGCTTCTGTAGCTTCTGGGGGGATCAGTCCCAATTGAATTGCGGCTAGCTGCCCGGGGCTTGCCACCACCCGGAGGTTGCCTGGTCCTCCAGTATCCACCAACTCGATACCGTTTCCATATCGAGCAAGCCGGGCTACAACCGGAACCCCCCCAGCTTGGTTTGTGGGATGATTGTTGATTCGGTCCAAGACATCGCCGACGGTCTGGCAACCAGTGATGTCCACCTCGAACATGACTCCATCGGCTCGGATGATCCGGAATTCGGCCCCAGGAGCAAATCCCCCGGCGGTAACGGCCTCTCCCAGTTCCACCAGGCCCAATCCCTCGGTGGCCCCCTCTCCCCCGGCTAGCTCGGCCACGAAATAGTCACGGATTTCTGGCGTGATATCAAAAAGGCGGATGATATCTTTGGCCCGGGTTATGCCGGGTACAATGGCAACCTCGATTGTTCTGGCAGTTGGGTCGTAGCGGATATGTTCAGAACCTGGCCCTCCCCCGGAATCCACAAAACGCACAAGAAAATCGTTCCACTCTGCCCCTGCGGTTCGGGCTCGGATAACCAGGTCGTTATCCGGCCCTGAAGACCGAAGGGTAGCAGCCGCAAAACCGCCTCGCCCTTGGTAGTCGGTTACTCCTCGGCCAAAATTTAACTCAGCAAGCCGGGTGTCGCGTGAAAAACTTCGAATTCCCAATTGCGTGGCTGTTTGTCCACCATTTTCACCGATCGCGAAATTAGCACCGCTGCGTCGTGTGCGGACCACCAATCTTTTGGCTGACTCCTCGATGCTTGCAAAAAGTCCATAGTCTTTGCGATTGAGGATATTCAGGAGATCCTCTACCGTCTTGGCAGAGGATATGTCTACGACATATTCTTCGCCATTCAAGATCCGCAGCCCGGCGGCTTGATCGAGCTCCTCGCCCGATCCCCAGGCGGTCACACCAGCCCATTCGCCGGGCGGGGTAACCGGTACCCATCCTAAGCCTTCGCGACGTAAGTCTAACGGATCCAAACGGGCAGAAAAGGGCAGAAGACCTGCATCTCGTGCTCGATTGATGGCGGCTACCACGTGTCTTGCCTGAGTTTCGTACGGAGCAATGCGGACCTCGATTGTCTTGTTGTCCGGGTCGAAGGAAACCACTTCATTACCAGCCGAAACCATGGGGTCGGCAACGAATCGAATCTTCACGTCATTCCATTGCTCCCCCCGCTCGGTGGCTTCTAAGATGATGTCGTTATCCTCGCCCGGCAGCCATAAGAAGCCGACGGCTCTTGAGCCCAGAATGTCATCCAGGGCTGTCTCCGGCCGAAGAGCCGGGTCGAGGTCCTCTCCGATCAGAATGCCTGTACCTACCCCAAGCGGAGCATAAATCCCGAGTTGCCGAGCTGTGGTCCCTTCACCTACTTCAGCCACGATCAAATTTCCCCCAGTTGATGGGTCAAGCTGAAGCACCAGTCCCCGGGGCGTAATGCCCACATTCAAGATCCGACCGGGTGGGGCGTGATCCTTGAGAAGTCGGGCCACATCCCCGATGGTTTCCGCTGCACTGAGGTCCACCACTACAATCCCTTCCGGTGTGCCGTCGGAAAGGATAATGCTACCGGGGGTGATACCTCGACCACCTCGGAGGTCGGCAAGACGGGTTTCTGGCCGCAAGATCGGATCGAGATCAACCTGCCCGACAACTCCCTCGGAAAGTGCCCCAAAAACCTCGTGCCCATGAACGTTGCTAACCGCCAGCAGATCCACATCTACAAAGCTGGACAAATGTTCAAGATTGCCGCGGAATTCGATGTAACCGTTTGCGGTTTCCTCGAAAGGCCGGACCGTAGGATCTGCTCCGGCGAAAAGATATCGCCCCCGAAAATTTTGATTACCGGCATCGATCAGTTGGCGAAGGATTTCCTCGATTTGTACGGCCACTGCCTGACGTTGTTCCCGACTGACGAGGGTCCCTGTGACACTCAAGGCCAGGGAACGGGCCTCGATCATCAGATCGGCGATCCGAGTAAGGGCGACGTCCGTGGAACTTAGGTAGGATTGTGTAGTGGCCAAATTGTTCTGAGCCTGCACCTTTTGCTCGATCAATCGTTGAAGACGGATGACCCGGGATGCGGCGATCGGGTCCTGCCCCGGAACCTGGAAACGATAGCCCGTACTCAGTTGCGTTTGAACCTGAAAGAGCTTTTGCTGATTGTACTGGATTTGTTGCAGCAATCGTTCACGGATGAAAGCCTCGCTCACCCTGCTTGTAGGAACACCTGCCACATGCGTCATGGGCCCCTGCCCTTTCCTTGGCAAGGTACTCAAGGGCAAAAATAATGATCGAAGCACACTATGGGCGAGAGGCTCTTATTGCCCCTCACCGGAGATCGTTTCCCATTAAGAAAGCGGTTGTTCACGGATTCGACCAAAAAGGGGTAGACCTCGGTCCTTGGATGAACCTTGTTCTGCCCGTTACGCTGGCTCCGATTTAGCCCAGGATCCAACCCAGCCTGCCGATTTTGACTTTTTGCGAATCGTATCTCTTCCCCTTCTCACAGCTAGAGGTTCACAAGCAGGTTAAACAGCTCGGCCAAAGTGCCGATGTATCGAGCCGAGGCCTGAAATGCTCGTTGGAAGGCAATGAGCCGGACTGCTTCCTCATCCAAGTTAACTCCACTGATAGCTAGCTTTTGACTCCGGAGGGTCTGCTCGAAAACCCGAGCTGCTTCGGCCATAGCCCGGGCCACCGAGGAGTTCTCCGCCACCTGTCCCACGAGCCGATCATATAGCACCGCAAGACTAGCGGATCCTTGGTCCGGCAAGGGGGTTTCGAACAGGGCAGCAAGTCTGGCAGCCAATTCTGTGTCCGCTCCGATCCCTCCTAGGCTCGATGCAAACGTTGCGGGAGAGGACTTTACCACAGGACTGACCGCGATATTGGATGCGGAATCCCCTTGAAAGAAGGTGTTCAGGCCCAGCGAGGCCAGCACTCCGCTGCTATCCTCTGCAAAGGCGAAGACTAAATCCGGAGACTCTGACCGGATCTCTAAACGTCCGTCTAAGGTAACCCTGGCCGCGATTCCGTCGATGGCATCTAGCTCTTGGGCTAAGCCCTCCAGGGTGGTAGCCCCTGCTCCGGGAAGGAGGCGGACGGGGATAACAGTGGTCCGGGTTTGGCCGGTGGCTGGGTGATGCACCATCACCCGAAAACTTCCGTTCTGTACAGGGAAGGGCAAACCTGCCTGATCAAGCCGGGTTTGCACCGAGCTCACGGGGTTGAAAGAGATTAAAGAGGAATATCCTTGAAGCCCCTGCCCTTGAGAGTATTGCCGGTTGAATTCGAAAATGAGTGTGCGGGCAAATTGATTGAGATTTTCAAGGAACCCCCCCAAAATTTCGTCCCTTGCTTTCAGCAGTCCTGCCAGTTGGCCGGCGGTGGTTTCCAAGGGGGAGTCGGTCTCCTGAAGATGAATGAAAGCAAGGGCCGACCCGCCTGAGGATTGGAAGCGGACCTCCACGGGCCGTTGAACTCCCTCGCTGACAAGGAAAAGCCCGCCGCAATAGACGGTGACGCCGCCACTTAGCTGCTCTTCGACCCGAATATCAATGATTTGGGCTAGTTCTTCCAACGCGATTAATCGTTGATCTCGCAGTCCGACGGCATCGCTGGAGGAGGCATCTCCGCCTTCCATTTCCGCAATCTGAATGTTGAGCGTTCGAATCCGTTCCGTAAGACGATTGATGTCGTCGGCCAGGGCAATCACCCGCTCGTTTAAGTGGGATCGGAGTTCTTCTACGCGATCGGCAAGACGGCGAATATGGAGGCACAACGTCTCCCCCTGAAGCACAGCCAGATTGCGAACGGAGATGCTTTCCGGCTGGTTGAGAATTTCGCTAATACTCGAGAAGAATCTCGTGAGGGCGGTGCTAAGATCGGTGTCCCCTAATTCATTAAGCAGGCCTTCTAGCTGCACAAGGGCATATTCCTGGAGTTCCCCGCTGGCTCGGTCGCTGACGGCCATCCGCAACCGGTGTTCGAGGAAATGATCGATTCGTTGAATTACCCCTTTGACCTGCACCCCCAGTCCTAGCAGCAATCCCCCATATCGCTGGGTAGGTGCAGGCGACAGTAAAAGTTCCTCCCGGATGTAACCCGGGGTTTGAGCGTTGGCGATGTTCTGGCCGATGACCTGCAAGGCAATTTGGTTTGCCCGCAGGCTATTGGCTGCTAAGCGGATTGATCCATAAAGAGACATACCGCGGTGATCTTAATGCTACTTGGGTGAGTTTGCCGGGCCGATCTTGCTGCCTAAGTCATTTTGTCTGTCCGTCACTCCCCATCTTTTAAACTCGGGGCAGCTCACCTTTCTTTCCCCTACCCCTCGAGATACCGAGACTCCTTAAATTGCCTGGTCAATCAGGATCCCCCCGGTTTTTGAAGAGGAACTTTCCTCGGAATTGGTCCTAATAGAGTATGTCGGCACAGTTTGCCCCCCGGTCGCGATAATCTCCAGCATCTGGGATAGATGGAGCAATGTTCGCTGAAGCAGTAACCAATTGGCCAGGGCCTGATGCTGCAAAAGCTGCCAATGCCAACATCCCTTTTCCGCTTCCATCTCCAGCTGCCGCCGCCTGTCGGGAGAAATTTCCGAAGCCGGTAACCGCCGGATTAACTCGCGGATTGTCTGTGCCGAATGACCCGTGTTGGCAGCTTCTTTTAGAAGTTCCGTCCGCCGTCGTTGGCAGTCCTCGAGCTTCTGCAAAACTGCGTTCTCGGAATCTTGGACTGCGGACAGGGCCTCTAAATCCCACCGGGCAACGGCAAGCTGCTTTTGTTTAAGAATCCTAAGACACTCCTCTTGGATCCTAGAAAGCTCACTCAAAAAAGCCGCAATCCGTTCGTCCCAGCTTTGCATCTTGGCAACTTCCGATGTTTCCCGGTGGGTGTCGATGGATGGTGACTGTTCTTCGCAAGCCAATGGTTTTGAAAGAGAACTCGCTTCTGACCCTGAATAAAAGTTACCCATGGCTGAAGATGCCCGTTTTCGCGGGGACTTTACCGAATTGGCAGTAGTCCAACTCGCAGATCCGAAAAGTGCAAGAGATTCCAGCGAAGCCTAACGTTATCTCGCCCCCGAGGTATTCAGTTCCCGACCCCAAAACCGGCCCTCTCCCAATTACCGCGAACAAGAAAGGAACTGACGATTTCGGAGGTAGGGGATGGTCAAGTTTTAATGGCCCGGTCTCCAATAGGAGCTTTAGCTTTCCAAGAACCTACCCTCTTCAGCGAAGCCGCAAGGAGAAAAGCTCAAACATTTCATCGGCAAACTGATCCCCCGTTTTCCGAGCAGCCTTTTCCACCAGTAGTCGATCCAGCTCAACCTGAAAAACCTCTTCCATCCTTCCTCCGTGGAAATAGGGCGGCTTTCCTACCGTTTGCCGCATGGCCCGAAGCATTTGGCTAAAAAGGGTTTGACCGACAAAATCGCGGAAAGCCTCCCGCAGTTGCGGACTGGTTGCATGCTCGCGGTCGGTTTGCGATAGCTCGGAAGGTACTTCCGCTCGTGGCAAAGAGTGCATCCAAAAACTATGCGGGGTGAACCCATGGATATTCATGTGGGTTAGATCCTTGCTATGGTTTTGGGGACAGGTTCAGGAATTTTAAGGGAACATCCTGGCAACTAGTTTCACTTGCGGACTGGCTAGGAACACTGAGGGGATCCTTCGGAATTCCCTTGACAATCCCTATTATCGGCTTAGTTCCCAGCGGCGAATTGATCGTGCGATTGTAAGATTTTTCATTCCGGAGTGTCAGGCAAAAGGCTCACACGAACCGGCCCCACATCTCCTTCGGATTTGTCTTTGTCAACTTGCGGGGGCAATTTCCTGCCTTGAAAGCACTCGGGTTGGGTATCCAACGGATACCGTCACTTTTGTTTTGGTGTTAGGATACCGTAACCTCTGCTTTGGTCTTAACGACCTTTCCACGGTTCAGAAGCAGGTTGGCCGGAAGATGACTTGCTAAGGTCTTTCCAACGTGGCTCGGGAACGTGGACTACTTTCGAAATTAACGGTACTCCCCCGCTGTGGACCGGCCGTTCGGAAGGCGAACTAATCACCGAAAAGCCCCGGGCTTTCTACTCGATGATAAGTCGTCCGTACAGCTTACCCTGTCGGTCGATAGCTTTTATGATATCGACGATATCTTCCGGCGGGACACGAACGGCATTTAAAGCCTCTACCAATCCTTTTAGTCTTGGATTTTGTGACTGGCGGGAATCTACTGCTGCAAATCCGGGAATTCCCGCGTTTGGTCCTGCCTCAATCACCATGTTTTTGTGAGTAACTACGACCGGTCCGATTTCCACTTCACCCCCGAGGACAATCGTTCCAGATCGTTCGTGGATGACCACCGCCGGGCCCAGTTGCGGTTCGATGATTTCCACCTCCAAAACTTGGGACAAAAAATTGACCGGATCATCGCGATATACAGCCGGCACCAAAACCTCAATAGCAACCTGGTCCAGTGCACGAGCCAGAGGTTGGTTGTTGTTTATGATGGCAAGCTCGGCATTGATGGCATTGGCTACTTCTTGAGCGACATGAAACCCAGCATAGTTGTTATGAAGCAAAAGGGTAATCCGCCCCTCCGGGGCGACTGGCATAGCGACGTCATGGATTAGCCGGCAACCTTCGAAAATCCTCCCCGAGGTGAGGTTGTCGGGGCTATCCAAGGTGATGGGGCCCTCAGCCAGGGCTACCACCATCGGATTGCGGGAAGGTATGGGACCGGTCAAGGGCGTGAGAAACAACCGTCCTCCAGCCAGACTCTTTGCCGAAATAGCACTCACGTAGCAGGACAAGCGATCACCCCTCCTTGCCCCAGTAGGCGGGACTCTGGCCGTCACCACCACCAAGGCCACGTTTTTGGCATCCCGAAGCTCGGCGGAAAGATTCGTTCCTACCGGGTTTCCCATCAACTCCATGGCCGTAGCCAGTGCTCGAATCGTAGGTAGCGCGCTCGGCCCGTCGCCGGTCCCTTTAAGACCTGTGACCAGACCTAGTCCTTGTAGGGTCAAATCTTCTTGCCCGGCCACACGGCAGATGTTTCTCAACTTCACCGCCGCGGGAGCAACCCGGCCGGGCTCCACCGCAACCGTGAGCACACTAAGGAGAATCGCAAGCGAAAAAGCCCACCGTTTCCCAGATTTGCGGTGCTCGATGCAATCGGTTCTACCCGCCAGGTGCCAAGTGTACTTCATAAGGAATTTCCACCCTCGCAAAGTAGGTACCGGAGGTGAATTCCTCGATGGTCGGCAACACTGAACACTGCATTTCCTTGCATTTCGTTTGCCCCCAAATGGGCCTGTCACTGCACATTGCCCCGGGTGCTTCACCACTGCCCTTTTATTCCCCTTTCCCAAAAGGCCCGCCATTTTCCCACTCCGAAGGTTTCCTCACCGCCTATCTTTTAGAATGGTTGGTACTCGTCCAACAACCGGGTGAACCAGCCTCGACGATAGCCGTCTCGCACATGCCCGATCTCCCGCTTAAATACTCGCAAATTTGCCACGTTCTCGCTCAGCACTGTATTATTGGGAAGCACGTCTTCGGGTCGGACCACCCCAAGGAGTGAGATTTCCCAGATTTCGTCGTTATTACGCAGCCATCGACGTCCTTCTAACACGAGAGTACCGTTAGGACGGATATCCACCACTTCGCAGGCAATCCGGAATTTCATTGCTCCACGGCTGGAAAACTCACCCTCTGCTCGGAGTGATTGCTGGACCTCACCGGAAATTTTCGGATCCCCCCTTGACTGTGGATCAGGAATTAAGTTCAGCCCCTTTAGGAGGACCCAGTCTTTAAGAGTCCAAGCGGCATTGGCCGTTTTTCGGCGGTCGAGTTCGCCCTCGCTTATGACCTGGGTTTTTTCGTCAACCAGCACCACGATGATGTCGTGCAGCTTCACTGTGCGAGGTGGTGTGGGTGGTCGGTATGTCCAAGAAGCCTCCGAGAGGGTAAGTGCTCGCGGCTCTTGAGCCGGCATTGTCCCGCGATACTGGGTACCCCCGTCCGCTGACAAGAGCACTTGTCCAGGACCCCGGGTGGTCAGGGCCGGATATGCCTCCGGGGGTACCCGGTACACTCCTGTCGGGGTTAAAAATCCTTGGTATCCGCCAGCGGTCGTTTCGGACGGATTACGTCCGACCGCCCCAAAATGAGACCACGGAAAAATCGCTCCAGCTGTGTCGGAAGGAGTCGAAATCGAACCGCGGTTATTTCCGGGGGAGATTCCGGGGTTTAAGCCTAGGCCTCCGCCTCCAGAGAAACTACCTTGCCCTTGTGGATTTTGGGCTTTAACAAGGGAACCCGCGGTGATCAAAAAACACACAGCCCAAAACACAATGCCTAGTCCCACCGTGTAGAGGTCTATCTCCTCGAAGAAAACTCGCGAACAAATTCGGCGGGTGAACTCCATCCTTATCCGTGAGCTCATCAGAACCTCCGCTTTCGAACGAGACTCGCGTTGAAGGCGAGTGTCCTCGGAAAATATTCGGGAGGGGTTCGGCGGCAACTTATGATCCATGCGTGCACCAGGATTGAACGTCACTGAAAATCTGCGGTAACAACATCGAACGTCGTGAAGTACGTTTTTGGGTCTTCTCAACAGGCCTTCTTCCTGGATGGTATGCACATGCTTTTGAACCCCCGCAATATTTCGGCCGAGTTTAACTGGTCCTGCCCTACAGCGGGTTCACTTGGGGACAAAGCTCTTCTCTTGATCACCCAATCAAAAGGGCTTTTAAGACCCAAACCCGTCTCCCGTGGTCAAATGGTTAGATCCTTTTCAGCCGGTCAAGAATAGGCGGTTAACTATCTCCCAAGGGGGAATTTCTTTTTGGCTCTATTTAAGGGCCAGGCTAAAACCTAGCGGGCTGATTCCGGCTGAATGACAATCTCTACGGTCCGTGGTCCACACACCCGTGCCGAGTAAACACCCCGCTGGCCAGGGGCTTCGATCAATACCGAATCCCCCAAGCGGCCATCCTGTCGGGCTTTGCCCGTGGTTCTCACCTGAACGTTTGGTCCACGAACCCAAACAGTAACCACATCCCCCCGATTTACAAGCTGGTCTCCTCGATTCCTCGAAGGAAAATGCCGAAAGGCCCCAGCGGCCGTTTCATTCCTTGCAGGAAAAGCAGTCGGCTGCACCTGAGGCTGGGAATCCGCCGCAAGAGGGGAGTTTGCTCGGATTGGCTCTTGTTCCCCCCACACTTGCTTGATCGGAGAGAGCATGTTTAAACGCCCAAGATCTCCAGTCTGGGGACTAATCGCGAGGTTTTTCCCATCCCAAATGGGAGGGGCAGCGGGATTTCGCGGATCTTCCGAAGGATTCCCACCGCTTGTCCTCAGGCCCCCTGGGAGATCTCCTAACGAGAGTAGTAATGCGGATCCTCCTTGTCCCGGGAAAGTTGTATTCCTCACGGAGTCATTTTGCGATTCGAAATTGTCCCCCCCAGCCTGGAGAAGCACTTTTTCACCAAAAGCCTGGGCAGGCACCAGGGAGTTGTGGACCCGGCCGGGAACCGGTGTTTGGTCCTGCTCCCCCCGAAGGCCGAATTCTTCCGGACTCCTCTGCCCCCCCTGCTTGGCAGTCGACTGAGGAATGCCCCTCTCTTCCTTTTTTGCGACCGGATAAGAATTCCCACGATCATGCTCGCCGGTGCCAACTACAAAGGTCTGGGGTGCTCCAGAGACAAGCAACTGTCGCCGGCTGAAACCTCGGCGGAGTAAGGTCTCGAGGATTTCCTGCCGGGTCACTACCCTGCCTCTTCCTGACCGCGGGGCAGGAAAAAGTTCTAACTCCTTAACCCGGCGAGCCTCCTCGGGGGAACTGGCACGAACCTCGGCCAAGTCGCCCACCTTCACCAGGGGGGCCGCCACCTCAACGTGTGACCGAAATTGCAGTTCGATGTATCCCGTGGGGATCCCTCCCAGAGCAAGCCGGGGAAAAGCTGCCAAGGCAATCAAAAAGCAAAAAAACACCGTCTCTAGCGAAAATCGCGGCAAAATAGCCAACCGAATGCTAGAAAGCCGGCAGTAGCTACATAGTCTCAACTTTTTGAACCCTCGCTCCTTAATGGAATGTGCAGGTAACGGATATACCGAATGTTCCCAAGCCGAAAACTCCGGTTTCGGGAGGGCGGAGTCTTTCTCCCTGGCCCTTGAGAAGCTGGCAACCAGGAACTTGCAGAACTTTGTCTTCCAGGAATTGCCGTCGAACAGCCAACCCTTTTTCCCCCTTCGAAGCACTGTCACTTGGCTTTCCCCTACCGAACAGGGTAATCCCGAGCTACTTTACACTAGCCGGCCCGTACCTACGAGGAGAAGGATTGAGCGTTAGTGTCGCCTTATTTTGTGCGGCCCAAAAGGTGTTGTGCCTCAAGGCAGCTTTCGTCGGAGTTGTCTTAACAATTTCCAGGTGAATGAGGATCTTTTCAAAAACAGTGGGAAACCGTTGCTTAATTCAGCCCCGACCGCCCGTAAATATCACATGTGACAGAAAGTTCCGCGTTTATTGCCACCTTCTCCACTATTCACGTGTCCATTTTTAGAGTCGCCGCATATTGGCCACGAGTTGCATAATTTCATCCCCGGCCTTAACGGCCTGGCTGTTAAGTTCGAAAGCCCGCTGGGTGGTGATCAGCTCAATAAGTTCTCGGACTGGCTCGACATTGGAAGCTTCCAGCATTCCTTGCCGGAGCAATCCGAGCCCGTCTTGCCCGGGTGAACCTGTGATGGCTGGTCCAGAGGCATCGGTTTCGGCATATAAATTCTCACCAAGCTTAAGTAACCCCTCGGGATTGATGAAGTTGGCCAATTCGATGGTCCCCACCTCTGTAAGGGCCGGGGAACCCGGTTGTTTGACGAAGACTCGCCCTTCGGGAGTGATGGAGATACCCAGGGTATCCTCGGGGATGGTTATCGGGGGCTCAAGCAGTCTCCCCGTACTGGCTGAACCGATTACTAGTTGTCCGTTGGCATTAATGGAGAAAGTCCCAGCCCGGGTGTAAAGGATCTGTCCCGTTGGATCCATGACCCGGAAAAATCCAGGACCTTCGATAGCCACGTCCAACTGCCGGCCCGTTTCTTCGAAAGCCCCTTGATGAAAATCCGTTTGAATGGAAGCCACTTTGGTTCCTAGTCCGATGGAGATCCCTGTGGCCGTCAGTCCCCCGGCCGTATCCTCTGCCCCAGGAAGTTTCTCGTGACGATAAAACAGATCTTCAAAGTTCACCCGGCCCCTTTTAAATGCAGTGGTTTCGATATTCGCCAAGTTGTTGGCGATAACATCGAGCTTGGTCTCCATTGCCCGCATACCCGTGGCTGCCGAGTATAGGGCCTGCACACTCATCGTTCACATCTCCTATTGATTGCGAATTTGGAACGCCGTAAGCCCAATTCGGGCTACATGTGATGCTCCCCAGGCGGGTCGTGCCGCCTCTTTAAGCCCTCAGAGTACCGGAAACCAAAGCTCTGAAGGGACCCATACCTGATGCAGGCAGGGATTTTTCTTTAAACCCGGAGAAGACGCGTTACTAAGGCTCCTAAAGTAGTATCTTGGAGTTGAAGCATATTCAGATTGGCTTCGACCGCCCGAGATGCTTCGATCAGCTCCACCATTTCGGTAGTGGGTTGTACTGCCGATTGTTCCAAATAGCCGGAGCGGACCTGTCGCTGGTTTTCCGGAATGGGCTGCAGCCCCCCTCGGACCCGGTAAAAATTCTCCCCGATCGGCTCGAGTGTTTGGGGATCGGTGGGGCGAACAAGGGCCAAAGGTTGAAGCATCGCCCCCTGCCGAATGACTCCGGAGGGAGAAAGTTCCCACGGGCCTTGGGTTGGATCGATGAGGATAGGCTGACCCGCTTGGGAAAGCACAGGAAATTGCCGTCCTTCAAAATGGGCTACCAGTTGCCCGGTGGCCGTCAAAGCAAAATTCCCCGCTCGTGTTAACACCGGCTCTCCGTCGCGATCCACCACAAAGTACCCGTCTCCCACGATTGCGAAGTCAGTAGGGATACCCGTGTGCTTGATCTTCCCCAGGGAATGATCAAGGGCGGTGTGGGATACCTGTACCCCTCCCGGCAGTTCCTCCCAATTACCGCCTGTTGGCAAGTAGGGTCCGGTCTCCGAGGCTCGAGCCTGCAAAATGGCTAACTGTCGGCGAAAACCCGGAGTGTCCACGTTGGCCAGGTTGTGAGCGATCACCTCAAGTCGCTTGGATTGCACGTGGGCTCCGTCGGCCGAGAGATAAATCCCGTAGAACATCGGCTGGCTCTAGCTTCCTAGAGGGTTCTTTCCGAAAGCAGCCTGTTTGTCGGTACACTCCCGGACAAGGTTATGCCTTCGTGGGTCGGGGCTCTCAGCCACGGTCGCATAGCTGGTGTAACGGCCGGATTTCCTCCGGTGTACCCGACCACTTTCTGCGTGGGGCACTTGCAAGGAGCAAAGACCGTGCCAAGGAAGATCCCTTTTTTCCCGGAAAAAAACTTCGTCGGCATAAGTCTATCTGGGGTATAGACTTACAATCTGAACCAAACAACTCGGACAGAGGGGATGAGGGAAGAAGAAAAACTCATAAGACTCTCTGACAATTTCCCACGGCAGGTGATCAGGTTGCATAAACCACAAAAGATGGGCCACTTAGACGGGGAAATATCCAAACGTTGGGCCCTGGTATTGCACGACCGGAATAATTCAGGATTTCCCATTATTTGTCCGGCCGGCAATTCCTGCCGATTGGCAAAGGCAAATTTTGCCAGATGGCAAAACTGGGGGCAGCCCATCAAAGGTCAATGCCGGATTGATGCAGGCTTAGATCCCGCCAGTTTGAAGAGCAGATGCCGCTACCGATCATTAATCCGAAGATGGAATTGTCAGACGTTCGGATTGGTTAAAAAACAAAGACTGAAACGAACTCCGATTGAATTTGAGCGTGGAGGAACAGCTGGCTGCAAGTGCCGCCTTACGTTTATTCCTCAAGGGGCTGAGTAGCCTCGTTTATCAGGTATTTGGCCGCCACAATCCATACCTTTTCCGGAGGTTCCTCCCCTTTTTGGATGGCTTCCAGAAGTTTCAGGTCCGATTCCCACGCTATATCCCCGGGGGCAAGAAGGCAAATACTTCCCGGCTCGTAATTGTTCTGAATTTGGTTTCCCCGCAAATAATATAAACGCTCGCAGACGGTTATTGGAAATATTCGCATAAACGGCATAATGTCGTTGGGTTTGAACCACAGTTTGATTTCACGCTCGGCTGCTTCCGGGGAATCCGACGCATGGACCAAGTTGTCATAACGCTCCCCGATGATCCGTCCCTCGGCATCGAGAATAGGAACCACCGTTCCCAACGCACGAATGCTGCCAGGTCTTTGCTCTCGAGCTTCGTGGGGATTGGTGGGACCGGCAATCTCCCGGATCCGCCGTACTGCGTTTGGCCCACAATAGACAATTGCAATCACTCGGCGTCGTCGCGGCAGGTCTTTGTAGTGGATCCTCCCCATGATGTAATCAATTAACATGGGGAAATAAGGCCGCCCACGGTGCTCGGCATAGTGCGTTTCCGCCAATTGCCGCGTCACATGAACGACCTTCATTCCTGCGAAGCGAAGCTGAGTATGGAACTCTGAGAATTGGGAGAGGATGTAACCGGTAAGCGACAACTTGAGTGCATCCGGTTTTATCAGCACCAGTGTCTGCTCTAGGTCCGGGTTAAACGTCACCTTTGCGTACTCCTGGATAGCTTAAGGAAGTCCCACTACTCCTGATCTTTCTACTTCCTTGCCGCCACTTGTGTATTTCCTGGCCGCTGCGTGTGATCTATTTCCTAGCCAGGATTTATGAACCGGTTGCGACACCCCTCGGCTCCTAGCCTCCGACTTACACAGCCTGATTCACCAACTTGCCCTGGGTTTGCCAGCACGGCTCTCCCTCACCCGGCCCCCTTCAACTAATCAAATCCGCCCTACTCCGACGAACCTCGCTGGTGCCCCTGGAATTCCCTCCGTCGTTAAAACCTTTTCTGGATCCCCGAGGCTAAACAAGGAAGAAACCTCTCGGACTTTTACCTTTTGCGATTTCGCACTTCGACGGAACTTTGCATAGCCGAATTCCGGGACCTCGCCAAGAAAACCTAAGAACGAGGTTGGCCTATTAATATATCCCAAATTTGTGAATTCCCAAACCCGGACCCCGAGCCAAACCACTGCTACGTTCGAAATGCTCCCTCCATTCTTGTTGCTTGGGAAACGGTTGGGATCTCCGGCTGGAGGTGGGAACCCCAACCGAACGAGAACAGAAACTTCCGAACGAAAAGAGGGTTGCTTGTATGAACCACTTAATACCCCGCGTTGGATGCCGCAGGGCCCATCAAGAGGAATTGCCCGGGAAAAGCAGATGGCCATGGGAGTTCAGATTCCTCGAAGAAAGCTTGCGGAAAAAAGCGGGGACACATCCGGCTTCCAAGCTGGGGCACTCCTTGCAGGGACTAGGCTGCCGGGTTGGGAGACCTCCATAACCACCAACTTATTCCTATTGGATCCCTCTTGCCACCAACTTATCCCTATTGGATCCCTCTTGCTGTTTGAAGGGTCGCAAAGGAGTGTGGCAAGGCCCGCGGATGTGCCGGGGGAGGTTGCCCGAAGGGAAAGTCTTGTTTCCGCCTGAGGGCAACGGAAATAGAGAGACTCTCCCCTTCCCCTGCCCCCCTTCGGGAGAGGTTAGCTTTGAACGCAGCTTTCCCCAAGCGAACACTCGCCACCGAACTAGTCACAGATTTCCTGCCGGGGTAGCCCTGCGAAGCTCTGCAATCATATCCTCGGTAGCCCTCCGCACAGCACTCTGCCACCCCTTTTCAATTACCAATGAACTATAGGCGGGATTTTTGAAGGCAAAGATGATCCCCCGGGAATTGTTAATGAGAGCCCCCAAACCGTCGGAGAGAAAGGCTCCTGCCACATCTGCAGCGGTGGCCCCTTGAGCCCCATAACCTGGAACTAAAAGCCACGTATGCGGCATGGCCCTGCGAAGTTGAGCTAGATCCTCCGGATAGGTAGCCCCGACCACGGCCCCTACCAGTCCGAGCCCGCAGTCCCCGCAAAGTTCCATGCTTTTTCTTTCCACCCACTCCGCAACTTTCTGGTATAACGGTCTCCCGTCTGCTCCCGATAGATCCTGAAAGTCACGAGCCCCTGGATTCGAGGTTCGCACAAGGACGAACACTCCGCATCCGCGTTCTTGGGCTAAAGTCACAAATGGTGCCATGGCGTCTCCGCCGAGATATGGCTGGATGGTGAGGGCATCCCCAGGCCAAGGAGCAATTCCCTCTGGGCCGAGGTAAGCCTGGGCATAAGCTTCTGCAGTCGAGCCAATATCTCCCCGCTTACCGTCAAGAATTATCAGCAGCCCCTGCCTTCGGGCATGAAGGATCAGTCTTTGCAAAGCCTCGAGAGCAGGCGGTCCTAAACATTCGAAGAAGGCCAGCTGAATCTTCACTGCCGGCACTAAGTCCGCCACGATATCGACCACCTCGGTGCAAAACTTTTCCACGACTGCCGCCTGCCCCACCGGGTCGGAAGGGGAGACCTCCTTAAGGAATTCCGGGGGAAGATCCTTTAGGCGGGGATCAATTCCCACTATGACAGGAGTCTTTTTAGCTTTTACTGCTTGACAAAGTCGATCAGCAAAGTGAACCATACGTAAGTCCCACCTTTGGCTAAGTTTACGGTGATTGTCTCTACCAACCGACTGATTGGTCCCCCGGGAAATCAGTCACTTCGCCAGTACCTTTTCTGCCCCACCGGAGTTACGGGCACTGGGGCTTTTGATCCTATCACGTTCTTCCAAAAAGCCGAGGCCGGCCATAACACTGAACTTCCTTCCCTTCGAGAAAAACAAACTCCCGGAAGTTCCAAGCCCACATTAGGCTCCCCTCAAGACAACAGCCACCTTTTTAGCCGAGAATCACTCCCGATCAAGTCCGGGACAAAAGCTCCTTACAAAGTCAATCCGCCCTCTTTTCCGCCTAGTCCTTGGCATGTTGGGATCCATTTCTGGCGGAGACAATCTTGGTTTTTGAGGCAATCTTAGTTTTTCTTGATTTTGAGTTGCCGACTAAGCAGAATAGGGCTTTGTCATGAAATGGGGGATACAGAGGATCTGGGAAAAATAGCGGCTCCGGTTGAAATATGCGACTTGGAGTAACCACTTGAGACAAACATCTCGGACAGCAGGAGAAAGTTGTCAGCACTCCACGAGTCCGCCCCCTGGACTGGTCAGGAGAGTTGCCGCCTGAATTCGCCATTCGGCAATTCCTCCGAGCAAGAGGAGCTGGTGCTCCACCGCTTTCATTTTGAAACCTCGCGGCCGCTCACCCGGTGTGAGGAGGCAACTCGATGCATCCGAAAGGATCCAACTCCCCCGCAGCCATCTGCCTCATGGGCCAATTCGAAGAATTACGACGGGTCCTTCTGACCGAGGAATATGCCCCGCACCGTGAGAAGCCACTTGCGGCCTGGGTAGAAAGTTCCGACCGACGCCTGCCGATGCCTTTACTCCCTAAGACGGTGGGGGATATTCTCGCCACCCCGTTTGATGTCCTTTTTGCGACTCCGGGGGTAGGACAAAAGAAAATGGCCTGCCTTCTTCAACTTTTAGACCGGGTTCGGCGAACAGATCCCCGCCTTTTATGCAGACAGTCGCTCTCGGGAGATAATGCTCAATCCGTGTTGGATTATGCCCGGACCGATTTATTCGATCCTGCGACCGTTTCCGAAGTCGTTTGGGATCAGTGGCGGGAAAGTGCTCGATTACTATCGGTAGAAGAAGAACCCCTCGGGCGGCTGGCCCCAAGCCTGCGATCCCTCACCAAATCTCTTTGGACATGTCCGGTCGGTTACTATCTCCAATTCTCATTAGCCGAACTTCGCCGTTTGCAGACACACGGGGATAAACGGGTGAGAGTGGTTTTGGAGGTGTTTTACCATCTGCATCAGATCGCGAGGTCCCTTCCAGGCGATTTTCCGCTTGGGCTCCGGCCACTTCCCCGGGCAATTCTCCGAGCTGAGAGATGGGTCGAAAAACGGCTTCTTGAGTCTGAACCGCAATTGGATTCGCTAGCGGTTCCCGAGCGTCTTTTTTGCCCGCTTTTGGAGCAACTGCAGATTGACGGAAAGGAGGTGTTGGTAAATCTGGCCAGAGCGAGGTTGGGGCTTGATGGCCCTCGGAACAGTATCCGCCAGATCTCCAAAAGGTTAGGCTTGACACGGGCCCGGATTTATCAGCTTTTGCGGGAAATTGCCAGCATTTTCCAAGTCCGTTGGCCGGAAGGAGGCTTAAAGGTAAAGGCCCTTATCGAACATCTTCGCAACGCTTTACGAACGAGGGTAAGCCCCGAGGTCATTCCGCAACTTCACCTGGCCTTGGAAGTCTTTTTTGGAGAAGATACTGAGACTGTCGGCTCCAAATCAGCCTGCAGCTCTATGGTGCCATCGGCCGAACAAGATGGAGACGGATTTGCTGCTAACCTCCCGCACGGGGGTATCTTAGAAATTCAAGCCTGATTCCCGGTGAAATTCTCCCACCTAAAGTCTGTTTCCCCTAACCCACTTCGAACGAGGTGGCCTACGTCTTGATTGTTTCTACATTGTGTTGCGACCATTTGCCTGGAAGGAGCATCCCCCCGGGATACCACACGTAAGAAAAAATCTGTGCAAATTGCTTAAAGGTCTGTGGGAAAAGCCTGCGGTTTCCCGCAAGCCTGGGAAGTTGAGAAATTGTGTTGTGCTATCGTGCAGGCAACCTCTGTTTGTTGGAGATTCTGAATAATCCCAGGGGTGAAAGACTACAACGCAATCAACGGATATTTTCCCGGGCAACCTCACCACAAGTTCTGGATTATGAAAACCGGTCACATTCGCAGGCAAATTAGTCGGACGTTCCTCTTGTGTAAAGAAAAGCTGTTGGCTTGCCGGACTTTTCGCTTATCCTTCCTATGGTATCCCTCGGCTAGAGGGGAGCCGGCCCACCACGGCACATGAACCCCCTTTCGGGTGTCCTGGGCATCGGGACTAGGTAGGTTCCGAAATAAGCTTTTATCTCGGGAGGCGGAAAGAAACCTAACGGCTAGCATTCTTCATCCGGTGACCAGGAATCGGAGGCAGGCAGTTTCCGGCATCGGCAGGATCCAGTTATTAGTTTTGCCAAGCTTATAAATGAGGCATCTTTCTCCGGGAGACTGCCAAGCTAGCGAAGTCTTCGCCATCGGGTCATACGGGCCACTATCTTTCCAGGAGACTTGGCCTGAACAAGAACCTCCGGTAGCCCCCGGGCCGAGCAGTTCTTCAACCTAAACCGAGGTGCCAACTGCGGAGCGGCGGAGGGCTTCCCGCTCCAGTGTCTGCCATAAAGCTTCGAGCCACTGCTGATCTCTAGGTACCGGAAGGCCGGGACCGTAAACAACGGTGGAATAAACCTCGGCCAAACGTCGGAGCAAAGAGCTTGCCTCAGGCAGTTCCGTCCCCAGCCGAAAGAGAAACTCCTGAGGAGTGTGGTGGGGTTCCCTTGGCCGAGCATATTGCTTGGCCCACGCCTCCGCCGCCCGAAAGGTGTAGACCACCAATGTCTCCCAATCGATGCTCCTTTGAGCCAGACGAAATGGGTTCGGAAAGTCGGAAAACTGCTCCGCCCGGCTAACGCCCCGTGCTTCGCCCCCGGTTTCCGTTCCTCTTCTGTCGGGCTTTAAGCCGAAAAGACTTTCCCATAACTCCTTCCAGAATGCCTGCAACTGAACCCACCACGAAGAGAAAACCTGTCGGTGCTTCCATGCAACAAGCAGGCCAAGTACCAACCCAATCGCAAGCAGAATCCACAAAAGCACTCGAAAGGCCGAGCTTAGCCACTCAGTCACCTGAGCCGGAGGCACCGCCCGGTTGACTCCCCAGCTTTTGGAAAAACCGCTTGGGGATTCCCTTCCCGAAGTCTGCCTCGAACGAGCTGGTGAGGGCTCCTGACTCGAGCCCGCGGCTTCGAAAAAGACCCGCGAGCCCCCGGTTCCCTGTTGGTTCTTCTCGCCTCCCCAGGAACCTTGGGACCACTCGCTCCGGGAAGGCTCCTGGGAAGATTCTGCCCCAAGAGATTCGATGGAAGATTCTGGCTCAGGGGATTCAAAGCTTCCGTAACCTTTCGGGCTATGTCCGGCCCCTTCGGCCTCACCCTCCGCCTCTTCCATCTTTTGCGAAGCCGGTAGGTTTTCCCCTCCGGATCGTTCAGAATGAGATTGCGACTGGGGTTTATCCCCCTGCAGGTGAAGTTGGGCTTCCCGAGTTTTACCGTGAGGTGCATTCCCGGGTTTGCGAATTTCTGGGCTTCGGGTCGAGTCCGTCCTCCGAACCTCCGGAGAGGTTGGTGGGCTTTGTCCCTCGGTTTGGGAGGCCGGGTGGAGAGCAGATCCTTCTTGTTTGCCGGGGGTCGGTTGAGACTCAGTGGTCGGGTGCCCTGCTCGACTCTCCGAGGCGGGTTCCCCTCGAAAGGCCACAGGTGAACTGACGGTTCGCGGGGAAATGATCCACCCCGTGATATCAAACCCGACTTTGGTTCTTCCGGGCCGGGGAATTAGCCAAGCGGCTGCCAAGACGATCGAGATGATTAGCCCGCCTGTCAGCAGCCATTGGCCCACGAGCTCGAGCGGCATTTCCACCCGCCGAGATCGGAGGTAGGTCCGCAAATTTAGGAACGATGTGGTTAGCAGCAAACCAAATCCGCTAGCAAGGTAAAAAGCCAAAAGCGTCAGCAGCCACCCCCGCCGCTCGAATCGGGATGTTCCCGCAGCAAGCTCCCCCAATCCGAAAAGTGGCAAGGCAGCCAAAGACAAATAAAGGACCCAAACCCCCGGTGCATGAGGGACTTTTCTCTCTCGGACGGCAAAAGTGTCGGATTTCCCGTTACTATGCTTGGTTCCCTTACTCAGATCGTCAGCGGTGTGATCTCCGGGATCACTCTTCTCAAGGGGACTTTTGGTATATCGGAACAAACGTTCCCGTGCACAATCCCAAATGCCCTTTGACGGTACGGCCTCCCGCCGATCCCAAGAGGCAGCATCCCAAGTTAACCGCCATGCTACCCACCAAATGGCTCCCATCATTACTGCGTTCAGAACGGGACTTAACGGAGAAAGCCATCCGCCGAATTCCACAAAACGCCAAAGGGCAAGGTAAGTTACCACAGCCAAAGGTGCCCCAAAGGCAAAGGCTCGAGCTTCGTCGGTTTCTATAGCAATTCGTGTGACAAGAACTACCCCCAAAACGAACAGCCCGAGCACCACATGAAGCCGCCCGCTATAGTGCCCTTGGTAAAACACCTCCACAAGAAAAAATAGAAGGCTGCCCAACAAAATCATGATCAAAACAGGATTTAATGCAGCGATCACAAAATCCACGATAGTTGGGCGAAGACGTTCTTTCATGGCAAAACGTACGGCTGGCAAAGTTGGGTGATGCTAAATTCATCCCGAAGATGACGGGCCTCGATCCCCTGGGAAAGAAACCGCTCGGCAGCCACTGCATAGTCATGATATTCATAAGTGTTGACAATCACTGTGACCCAAAACCCGTGCTGCTGTAAAGTGCCCAACGCACTCAGAGCGGATTCCTCGGCGGCTGGCAAAATTGCCACCAGCGTGGCATCGCGAGGCAGCCAGGGGGTAACTTCGAGGAGGGCTTGCCCAATTGATAATCCCTCGCCAGGCTCCAAGCGGGCCAACGTCTCCAAAATCTGGTATAGCTGCTGATCTCCCCGCATTGTAGGGATAACTACCGGAAACAGGCGGGTGCCGGCCGGGGACATCTCCACAGCCTCGCGGGCAGCCGCACGGGAAGAATATTCCGTTCCCCAGCTGACCGCCCGGATGCGTTCCGCGGCATCCCGGCCATTACTTACCAAGCCAACCTGTTGCCGCTGGGCACAAATAGCTGCGGCGAGCGAGGCCGCACATGTGATCGCCAGTTCTGCCCTCGCTGTATCGGGATAAGCATCCCGATGGAAGTCGATGGCCAAAGTTGCACCAGCGATATACGAAGGCTCATAAACTTTGCATTGGAGCGAACCGGTCCGGGCCGTTGCCTTCCAATGAATTTGCCGAAGGGAGTCTCCCTGTCGATACTCCCGGACACCCGCGATCCTGGTGGGATCCTCATATAATCGATGGGTCAGCCGAATTTCCCCGATCGGCCGGCGGCTTGCGATATCGTAACCTTGGATCGGTAAAAGTGGCGGCAAGACTGTCAAATATTGAGGTGCGGTCAGCACACGATAACGGCGAAATAGTCCAAACAGATCACCTACCTCTGCCACCAAGGGTCCCACCTGGAAAAAGCCTCTTCCGCGGCACCTTAGCCGATAGGCGATCCGCATTCTTGCCTTCCTGCCCAGGCCAATCAAATGGACCCGACGACCTTCTACTTCCAATTTTCCCGGCGGGGGCAAAAGGGCCTCCCGGGAAAGTAAGTCCTCCAACAAAATCCAAATGATTGGTAACCGCCCGCGGTTTTCCAAGGAAATGGCGACTTCAACCACCTCGCCAATTTCCGCCTCTTTATGACTAAGCTCCCGGCTCGCGGCAATATTTCGCGACCAATATCGGCACAAGGTCCAATTGCCTACGACAAACAAGCCTATCGCGACCAAGGCAAAGACCTGGAGTCCCATGCCAAGAACGATTACCACAACTATGGCCACCAAAATCCAGACAAAGTACCGCATCAGTTATTCCCGTAAGGTCGCTATTTCGTTGGCTTCGTTTATGGGATTTCCGGAGATAGGAACTTTCATGCATAGCCGGAGATAGAAACCAGTTCTTCGGCGAACGTGTACCAATGTTAGTGTGTTTCGTTTAAAATTGGGAAAACGTTCTCTCCTTCCACGTTAGCACGACATTTCGGGGAAGTGAACTCATTTGGTCTGAAAACCGACGTCGTTTCCCGCCGACAGTCCAAAATTTTCCCTCGGGCACACCGGCTCCGAGAAAAGTCAGATCGGCGAGATTGTCCATCGCAAGGATTATTGCCTCCCTATAGTTCCACCGGAGTTTGGTGAAAAGTTTTACCTCCCCCTTCTGGCGAAAGGGACGGAGGACCTCCCGTGGCAGATCAGAAAAACCGCAACTCCCCTCCCCTTTCCAGACCAACGGTTTCAGGAATCGCTAACATTTTTGCCACCGAGATACTCATGCCCCGGCGGTTGATCATTCTTCGATCCAGTTGCCAGCCTGTTGCGGGGACTAGGGCTTTTTAGGGATTCCGACAGGATAATCCTTCACAGTCTTCCACACATGACATTTCGTTTGGAAAGTGGCAGTTCACATCCAATCCCCCCTAGTAGGGAGTCGCTGGCGGAAGATTTAGCTGCCAAGTCGCTTCGGCAAGGCACCGGCACCCGGTCCGCAGGCTCAGGCACATTTTTCCCAGCAAGTAGATGTAAGACGACTGCTGGAGCCAAAGAACCCTTTGGTCATGGGCAGCCCTTAAAAGGCCAGGATCGGTTATGGATGCCCTGTTCTTCCTCCGGCTACGGGACGTCCAAAAAACCGTCTTCCACCTCCGTAATGGGTGCATCGCATATCAGCCAAACAGTAGCCCCAAAGCTTTAGCATGCACCAAGAAACAGGTAGAATGGGTTTAGAAAAATGCCCAAGACACCCCCGCAAGATCAGTTATCCCCAGGCAGATATTGCCAGGTTGGTCGTTCTTCTGACCGGAGAAATTCCTTGAGAACCGCAAGGGGAGTGTCTTCAAGTTAGGAAAACGGCCTTGATGCCGGCGACAGAGAGTTTTTCCCGATGGGGTGCCAGGCGTTACAGTACCCTGGGGATGATTTGGCGGGTGTGTCAGAGCAGAAACTAGGAAAAAGCGGATTAGGGGTAACTTCTTCTGGTTTGAAAGTTTATGGCACATCTGGTAGTCGGGAGTTTTGGGGTCGTCAAATGTGAATCCGCGACGGCAGTGCTGTGCAAAAAACCTCGGGAAGAATGGCTACCGACCTCAACCCGGCATAGTCCCGTTGGTAATTTGAAGAGGGTCTCTAACACAGTGTAACCACCTGACCGCAAAACACGATTTGAGGGAGCCTAGGCGATGCAAAGCAGTTGGCACATTTTCCGATGTTCAAAAAGCTCTGAGAAATTCCAAACCAATGTTTTTCGGTTTTGGCGGGCCAATCCAAAAGTTCCGGAAATGGTTGGGCAAGCCGTTTTGTTCCTTTCGCTCATCTTATCCTTGCTGGTTGGGCAAAGATTAGCTAATTCTTCGCTTGCGTTGGGTGTCGACCTGGAAACGCAGGAGCAAGCAACAAGTTTCGGGTTTTCAGGCCAGGCGACCGTGGCCCAAATTGAAAAGACCGGTTCGGCCCAGACGGAGCAAACCGCTGGTCCAGGATCTCGGGTGTCCTCGGGATCCTCTCCTTCCGCCGGTCAACAGGGAGATCAGACTTTTGCCTGGCAAAGCCTTTTTGATGGCAAGCAACTGGGCAAATGGGCCATCACGCGGTTTGGAGGCGAAGGGGAAGTTACTGTGAAGGATGGAGCCATTATCCTGGGCATGGGAAACCCGATGACCGGTATCACCTGGACCGGAGAGGTGATCCGGGATAATTACGAATTACAGTTTGAGGCAAAACGCACCAGTGGAATTGACTTCTTCGCTACCACCACTTTTCCTGTGGGGGAGGAATACTGCAGCTTTGTAGTGGGCGGCTGGGCTGGGACAGTCGTGGGCCTATCGTGTATTAACAATCTCGACGCTTCGGAAAACGAAACAACTCAATTCAAGGTGTTCGAGGATAACCGCTGGTACCGGATTCGCATTCGGGTTTCTCAGGCAAAAGTGGAATGTTGGATCGACGACGAAAAAATGGTGGATGTCAAACGCGAAGGCCGGAAATTCAGTGTCCGCATGGAATGTGATCTCTGCCGGCCCCTTGGGATCGCAACCTGGTGCACCGAGGGAGTTATCCGGAATATCCGCATTCGTCGCCTTACCCCGCAGGAGGTGATCGATATTGCGGAGGGGCTTCGGTAAAGTGTGGCTAGGGGGCCAAGCATTTCCGGTGGAAACGAGGGGCAGCCGGCACGAATCCCTCCCAAAGGCTGGGTTTAGGCAGGCCTCAATGCAGAGACCCATTTTTGCGGGTTGAAGCCGAAGGTCGAGGCCGGATCAGTATCGGCAAGCCCCGGGTGTCCCGGTTAACCGGTGGAAGAATCGATCCGTTTCCAACTTAAGAAGGCGGGTGTTAAGACAGTTTGCCCACCCCGAAGTGGAAGGACAATCTGCCCCATGATTGCTTGGGTTTTTTGGGCTCGGAAGTTGCCCCTAAATCTGCTGGGACCTCTGTGGCGGAGTGGATCGAGGCTAAGGAGCCAAAGCCGCGGAGGTTATCTTACAACGCTTGCCATTTTGAGTTGTATCCTGCCTTTTTCGGTAGCAAGCATGCAGGTTTGGGCCGACGATCGGAGTTGCCGCGAGGGTGCACTTTCCCCTCCCGACAACGCGGGTAAGTCTTCGTGGCAGGATCTATTTAACGGCCGAGATCTCACCGGTTGGGAAATCGTGGAGAGTTATGAGTACAGTGGCCATGGAAAGGTTTTCGTGGCCAACGGATGTTTATATATGGAGGCGGGGCAACCTGGCACGGCGGTACGTTGGAAGAAAGAGTTCCCTAGGATTAATTACGAACTGGTGGTGGAGGCCAAGAAAATAGGAGGAAGTGACTTTTTTTGTGGATTGACTTTTCCCGTTAACGATCAGTTTTTAACTCTCATTGTGGGCGGTTGGGGTGGATCCGTCGTGGGACTCTCTCTTATTGACGGAGAACCCGCTTCCGAGAATGAGACCTGCCGGTGGGTATCGTTCGAGTTAGACCGCTGGTACCGCATTCGCTTGCGAGTTACCGAGTGTGCCATCAGGGTATGGCTGGACGACGAGCAAATCATTTGCTTTGATCCGCGAGGGCGGAGGTTATCTCTTCGGTGGGAAAGCGAGCCCTGTGCTCCTCTCGGGTTAGCTACTTGGAAAACGAGTGCCGCCTACCGATGTATTCGCTTCCGGCTCCTAGATAGTGAGGAGATCTCCGCCTGCGAGCAATGACGGGGCTATCGACTTTTTTTCTTGCGTTTGGTTTTTTGCAGCCGTGGCTTTTGGGATGGCTAGCGGGTGCCACCATTCCGATCCTAATCCATCTATGGGCCCGACAGCGGTATCGCCAAATCCCTTGGGCCGCCATCGAGTTTCTTTTAGCAGCTTTGAAGGCTAATCGCCGGCGGCTATTACTGGAAGAATGGCTTTTGCTAGCTCTTCGGGTGCTCATCGTAGTGGTCCTGGCATTGGCAGCTGCCCGACCCTTTGTAGGGCAGGCTTATATCCCCGGAGAAGAGCCCGAGGCAGTGCACCGGATCGTTCTGTTGGATGCTTCTTTTTCCATGCAGGCCTCCCGAGAGGGTCGGAGTTGCTTCGACCGGGCTCAGGAAGAGCTTCACCGTCTTGTGAATTTGTGCCGATCCCGCGATCGCCTTACCTTGGGTGTGATGACGGATACGATCCGCTGGTTAACGCCCGAGCCGTTGCCGGCGAGAGGAGGGATCTTTCCTCAACTGAACGAATTACAACCTACCGATAGCAGGCCGGATCTCCTTGCAGTGTTGCGGCAGGTGGCCACTCGCCTAAGGGAGGTTCGTAAACACTATCCCTCCTTGGGTGCCCAAGAGGTGTGGATCTTCTCGGATCTCCAAGCAACTACTTGGGAACCTCGGGAAGAACTGGCTGAGACTTTGCTGCGGGAGGCGTTGGCCTCCATCCTTGAGGAAGCCAGTATCCGCATGGTAGATGTCGGCTTGGCTGACGGGCAAAATGTGGCCATCACGGAAGTCCAGCTGAACCGCTGGCCGGTGCTCATGGGGGATACTGTGGAGTTTACCGCCACGATAAAAAATTTCGGAGAGATACACCGGCCGAACTTGCAGGGAATTGTGCGGCTTGATGGACATGTAGTCAGTAAGCAGATCCTCACCATTTCGCCCAATTCTGAAGCTCTCCTTCGATTCTCTCACCGGTTTCTGACCCCTGGGGAGCACATCGTCGAAGTATCAGTGGAGGCTCATGGGGACTCCCTTCGGGCTGATGACCGGCGGTGGATTTCTGTCCCCGTACGGACTGCTCTGAAAGTGCTCTGTATCGATGGTCGACCTAGTCTTGTGCCTTTGCAAGGTGCTGCTGGCTATTTAACTGTGGCCCTAAACCCGGGGGGGCCAGGGGGGCCAACTTCACCGATTTACGTGGATCGACGTCCGGTGACGGCACTGGGCGAAGTGGATTTGGACTCGTATGACTGCCTGATTTTGTGCGACTTGCCAGAATTATCGCCCGAGGAGGCTTCGCGGATTCGACGATTCGTCCGCAGCGGGAAAGGACTCATCTTGTTCCTGGGGCCGCAGGTTGTCCCCGCCGCATACAACACTGTGCTTGGCCAAGGGGAAAAACCGGAAGAAGTCCTTCTTCCTGCCCGACTGACTCAGCCTGTGCATCACGATCCCCAATACCGGTTGGATCCCCTCGGTTACAGCCACCCTATTGTGGCTGCATTTCGGGACTTTGAACGGGCCGGGTTGGTTACCACTCCGGTCGAAAGCTACTGGGCTTTCGAAGATCTCAAAACGCTTGGGGGAAGGATCGTTCTGGCTTTGGGAAACGGAAGTCCGTTAATGGTGGAAAAGCATTTTGGCCGGGGCCGGGTTGTGCTTGTGGGAACGTCGGCTGATCCCTCCTGGACCCTCCTGCCGAAGTGGCCAAGTTTTGTCCCCTTGGTTCACGAAACCGTTCGCTATAGCACGGCAGGTAGGTTCTTCCGCCGGAACGTTCGGCTCGGTGAGTGCTTTGAAGGCCTACTTCCTGCGGAATGGGCCGGCACAGAGCTTCAAATCTGGACCCCTCAGCAACAGCGAGAATTAATTAGGGTCGAGGGTGACTCGGAGGCTAGTCAATGGCGGTTTTGCCCCCGGGAATTTGCTGGGGTTTATCGTGTGGAAGGCCCGGGCGGACAATCTGAACTGTACGTGGCTAATCGAGATCCGAATGAAAGTGATTTGACAAAAATCAACCCTGAGAGATGGAAAAACCACCTTGGAAATCCAGGTAAATTGGTAATCGATTCATCAGTGGAGGCCTTGATACGTCTGCCGTTGATTCCGCCGGCAGGCATCCATGAGATCGCTTCTAACCTCTTGTATGCACTGGTGATGCTCCTGATGGCTGAAAGCTTTCTTTCCTTTTACCTTAGCCGACACAGTACTCGACCTCCGAGATGATGACCACCCTGATGACCAGTATGGCCAGCTCACTCCTTGCCTTCATTTCTCAGGTCCCGATTGGACCGGGGGAAGGAGTTGCTTGGCGAATGGAATATCGCTGGGAATGGCCCTTGGGGGTGACCATCCTTGCGATCATCGTGCTCGAGGTCGTTTGCATCGCAATGTATGTCCGGCAGTCATCTCGTGGGCCAACCTGGTTGCAAGTAGTTCTTGCCCAACTCCGGGTTTTCTCTATCCTCCTTGTCTTTTTCATGTTGTCCCGAGCAGTACTAGCTTTTTACCGAACGAGTTTGCCCTACCTCCCCGTTGTGGTTGACGACTCGCTCAGTATGAGCATTGAGGATCACTACGAAGGCTCCGAAGAAGCAGAACTCCGGCGGATTTTATCCTTGCCCGAAAAGAAAAACTTGTCGCGATGGGATATTGTGCAGCAGATTTTTTCGCGAGATCAACTCGGATGCTGGGAGGAACTTCTTAGGCGGTACCGCCTCCGACTCCAATTGCTCACCCAAGTAGGGCAACCTCTCATGGAAGATCCCCTGACGTTTGCGGAACGGATTCATGCCGGCAAGCCGGAAGGCCCGACCACAAAACTCGGCCTGGCTATTCGGAATGTGTTGGATCAGTTTCCTGCCATTTCCCCTGCAGCTATTCTGTTGATCACCGACGGCATCAATACGGAAGGGCCTAGCCTGGTGGAGGCGGCTCGGTGGGCCCGGATTCGAAACGTTCCCCTGTTTTTCGTAGCAGTCGGGCAGAGTGCCGCAGCTCCCGACATCGAACTCCGCGATCTGATTGCAGAAGATGTTGTATTCGTGGGAGATCTTGTCAACTTTACTTGCACCGTGGAGACACGGGCTTTAGCGGACCAAAAGGTATCGGTCGTTTTCTCCCCCACCGATGCCCCGGAAGCTCGCCAAGTGGTCCAACTGCACTCTCCTTACCCCCGATATCAGCAGGCGGTCAGCTTCCGGTATCGACCAACCAAAGTCGGCCCCCTAAAAGTTGTAATCGAAGCAGAAAGCCCTCCTGGGGAAGTTAATCGGGAAAATAATCGTTTAGAGCGGACCATCCTAGTTACGGATGAGAGAATCCGGGTTTTGTTAGCAGCAGGATACCCCTCCTATGAGTTTCGATTCCTCAAGAGCTTCCTTGCCCGCGAGCCCACGGTAACCTTGAAGACAGTCCTCCAGGAGGCTGATTCCGGCCATGCCGAGCAAGATGACACAGCCCTGCCCCACTTCCCTTCCCGAATGGAGGATCTCCGAGAATTTGACGTGGTGATTTTGATGGACGTCAACCCGGGACTATTGGGTTCAGTCGCCCTTGCCAGCCTGGCCGCGTTTGTAGACCGAAAGGATAGCGAAGGTCAAACGGGGGGAGGTGGCCTGATCCTGGTGGCCGGTCCTCGGTATCTTCCTGGCGGATTGGTGAAAACACCGCTCGAACGGCTCTTGCCACTTGAAGTGGGGGGAGAGAAATTGGCTGTGCCGGATGCTATCGGCCGGAGTGGATTCCGTCCCCGACCTACCCCAATTGGTCTTGCTTTTCCGGGGATGCAGCTAGCCGACACTCCGGAGGAAAACGAGGCTGTGTGGAACCGGCTTCCACCGCTCTTTTGGTTTGCCCCGATGGGACCACCGAAACCAGGGGCACGGGTCCTGTTGGAACATCCGTCCATTTTCACCTCGGATAGCCGTCCGCTTCCGCTGGTAGCATTTCATTACGTGGGGGCTGGGGCTGTCGTTTTCCAAGCATTTGATGAAAGTTGGCGGTGGCGGTGGCGGGTGGGAGATCTATTTTTCGGCCGATACTGGCTCCAGACGATTCGCTTCCTGGCTCGGGGAAAACTCGGATCGGGGAGTCGCCGGGTCACTCTCACCGCAGATCGCCGGGAGTACCGTTTCGGTGAATCGGTGTACCTTCGGCTCCAATATCCGGAGGGTTCTGCCTACCCTACGACGAACGCCGTCAACGTGCTGGTCCAGCGGGGGAGTAGCCCCCCAGAGCCGCTGTCTTTGACCCGCTCTGAAGGGTTTTTAGGCTTGTTCGAGGGGGTTCTTACCAGCCCGCCGATTGGGTCGTACAGGGTTTGGTTGCCAGAAGAGTCTTCGCCAATGGGGCCGCCGGCGGTGGAATTCCGAGTATTGCCCCCTGCAGGGGAATTTGCCCGGTTAGAGACAGATTTAGACAGTATGCAACAGGCTGCGGCCACAACCGGAGGGGCCGTGCTCCGGCCCCAGCAAATCCGGCATTTGCCCGAGCTTCTGCCTCGCGGCCAGGATTTGCCCCTGGAAATGTTACCTCCCAAGCCTCTTTGGAATGCTTGGCCCGTGCTTCTGTTATTCCTACTCGTTT
>Ga0071330_1057470_pt1 | contig 33505 bp, 28 predicted proteins | sample GBScel77sediment_FD_63802 | JGI IMG/M metagenome (GOLD analysis project Ga0071330, IMG submission 63802) | Hot spring sediment microbial communities from Great Boiling Spring, Nevada - Cellulolytic enrichment Sediment 77C v2 (version 2) | ecosystem: Environmental > Aquatic > Thermal springs >...
ATGAAGAACCCCTTTTTGTTTAATTTATTTATATTTTTAATTTTAATTTCATTTAAATTGAATGCTCAGGCTTGTGAAAAAGATAAAACAACAGTATTTATAACACTTGAAGAAAAAAAAGAGCTTGTCCCGGATATCTTATCTCTAAATTTAAAGATAAATGTAATAACTCCAAAAGAGGCAGAAGCTATAAATATAATGGGAGGCTTAGATAAAGCACTCAGAAATCTCAATTTGGAATATAAAGGGGGGAAATATTCAGTTTACGAAAATTGCTGGTGGGAAGAAGGGAAGAAGAGGTGTGCAGGGTATAAGGGAAGTATAGGATATTTGTTTCTACTTAAAGATTATTTTGAACAAAATAAAGTCTTTGAAGTTCTTGATGAATTTAAAAATAAATATGGAGAGAAAATAAAGTTTGAAGTTCATGAGCCAGAATGGATTGTTTCTGAGAAAAAGCAACAAGAAATAGAAAAGGAACTAAAACTTAAAATTATTGATAGAGCTAAGGAGTTTTCAGAAACAGTATCTAAGACACTTGATAAAAATTGTGATATAGAAAGCATTGACTACAATATAGAGCCGGTTTATCGTCCTTACTCTTTAGCTAAAACTATAAGAGAGGCAACTATAGAAGCTCCAGAACCAAAAAAGGAGGAGAAATCAGTAAGTATAAGAGCTGGAATAAGACTAATATGTAAGTAAAATTAAAGAGGAGATAAAAATGATAGAGATTAAAATTATAGCAATTCCTGTTGATTTTTCTGAGGTATCTTCAATAATTGTAGAGTGGGGGAAGGCATTAGCAAAAAAGTTAGGTGCCCAAATTATTCTCATTAATGTAATTGAAGAAATATCCACCTTTGAAGGTATGTCTATAGATGCTAAAACCTTACAAGAGTTAGAAAAGACTATTTTTGAGGGAACAAAAGAATACATGCAAAGCCTTTTAAATAAACATTTTTCTGATTTCCCAAATGTAAAACCAATTATTGTAAAGGGAAGGATAGTTGAAAAAATAATAGAAGTTGCTAAAGAAAACGGAGCAGATCTTATTGTGATGGGAACTCATGGGAAAAAAGGACTGGATAAAATTATTTTTGGAAGTGTAGCAGAGGGAATAGTAAAATATTCACCTATTCCAGTATTAACTATAAATCCTTACAGAATAAAAGAAAAATAAGTTTATTTTAATAATTTCTTTGCTACTTCAGCTTCTTTGCTGTGAGGATATTGATTGATTAATTTTTTTAAAAGTATTTTATAAGCTTCTGTATCACCAAGTGCTTTAAAAGCTTGAGCTTGTTTAAGCATAGCACTCGGTTTTAGAGGATGCCATCCTGGAAGTTCAATCAATTTTTGATAGTTTAAAATAGCTTCTTCATATTTTTGTTCTTTAAAATAGATCTCTCCAATCCAAAAGTAAGCCTGTCCTATCCATTTCCCTTTAGGAAATTTTTCAATATACTCTTCAAAGAGCTTTTTTGCATTTTTAAGATCCCCTTTTTGATAATAAGAATAAGCCTTTTCATAAAATTGGGCTTCACTTAAGGGTTTTTCTTCAGGCTTCTCTTCATGTTTTATTGCTGCAATAATTGTAGCATTATCAGGAGAAGTTGCGGTAGCATTAGAAGGAGAAGGCGGTTCCTTGGGAAGTTCTTTTGGGGTTGTTTCTAATTTTTTTTCTAATTCCTTAATTTTTAATTCTAAAGCTTGGGTCTGAGTAGCTAAATTTTCCAATTGAGTTTTAAGGGTTTTTTCACTTTCTTCTTGTGAAAATTTAAGCTCTTCCACTTGAGAAGATAATTGAGCTTGTTCCTTTTTAATTTCATCTAATTCAGAAAGAACGTGAGTTTTTATTTCTACCATTACATCTTTAGATAATTTATTTTCTAAGGAAATTACTTGTTTATTTAATTCCTCTAATTTTTTTTCCAATTCTTCATATTTTTGATTTTGTTTATTTAAGGTAGTTTCAAGATTGATAACCTTTATTTTAAGAGTTTGAATTTCATCTTGAGAAGCTATGCAGCCAGTTAATATTAAAGGTAACAAAAGTAAAATAAAAAAATTTTTATTCATAATAACCTCCTATTCTTATATAATTTTCTATTTCATTTGTCAAATCTAAAGGCAAATTTTCCGAACCAAAAGCTATTTTGTCTTCTCCCAAATATTTTAAAGTGTAAACAATTAAAGGCAATTCTCTTTTTACTTCTTCTTCTCTTATCTTTTTAAAAAGTTTATTTTCTTCTCCTTCAAGGTTTTTAAGACCGGTTAAATGATATTTTAGAAGTTTTTTTTCTGTTTCCTCCCAGAGAGGCATGAATTCAGGAGTTCTTATGGAAAATCTGAAATAACTAATAGGAGGACCTTCGTCAAGTTCAGGGGTAACAAGATGCATCATTGCTCCAGTCTCTTGAGCTCTTGCACTAATGAGTTGCCACATAACTTCTTGCCAGGAACCTTTAGGTCCTCCTGGGAGAGCAGGATGAAGATTAATAAGTTTTAAAGAATTACAAAATTTTGTAGAGCAAATCCACATATAACCTGCAAGAACGCCAAAATCAATATCTTCATCAAGCCTTTTTAAAACTTCCTCGTGATAAAGTTCTCTCCAATTTTCTTTATCCTTTTTTCTTAATTCAGGTTCAAATTTTAAAGCAGAAAAAGAAAGGACCTTAAGTCCCATCTCCTCCTTTGCAATTTGTATTAACTTATCTGAAAAAAAACTTTCTCCAGGCTCTTTACTTATAAAAACATAAGCTATTTTTAAAGGTAAAAAACCAGATTTTATTTCTGAGTATACAATTTTTAAAAGATCTATAGCAGCAGAATCTCTTCCTGTGGTAAACCAACCTATTTTTTTAAATTTCATATAGGACCCCTTTAAGCTCAAAATTTATTTCAAGAGGTTTGGGAATAAAAAACTCAAAATATTGATAAATTGCAAATCTATCTGTCATTCCAGAAATATAATCTGCAATAATTCTTTCTTTTGAGGAGTTAGTAAAAATTTGGCTCACCTTTTGAAAATATTCTATTTTTTCAAAATTTTTATAATAAAATTCAAAAAGAGAAGATAAAATTTTTTTGGCTTTCTCAAAATCCTTTCTTACAAGAGGAGAAAAATATATTTTTTCAAAAAGAAAGTCTCTTAAGATAGTAAGGGCGGATAAGCATTTTTCATCTATTAAGATAGCATTTTTATTAGCGGATTTAGTAGTTAAAATTACACTTTTTACTAAATTACTTATTCTTTCAGAATGAGAAAGACCTAATCTCTTTTTAACCAAGGGAGGAAGATCATCTATGGTTATTAAACCAGCTCTTATTGCGTCATCTACATCATGATTAACATAGGCGATAATATCTGAAATTCTAACTACTTCTGCTTCTAAAGTAAGGGGTCTTTCTTTTTCAAAAAGAATAGGTCCTTTACCTTTTGAATGATTTAAAATCCCATCTCTTACTTCTAAAGTTAAATTAAGCCCTTTTCCATCCTTTTCTAAAAGGTCAACTACTCTTAAGCTTTGTTCATTATGTCTAAATCCCTCTGGTAAAAGTTCATTTAATACCTCTTCTCCTGCATGTCCAAAAGGTGTGTGTCCAAGGTCATGTCCAAGAGCAATTGCTTCAGTTAAATCTTCATTTAATTTTAAAGCTTTTGCAATAGTTCTTGCAATTTGAGAAACCTCTAAAGTATGGGTAAGTCTTGTTCTATAGTGATCCCCTTTAGGAGCTAAGAAAACCTGGGTTTTGTGTTTAAGTCTTCTAAAAGCTTTGGAATGGATAATTCGATCTCTATCCCTTTCAAAACAAGTTCTAATTTCACATTCCCTTTCAGGGCGAAGTCTTCCTTTTGAGTATTTAGCCTTTGCAGCAAAGGGGGAAAGAAGTTTTTCTTCTAAATCTTCTTTTTCCTTTCTTATAAACTCATCTAACATCTTCTATTTTTAACTCCAAATTTCCTGTGAAACTATTTATAAAAGGAGTTCCTACAATCAAATTTATGTCTTCCTTTTCTAAAAGCTTATTAAAGAAAATAGCAGAAAGTTCTTTGTCATCTTTTTGCAAAATGAGTTTTGAATGCTTATCTCCTAAAATTTTTATTTCTCTTACTTCAAAGTTTTTGAGAAGAAGTGCTGGAGGTAAATGTTTTTCTCCATAAGGATGAAAAGATTCAAAGGCAAAAAGATTTTCTCTATATAAAAGTTCTGATAAACTTGTTTCAGCATCTATATAAATTAAATCAGGAGAAGAAAAGACATAACCAATTTCCAGAAGATTTTTCAGACGGGCTTTAAACTCAGAGATAAAATTTTTGTTTATTTTAAAACCTAAAGCATATTTATGTCCTCCGAATTGGATTAAAAGATCTTTGCATTGAGATAAAATTTTTAAAAAGTCTATTTCAGAAGGCGACCTTATTGAGCCGTAAGCTATTTCATCTTCTTGAGAGATAACTATGGTTGGTAAATTATATAAATTTTTAAATCTATTAGCGATGAGCCCAAGTAAGCCTTTTGGAATATTTTCAAAAGTTAAAAATAAAAATTTAGAGTTTTTAGCATCATTATTAAGTTGAGAATTTAGAGTTTTTAAAATTTCTTCTTCTAAGGTTTGTCTTTCTTGATTTAAATTTTCAATTTGAGAAAGTTTTTTTTCTGCAGAAACTTTATCTACAGAAGAAAGGAATTCAAAAACTATTTCAGGTTTCCCTAATCTTCCAGCAGAATTAAGTTTAGGGATAATTTTATAATAAAGATCTTCTTCAGATAGACCATACTTTAAATTTTCTCTTTCAAGCAAAACTTTTGTACAAGGAAAATAGGGATTTGAAAGATCTCTAAAACCAAAAAAGGTAATAAAGCGATTTTCCCCAATTAAAGGCACCATATCTGCTAAAGTTGCAAGGGAAACAAGTTCTAAGTATTTTCTTAAAAAGGGTGGTTCTCTGTCTACAAAAAATCCTTGAGATAAAAGATAAGATCTTAAAGCCCTTATTAGTGCAAAAACCACTCCAGCACCACATAAATAATAGATTGGAGAAGAAGGGTTTGTGAGTTTACCACTTATAGTAATGGTTTCTGGTTTAGAAATTATTTCATGATGATCTGTAATAATTACATCTATATTTAAAGCTTTAGCTGAATTTACTGTATGATAAGCAGAGATTCCTACATCAACAGTAATAATTAAATTTATACCCTTAGCTTTAAAATAAGGTAAGAATTTAGCATGAAAGCCATATCCTTCTTCAGCTTTACTTGGGATTAACCATTCTACATAGGGAGTAAAGGTTTTAAGAAAATCATAAAGGATGAAAGTTCCTATAATCCCATCTGCATCAGAATCTCCGTAAATACCTATTTTTTCTTTGGCTTTAATAGCTCTAAAGATCCTTTCAACTGCAAGTTTCATATCTGGGATTAAAAAGGGATTAGAAAAGTCAGAAAGTTGAGGATAAAGAAAAGAGTAAGCAGATTTTATATCTGAAAATCCTTTATTTATAAGAATTTTTGCTAAAAGAGGAGTAAAAAAACCTTGGGTAACAAATTCCTGGAAAAGTTCTTGATTAGGGACCTTACTAACCCAAAGTTTGGTTGACGTCATATAAAATTTATTGTATCATATCAAGCTCAAAAGTAAATTAAATTAAACAAAAATGGTAAGCTCAAAAGCAAAGGTATTACTTACTGGCGGAGCAGGCTACATAGGTTCCCATGTAGCAAAACTTTTAACTAAATATGGGTATGAGGTAATTACAATAGATAATCTATTTTCTTCGCAACCACACAAAATTTATGGAAAGTTTTATAAACTTGATTTAAAAGAGGAAGAAAAGGTTTTAGAAATAATTAAAAAAGAAAAACCAGATGTAATTTTACATTTTGCAAGTTTTATAAGTGTACCTGAGAGCATAGAAAAGCCCTTTTTGTATTACGAAAATAATGTAGGAAATACGATTAGACTACTTTCTGCTATGAAAAAGGCTGGAGTTAAAAATTTTCTCTTTTCCTCTTCAGCAGCTGTATATGGTATTCCTGAGATTGTACCTATTCCTGAAACAGCTGAACTTAAACCAATCAATCCTTATGGAGAAACTAAAGCTATAATAGAAAAAATTTTAAGAGACATGGCAAAAGCTGGAGAGATAAGGTATATTTCTTTAAGATATTTTAATGTAGCTGGAGCTGATCCTGAGGGTGAATTAGGTCCTAACTATAAGCAGCCCACACACTTAATAATAAGGGCTTTAAAGGTTGCAAAGGGTGAACTCCCCTATTTAGAAATTTATGGGACTGATTATCCTACACCTGATGGGACTTGCATAAGAGATTACATTCACGTAATGGATTTAGCAACTGCACACATTTTAGCTTTAGAGTATCTTCTTTCTAAAGGAGAAAGCATTGTCTTAAACTGTGGTTATGGAAAGGGATTTTCAGTTAGAGAAGTAATTTCTGTAGTTAAAAAAGTAACAGGTATTGACTTTAAAGTAATAGAAACAAAGAGAAGACCGGGAGACCCACCTATTTTGATTGCTGATAATACAAAAATTAAAGAAATATTAAAATGGAAACCTAAGTATGCTTCTCTTGAAACTATTATAAAGGATTCTTGGCAATGGGAGCTAAAACAAAAATAAGACTTGATCCTACAAAAATGAAAGATTGGGAAATAGCCTATGAGGCAGAAAAAAATATGAAAACTTTATATGAGTTAGGTGAGGAATTAGGGTTGACAAAAGAAGAACTTATACCTTATGGGCATTATATAGGTAAAATTGATTATAAAAAGGTTTTGGAAAGATTTAAAAATAAATCTAATGGGAAATATATAAATGTTACAGCGATAACCCCAACACCTTTAGGTGAAGGGAAAACCACAACTTTAATTGGTTTAGTTCAGGGTTTTGGAAAAAGAGGTAAAAAAGTTATAGGTACCATAAGACAACCTTCAAGTGGACCTGTTTTTAATATTAAAGGGAGTGCAGGAGGAGGAGGTCTTTCTCAAGTTATTCCCTTAGATAAAATTTCCTTGGGTCTTACAGGAGATATTAATGCAGTGATGAATGCTCATAATCTTGCTATGGTTGCTCTTACAGCAAGAATGCAACACGAAGCTAATTATGAGGATGAAATTTTAATCAAAAAGGGTTTAAGAAGGCTAAATATTGATCCTAAAAGAGTTGAGATGGGATGGGTAATGGATTTTTGTGCCCAAGCATTGAGAAACATAGTTATTGGACTTGGTGGTAAAATGGACGGATATCCAATGGAAAGTAAATTTTATATCTCTGGAGCTTCAGAGGTAATGGCTATATTAGCAGTTGCAAAAGATTTAAAAGATTTAAGAGAAAGGATAGGGAAAATTGTGGTTGCTTTTGATAAACGTGGTAAACCAATTACTACAGAAGATTTAGAAGTTGCAGGAGCTATGACAGCATTACTTATTGATGCCCTTAATCCCAATCTTGTACAGACTATAGAGGGTAACCCTGTTTTAGTTCATACCTCTCCTTTTGGTAATATTGCCTTGGGGCAGTCTTCTATTATAGCCGATTATATTGCTTTAAAACTTGCAGATTATGTAATAACTGAATCTGGATTTGCTGCAGACATAGGCTTTGAAAAATTTTGGAATGTTAAATGTAGAATCTCTGGGCTTCATCCTAATGTAGCAGTAATAGTGACCACTATAAAAGCACTTAAATATCATGGAGGAGCACCTGAGCTTAAACCAGGAAGTCCCATTCCAAAAGAATATTATGAAGAGAATCTTTCTTGGGTAGAAAAGGGATGTGAAAATCTTTTACACTGTATAGAGATTGTAAAGAAAAGTGGTGCTGTTCCAGTAGTATGCGTTAATAAGTTTTACACAGACACCCAAAGTGAATTGAAACTTGTAAAAAAAATATGTGAAAATGCAAAAGTAAGAGTTTCTATATCTGATCATTGGTTAAAAGGAGGGGAAGGGGCTTTAGAACTTGCAGATGCAGTTATTGAAGCTTGTGAAGAAAAAAGTGAGTTTAAATATCTTTACGATTTAGATGAACCAGTTAAGGAAAGAATTGAAAAAATAGCAAAAGAAGTTTATAAAGCAGATGGAGTTATTTATTCATCTACCGCAGAGGAAAAAATTAAATTAATAGAGTCTGACGAAGAGACAAAAAAATTACCTATATGTATGGTAAAAACGCATCTTTCCCTTTCTGATGATCCTAATAAAAAGGGAGTCCCCAAGGGATGGAATCTAAGGATAAGAGATCTTCTTATATATAAAGGTTCTGGCTTTATAGTACCTGTTGCAGGAGAAATAAAGCTTATGCCTGGAACTGCTTCAGATCCAGCTTACAGAAGAATTGATGTTGATGTAAATACAGGAAAGGTAAAAGGCTTATTTTAATTTTAAGGAGAAAATTGAAAATGTCAGCCAAAATCATAGATGGTAAAGCTATAGCTCAGGAAATAAGAGAAAATATAAAAAAAGAAGTCCAAGAACTAAAAGAAAAATACAATATTGTTCCTGGATTGGTTACCATTTTAGTAGGAGAAGACCCTGCATCAGTTTCTTATGTTAAAGGAAAACAAAAAGTCTCTCAAAGTCTTGGATTTTATTCTGTTGAAGAAAAACTCCCGGAAAATGTCTCAGAAAATGAAATATTAAAACTAATTGAAAAATATAATAAAGATCCCAAAATTCATGGGATATTAGTTCAGCTTCCCTTACCAAGACATATAAATGAAAGAAAAATCATTAATGCCATAGATCCTAAAAAGGATGTAGACGGTTTTCATCCAATTAATGTAGGTAAAATGGTTATAGGAGAGCCCTGTTTTTTACCTTGTACTCCTTATGGGATACTTGTACTTTTAGGAAAAATTGGTTGTCCAGTTGAAGGAGCAGAAGTGGTTGTTTTAGGAAGAAGTAATATTGTTGGGAAGCCCATTGCTAACCTTCTTATGCAAAAAAGAAAACCTGTAGGGAATGCAACTGTAACAGTCTGTCATACAGGAACTAAGGATATAGTTTTTCATACAAAAAGAGCAGACATTTTAATTGTTGCTATAGGAAAACCAAAATTTATTACTGCAGATATGATTAAAGAAGGAGCTGTGATAATTGATGTAGGAATAAATAGAATTGGGGTAACACCTGAAGGAAAGGCTATTCTTTGTGGAGACGTTGATTTTGAAAGTGTAAAGCAAAAAGCAGGAGCAATCACCCCTGTTCCGGGTGGAGTTGGTCCCATGACAGTTACTATGCTAATGAAAAATACTTTAGAATCTGCTAAAATGTGGAACGGTCTCCCAAATGAAATAGAATAAAGTTTCTTAATTTTTTAAAGAGCAGAGGAGTAAAATGTCAGAAAAAAGTTCAGAAGAAAAACTTAAGGAAATATTTTTAAATCTTAAAACGGGTATAAAGGCTTTAAAATCAGGAATGGAACTTTTGGAAAGTGGAGTCAAAAAACTGGAAGAAAAAGTTTTAGGACTTACTAAAGAGTTTAAAAAAGTAGAGATAAAAATAGAAAAGATTGAAAAGGAAAAAGAACCTGAAAAAATAGAAATTTTGGAAAAAATTTATAAAAGACCTCTGGAAGAAATAACTTTTGAACTTTCAAATAAAACCTTAGAAAAAATTTACGAAAAAATTCATAAAGAAAGGCCAGACCTTTATACCATTCCTAAGGGGATAGAAAAAAGAGGGTCTGCTGAGATTGGGAAAGAAGAGACACTTTGCATACTTTGTAATTTGGGTCCCTGTGAGATAGTTAAAGGCAAAGAAGAATTAAAAGGAATTTGTGGAGCAGATGCAAGTGTGGTTTCTGCAAAAAATTTTGCAAGATTAATCGCAGAAGGTGCATCTACAAATTTAGAGCACGCAAGAAGACTAACAGAAATTTTCAAAGGAATTGCCACAAAAGAGATACCTTTAGAAATAAGAGATAAAAAGAAACTCAAATTGTTTGCTCATAGCTTAGGAATTAATTTAGAACTTTCAGAAGAAAAAATTCTTGATGAAGTTGCCAAAAAGATATTTCAAATGTTTTCTCAACAAGAAGGGGAATTAATTTTAGTTGTGAGAGCTACTCAAAATTTAATTGAAAAATGGAGAAAATATAAAGTTATACCAAGGGGTATTGAGAGAGAAATTTTAGAGCTTTTTTATAAAACCTCTACAGTGGTTGATCATTATTATAAAAATATACTACTTTCTGCAGTAAGGTGTTCTCTTTCTGATGGTTGGGGGAGTTCATTAATAGCAACAGAATTGCAAGATATTCTTTTAGGGACTCCCAAACCTGTTAAATCTTTTGTTAATATTGGAGAAAATGTAATTTTTAAGGATATGGTAAATGTTATAGTTCATGGACAAGACCCTATAATGGCAGATTTATTAATAAAGGCTTCTTTTGATTCAGAAATAGTTGAACTTACTAAAAAGGTCGGGGCACAAGGTATTAATATTTTGGGTCTTTGTGACACAGGGAATGAAATTCTTATGAGAAAGGGTGTTCCTTCCGCTGGGACATTTATTCATCAAGAAGCAGTTATAGCAACTGGAGCTATAGAAGCAATGGTATTAGATGGAGAATGTGTAGCACCTAATATAGTTCAAATGGCTAATCAGTTTCATACAGCGATTATTACCACCTATCCTCTTTCCATGATGGAAGGGGCTATTTATGTGGAGTTTAATAAAAGTTATCCTTTAGAAAGTGCGAAAGAAATTTTAAAAATTGCCATTTCAAAATATAAAGAAAGAAAAAATTCAGAGATAAATATACCTGGTAATGCTGTAGAAGTAATATCAGGTTTTAGTTTAGAAGCACTTATGTATATAATGGGTGGTAGATTTAGAGCAAGTTTAGAACTTTTAAAGGAAAATCTAATTAACGGGAAAATTTTGGGGATAACAGTTATAACAGGATGTGATTATTCTGGGACGAAAGAAAATATTGAAGTAGAACTTACAAAGGAACTCATAGCTAATAACGTTTTAGTTTTAACTACAGGGTGTTCAGCTATAAAATTAGGAATGGCAGGGCTATTAACACAAGAAGCAGTAAAATTGGCAGGAGAAGGGTTAAGAGAAGTTGTTGAAGGAATAGGCTGTCCACCTGTTTTACATATGGGTTCTTTTGTAGACAACTCAAGAATCCTTCTAACCTTAACAGAAATAATTAATACTGGGGGTTTAGGAAAAGATATATGCGATTTACCTGTTGTAGTATGTATTCCTCAATGGATAAGTAAAAAAGCAATATCTATAGGAATGTATTTTTCTGCAAGTGGCTTGCAAGTTGTTTTTGGTTCAGATTTCCCCTTTATAGGAGGTAAAAAAACTGCCTATTTTCTATTTGATGAAATAGAAAATTACTTTGGAGGGTCTTTTAGAATAGCATCTAAGGTAAGTGATTTTGTAAATATTGTAATGGATAGGATTTGGCAAAAAAGAAAAGAGCTTGGTATTGACAAGCCTAAACCGAGAATACTTTATGATATGGCTATGAGAAGAGCTCTTGATGAAAAAATGTATATTCCCTCTATGCATAAATTAGGATTTTTTAAAGAAAAATGATAATAACAAAAATTAAGCCTTTAGATGAAATTTTGCAATACATAGAAAGCTATGATAAAATTCTTATTCTTGGATGTAGTGAATGTGCTTATGGATGTTCAACTGGTGTTGAAAATGAGGTAAAAGAGTTTGCAGAGAAGATAAAAAGAGAAAGAAAAAAACTTGGGGAACCTATTAAGGTCTTAGAAAAAATTTTAACCAGGCAATGTGATCCATCTTCTCTTAAGCCTATAGAGGAATTTAAAGATAAAGTTTATGCCTTAATAAGTTTAGGTTGCGGGGTGGGAGTAAACTTAATAGCTGATTTGTATCCTAAAATGGAGGTATATCCTGGAGTGAATACTCTATTTTTAGGAGCAAAGATAAAAGAAGGATACTGGGTTGAAAAATGTAGAGCCTGTGGGGATTGTATAATTGGATACACAGCAGGTCTTTGCCCAATTACCAGATGCCCTAAAAATTTGCTTAACGGTCCTTGTGGAGGGGTAAAAAATGGAATATGTGAAGTTAGAAAAACTTTACCCTGTATATGGTATAAAATAGTAATGAGACTTAAAAATAGAGGTAAATTAGAAAAATTAATGGAAATTTGGGAAGCAAAAGATTGGAGAATATCTGGTGGTGAAGGTGTAAGAGAGTTAAAAGAGGAGTAAAATTTGGAAGTTAAAACCTATCTTCAAAAAGTTCTTGAATCAGGAGAATTTGCGGTTACAGCTGAAATTGAACCTCCAAAAAGTGCAGATCCTGAATTAATAAAGGAAAAGGCAAAATGTTTAAAAGGTTATGTAGATGCAATAAATATTACAGATAATCCAAGAGCAACTGTAAAAATGTCAAGCCTTGCAGGAGCAGTCATTTTAATAAAAGAAGGTATAGAACCTGTTATGCATATTACCTGTAGAGATAGAAATAGAATAGCTATTCAGTCTGATCTGCTGGGAGCTTACGCTTTAGGAATAAAGAATGTTTTATGTTTGACTGGAGATCATATAAGTTTGGGTAATCATCCACAAGCAAAACCTGTTTTTGATTTAGATTCTATTCACCTTTTAAGTTTGGTAAAAGCCTTAAATGAAGGAAGATTTTTCAATGGAGAGGAGATAAAAGGTAAAAAGCCCTGTTTTTTTATTGGAGCAGTAGAAAATCCCTTTGCAGATCCTTTGGAATTTAGACCAATAAGATTAACAAAAAAAATAAAAGCAGGGGCAAAATTTATTCAAACTCAAATAGTTTATAATCTAGAGAGATTTAAAAAATTTTTAAATTTATGTGAAAAATTAGGTATTTTAGAAAAAGTTTATATTCTTGCTGGTATAATGCCACCTAAATCTTCAAAAATGCTCAAGCTTATAAAGGAGAATAAAGTACCTGGGATTGAGGTTCCAGATGAATTAATAAAAAGAATGGAATCTGCAAAAGATGAAAAAGAAGAAGGAATAAACATTGCAGTAGAAATCATAGAAAGGGTTAAAGAAATGCCAGGTATTAAAGGAGTTCACATAATGGCAGTAGGTTGGGAATTTATTGTTCCTGAAATAATTAAAAGAGCAAAACTATATCCCAGACCGGCATTATAAAATATTAGGGGGAACAATGCAAGATGAGAAAGAACTTTTAAAAACTTTTATAGATATTTTGTCAGACTTAAGATCAGGTCTTAAAAGTATTAGTGAAGGGATTAAAAATTTAGAAGAAGGAATAGAAAAGCTTGAAACAGAAATTTTTAGTAAAAAAAGCTTAATAATAGAAGAAAAAAAGAAGGAAGAAAGACCTTTAATTATAAAACCTGAAAAAGAAGAGATTGTAGTTTCTAAAGCTGAAATTAAAAATAAATATAGACCTTTATCTGAAAGAGCAAGAAGTATTCCTGAAAATTTATATAAGGATGTTTCTACAGAAAAAATAAGAGAATTGATAATAGGGAAAGGAGAAAAAGCTATAAAAATAGGTGGAGAAAACATTTTGCCCTTTTATTTTTTTGAGGGTTCTATGGAAAATGAAATAAAGATTGCTATGGAAATTTTAGATGTTAAACCAGAAGACTGGCCCCAAAGTTTAGCTAAATACTTTTCTGATGTTTTTCATGATCCAGCTTTGTGGGCAAAAAAGTGTGTTGAGGTTTATAAAGCAGAAACTATTTGTCTTTATTTACAGGGAACAGATCCTAATTATTTAAATCTTAATGTAAATCATGCTAAAGAAGTAGTTAAAAAAGTTAGAGATGCCATAGAGGTCCCTCTTATTATTTGGGGTTCTGGGAATTCAGAAAAGGATGTGGAAATTTTAAAAGAAGTTGCAGAATTAATAGGAGAAAAGGGTGCGGTTATAGGTCCTGTTTTGGATACTAATTACAGAACCTTAGGGGCTATTGCAATGGGTTATGACTTACCAGTTATTGCTTCAACTCCTATAGATGTAAATTTGGCAAAACAGCTTAATATACTTCTTGAAAATATGGGAGTACCTTTAGATAAGATAATTATAGATCCTTCAATAGGTGCCTTGGGATATGGGATTGAATATGCCTATTCTGTTATGGAAAGGATAAGAATTGCTGCTCTTTATTATAGAGACACAGCCTTACAGTCTCCTTTTATTTGTGCCATTGGAAGAGAAGTTTGGGGCACAAAAGAAGCTCAACTTCCTACAGATGAAATTTTTGGAGATCAAGAAGGAAGAGGTATATTAATGGAAGCAATTACAGCTGTAGTATTAGCTTTAGCAGGGGGGGATTTATTAATAATGAGACATCCAAAGGCTATAGAAATTTGTAAATCCTTTTTTAATATTTTAAGTATGAGTTAAAAGAGTGATAACTATATGTCAAAAATAATTTTTGATTTAGCTATAAAAGGAACGTATAAAGTTTTAGAAAAAGCTTGGGAAAGATATGAAAGAGCAGTAAAAAAATTTGGGAAAGAAATTGAAATAGGATTTCCTAATACAGCCTATTATTTACCTATTATTTATGCCATATTGGGATATCCTGTTAAAAGACTTGGAGATTGTGAAGAAGTTTTACAAGAGGCAAAAAAGCTTTTACCTGATTTATCCTCATATGAAAATGATCTTCTTTATTTAGGTTCAGCACTTGATACAGGAATGGCAACCCTTTTTGCAGAAGAAATAATTGAGGCTATAAAATACTTAGAAAATCCTAATTTATATACAAAGACAGAGGAACCTAAGGATAATAATGTTTGGCTTGGTGCAGCGGATGATGTTATTTTTAGAAAAAGAGGTGTAGAGTTCGTTGACGGAAGTTCTCCTGGATTTGCAGTTTTACTTGGTTCACCTCCAGATAAAGAAACAGCTAAAAGAATAGTTCAAGACCTTCTTGAAAAGGGGATTTATGTATTCATGCATGATCAAACTAATGGCGTTTACATGCCTTATCTTTTAAAAGAAGCAGGATTACAACTTGGTTGGCCAGTAAGATTAGTGCCTTTTGGTCCTGATTATACCAGTGTAGTTTTTGCTATTGGGTTTGCCTGTAGAGTTGCCATGTCTTTCGGTGGAGTAAAGCCAGGAGATTACATAAATAATTTACTTTTTAATAAATACAAAACTTTTGCTTTTGTAATAGCTTTTGGTCCACCTACAGAAGAATGGGTAGCTAATGGTTTAGGGGCTTTAAATTGGGGAATTCCTATTATTTGTGATTGGACTGTACCTGAAATAAAAATTCCAGGAATTTGTATTTATGAAGCCTTAGTTTCTAAACCTACTCATTGCTATTTCCAGGTAATAACGGAGGATCAAGAATTTTATAAAACTTCTCTTCCAGAAATTGCTTCTCAAGAATTAATAGAAAAAGCTTTAGAAGTAAGGGGATTGAAAGTTACTCAAATAAAACTTAACATCCCAGTTTCTTATGCACCTGCTTTTGAAGGAGAAAGGGTAAGAAAAGAGGATCTTTACTTAGAATGCGGAGGAGGGAAAACTCCTGCCTTAGAGTTATTAGTGTCTTCCCCTTTTGAGGAAGTTAAAGATGGAGAAATAAGAGTTACAGGACCAGAAATTTCTGATCTTCCCAAAATAGATAAAAATGGACCACCTTATACACTTCCACTTGCTATAGTAATAAAAGTAGCTGGTACTAATATGCAAGAAGATTTTGAGCCTATTATTGAGAGACAAATTCACTACTTTATTAATTATGCTCAAGGTATTATGCATATAGGACAAAGAAACATGATATGGATAAGAATTAGTAAACAGGCAGTAGAAAAAGGTTTTCTTTTAAAGCATATAGGAGAGATTTTATACAGTAGAATAAAACAGGAATTTAGTACTATTGTAGATAAATGTGAAGTAGAAATTTTTACAGATGAAGAAATGGTAAAAAAATTAATAGAAAAGGCAAAAAATATATACGAAAAGAGAGATGCAAGGCTTGCAGGTATGGCGGATGAAAATGTGGAAGAATTTTATTCCTGTACCCTTTGTCAGAGTTTTGCACCTACTCATGTTTGTGTGATTACTCCTGAAAGAGGAGGTCCTTGTGGTGCGTATAGCTGGCTTGATGGGAAAGCTTATTATCAAATTAATCCAGCTGGTCCAAATCAGCCTATTTTAAAAGGAGAAGTTATAGATTTAAAGTTAGGGAAATTTAAAGGGGTAAATGAATTTGTTAAAAAGGCATCAAAAGGAAAAGTTGAAAGGGTAAGTTTATACAGCATTATAAGTGATCCCATGACTGTATGCGGTTGTATGGAAGCTATTGCAGCAATTTCTGCACCAGTAAATGGAATTATCATAGTAAACAGAGAATTTAATAAAGAAACCCCAATAGGACTTAAATTTTCTACCCTTGCAGGAATGATAGGAGGAGGGCAAGTTACACCTGGTTTTTTAGGAATTTCTAAACAGTATATTACTTCTAAAAAATTTATCTCTGCAGAAGATGGATTTTTAAGAATTGTTTGGATGCCTAAAATGCTAAAAGAAGAGCTAAAGGAAAAACTTCAAAAAAGAGCAGAAGAGTTAGGAGTTCCTGATTTTCTCGAAAAAATAGCAGATGAAAGCGTAGTCAATACAGAAGAAGAATTAGTTAATTGGGTAAAAAAAGTGAACCATCCAGTTTTAAGGCTACCTCCACTTACATAAATTTCATAATAAGGGAGAATCAAAGTGGCACTTACAGGAATTCAAATACTAAAATATTTACCTAAAACAAATTGTAAAGAGTGTGGTTTTTCTACTTGTATGGCATTTGCAATGAAAGTAGCTTCTGGTCAAGCAGATATAGATGTTTGTCCTTATATTGATCCGAAAATTAAAGAAGAAATAGCTGAAGCTTTAGCACCGCCTATTAGAAAAGTAGAACTCGGAGGAGACAGTTATACCTATTTTTTAGGTGGAGAAAGTGTTTTATTTAGACACGACAAACGCTTTGAAAATCCACCTCTTATAGGGACCTTTATTTCTACTAATATGAAAAATGAAGAAATTTCAAGAAGAATAGAATTGTATAAAAAACTTCAATGGGAAAGAGTAGGAATTACCTTAAAATTAGACACCCTATTTCTACACGACGAAGGTTCTGAAGAAAGATTTATAGAAATTATAAAAAAAGTAAGAAATGAAATCCCATGGGTAGCTTTAGTTTTAGCTTCTTCAAATGTTGGGGCTCTAAAAAAGGCAATAGAAATATGTAATGATTTTAAGCCCTTGCTTTATGGTGTAAACTTTCAAAATTTTGAAGATTTTGTCAATCTTTCTCTTTCTACAAAAGTTCCTCTTACTATAGTAGGAAAATCCTTAGATGAAGTTTGTAGTCTTTCTGAAAGGGCTTTACAAAAGGGTTTAAAAGAATTAGTTCTTGATCCAGGTTCTCAGACACTAAGAGAGCTGTTTGAAGATTTAGTAATTATAAGGAAATCAGCTATTAAAAGTAGATTTAAACCTTTAGGATTTCCTGTTATTACCTTTCCCTATCGATATACAGATTCTTATTTATTAGAAGTTCTTATTACAAGTATGATAATCTGCAAATATGGAAGTATTATTATTCTTTCAGATCTTAAACCAGAAGCTTTATTTAATCTTTTAATAGAAAGAATGAACATTTATACAGATCCTCAAAAACCTATGGTTGTTGAAGAAGGGATTTATCCTATTAATGGTCCCGATGAGAACTCACTTGTAGCTATAACTTGCAATTTTGCTCTTACCTATTTTATTGTAAGTGGGGAAATAGAGGCAAGTAGAGTTCCAACTTGGCTTCTTATAAAAGATACCGAGGGTTTATCAGTTCTTACAGCTTGGGCAGCAGGCAAATTTGGAGCTGACACTATTGCTCCCTTTGTTAAGAAATGTGGGATTGAAGAAAAAGTTAAACATAGAAATCTTATAATTCCTGGATATTTAGCAGGAATAAAAGGAGAGTTAGAAGATGAACTTCCTGACTGGGAAATTATTGTTGGACCAAGAGAAGCAAGCGGAATTCCTTCATTTTTTAAAAAATTTTATGAAGAATTGAAAAGAGGGGAGAAAGTTTCTGAGGAGAAAAAAGTAAAGGAAGAAAGAAAAATATCTGAAAAAATAGAAATTTTAAAGGAAGAAACTGTAGAAAAAGAGGGAAAATCAGAAAAGAAAAAAGAGGAAAGTAGGTATAAAGTGATTTGTATTGCTGAAAATATTAACATAATGTCAAAAAGAATAGGTAAAGCTATAAAAGAGCGCAATCCCCAACCTATTCAACAAATGGCTAAGGATGGGGCTAAATTAGGAGCAGATTATTTAGATCTAAATATTGGTCCTGCAAAAAAGGATGCTTTTGAACTTGCTCCTTGGATAGTTAAAATTGTAGAAGAAGTGGTAGATATTCCCATTTCTCTTGATACTACAAATCCAGAAGCTATGATTGCAGGATTAAAAGCTTCTAAACAACCCTCAAAAGCACTTATAAATTCAATTACTATACATAAAGAGAGACTTAATAAACTTGCTCCTTTTGCTGCTGAAGTTGCTTGTGATGTAGTAGCACTTCTTTGGGGAGAAAAAGGGCTTCTTAGAGATGCCAATGAAAGAGCTGACCTTACAGTAGATCTTGTAAATAAACTTAATGAATACGGTATACCTAATGAAAAAATCTGGGTAGATCCAGTTCTTACACCTATAACTCTTGATGTGCAACAGATTAGAGAAGTGCTTAATTTTCTTTCTATACTTCAAGAAATTACACCAGGAGTTAAAACCATTGTAGGTCTTTCAAATGTTTCAAATGGAATTTCTTCTCATTTAAGACCTTATCTAAATAGAGTAATGCTTATGATGCTTATGAAGTATAATCTTTATAGCGCAATACTTGATATATATGATAAAGAATTAGTGGAAATTGCTAAAGGTAAACATCCTGAATGGGTAACTTTAGTTCATAAAATAATGGATGGAGAAAAAATAGATATAAAGTCACTTTCCTCTAAAGAACTTGAAATATATAAAACTGTAAAAGTTTTAATAGGAGAAACTATATTTTCTGAATCTTGGCTTGAGATTTAAAAATGGAAAAAGTTAAAATTGCTATTATAGGAGCGGGACCAGCTGGGATTGCATCAGCTATAGAAGCAAAGGTAAATAGCATAGAACCTGTTGTAGTTTTGGAAAAAGGAGAATTTGTTTGTAATACTATAGTAAAATTTTATAAACCTGGTAAAAGAGTAGATGCCAATTATAGAGAAGAGGATATAAAGCCCATTGGGATATGCTCCTTTGAAACTGAAACTAAAGAAGAATTTCTTAAAAGGATAGAGGACTGGATTAACAAATGGAAATTAGATATTAGGTTAAATTCAGAAGTTACAGAAATAAAAAAGACAAAAGAAGGATACGAAATTTTTGTAAAAGATAAGCCAGAGTATTTAGCAGAATTTGTAATTATAGCTATTGGTATTTTTGGAAAACCTAATAAACCATCATATCCTATTCCTGAGAAATTAAAAGATAAAGTATTTTTAGAGCCTCCTTTTGAGATACCAGAAAATAAAAAAATTTTAGTGGTTGGTGGAGGAAATACTGCAGCAGAAGTTGCTTGTTGTCTTTGTGAAGTAAATGAGGTTTACCTTTCCTATAGAAGACCTCAATTTTTTAGAATAAATGAGATCAATTTAAAAAATTTAGAAGAAAAAGAAAAACAAGGGAAATTAAAATTTCTTATGGCAACAGATATAGAAAAAATAGAACCTTCTAATGGGGGAATAAAGGTTTATTTTAAAGACGGAAAGGAAGAGTTTTATGATTTAATTTACTATTGTTTAGGAGGAACAACTCCAGAAAATTTTTTAAGAAGAATAGGAATTATTTTTGATGAAGAGGGTAATCCCTTAATAGATGAATTTTTTGAAACTAATTTGACCAAAGTTTTTTTAGTTGGAGATATAGCTTTAAAACAAGGAAGTATAATGAAAGCCTTCAATTCAGCTCATGTAGTAATTAAAAGAATAAAAGAAAAATATCTTTCAGCATAAATCTGAGTTTTCCAGCCATTTTGGCTTCTATCCAAGATTTCATCAAACTCTAACTGTAGTAGTTCTACAGTTAGAGAATTTTATGTAGAGAATTATTTTACTTTTTAACAAGATTTAAAAAAGCTTTAACGTATCTATTTTTTGGATTGTTTGAATATACACAAATTTCTTTGTCTTGACTTTCAAAAAGTAGGTTTATTTTACTTGTCAAAAGCTCTAAAGTTTTCCCCTTGGAAAGCCAAAATTTGACTTCTCTGTAGTGTACATCGCTATCGTTCCTCATTTCAATTTCACCAATAGTTTTACCAAGGTATTTAAAAACTACTTTTTGATCATCAAATTGTTCTCTTTGTCTTTTTTTTGAGTTTACTACCTCAAGATTTTCACTTAAAACCTCAACAACATCATCCCTCCAAAAAACATGAAATGAATTTTTTTCTTTGACAACTAAAAAATCTACTTCACCACTATTAAAAATGGACTTATTAAGTAAAAAACGTAATTTGTTTTTATCTTGTAGTAATTCACAAAGTTTTCGCATTGGTTCTTGAAGTTGGCTTTTATACGTATTTTTATTTTTTAAATATTCTTCACGTCTTTCAGGGAAAGCGTAAATACATTCTAAAAAAAGTTTACTAAATTCAGTAGCACCAAATTCGGTATTGTGTTTAAATCTTGTTTCACCATATAGAAAAATTTGCCATTTTTTCTCTCCACTTTTAACTGAATAACTGTGTCCAAAAGTATCAATCACATCCTTTTTAGCCGTAAGATCACTTTTAAATTCTTTCCCCAATCCCAATCTTTCTGCAAATTCTCTAGCATTCTCATGCCCTCGTTTTTTAATTTTACTAGCTTTTTCAGAGGTCATTGCTTTTTTTGTCATAAGTTATCTTCTTTTTACAATTAGCAATTCTACACACTTTTTTACATGATTCATATTTTTCTTCTTTCTGTTTTTACCTATTCTTAGCTCACCTTGCCCCATAGTGTAGTGAACAGGCAATTCAATAATTTCAAAATCTTTATACCACTTTCTAATAGTAGGACTATCATTATAAGAAAGAGCAAAGCCCCCTTTATGGTCATACAAAAGATCACGTAACAACTCGTGAGGAAAGTCATTATGATGAATTGGAAAGTTTCTTTGTGGATAAAGACCTCTAAACAAAATGCTATCATCTCCTAAATAATATGGTGGGTCACAATATAAGAAGTCATTTTTAAATTCTAACAAAACATCTCTAAAATCAGCACATTCAACCCAAAGATTTTTTACTTTAAAGTTTTTAACTTTTTCTATCATTCTTCTATAAGTGTCTTCCTTTGCATAAACTGAAGACATCCAGCCTAAAAAACCAGGCCCGTAAGAAAGGTTATGATTAAAGAAATAGTAAGCTGCAAGTTTTAGTAGTGGAAGTTTCTTTTCCCCTAGCCAATGTTTTCTTAGTTCTTCTTTAACTTTCTTATATGTTTCTTTATTAGGTGAAAGTTTCTTCAACTCTTGATAAAGTTCTAGAGGACTGGTTATCTGAATTTGCCAATAATTTACTAAAATGTCAAAAATATCAAAACCTAAAACAGGGATTCCTAATCCTTTATTAACTGCAATTTCAAGAGATCCCCCTCCAAAAAAAGGGGACACAAGTCTTTTTATATTTTCTGGAATGTGTTCCACTATATATCCTACCGCCCAACTTTTTCCTCCAGCGTAGCGTAAAGGCGAACCAAGGTATCTTTTGTATTTTAATTTCCCCCCTCGTAGGTTTTGCAAAAAAACACCTTTTAAAGAAATTTGAAAAATTAAGAATTGTGTTTCTTTCTGAGGAGATGCTTGTTTAGCTAAAGGATCTACCATTAACTTCTTTTTCTCATTTAAAGAGCGTTCTACAAACATTCTTGCTGTTTCTTATTTTTTCCTTGGTTGCTTTATTACTTTTATTACAAAAAAAGTTAGAAAAGTCAAGTCTCTTTTTTAAGGAAATGTGTTCAAATTTTTATACATTTGAAATTTTTAAAATAAGAATTTATAATTTATAAAAGCCGGCGTAGCTCAGAGGTAGAGCAGCTGATTCGTAATCAGCAGGTCATGGGTTCGAATCCCATCGCCGGCTACTTTTAAAGGAGGTGAAAAAACAGATGAAATATAAATGGATGGAACACTTAGCTCAAGCTTGGGATGCTTTTATAGATGAAATGTTTTCTTTTGTTCCTGAAGAAACTAAAACTCATATTAGAAATGCAAGAAAAGAAGTGTTACTTGCATTAAAGAGTATTATAGAAAAAAGAATTGAAGAATTGGAAAAACCCAAAAAAGAAATTAAAAAAGTAAAAGTTGAAAAAGCAGAAGCATAAGAGAATTAATGAGGATTATTCTTTTTACAGGTAAAGGAGGGGTAGGCAAAACTACTCTTTCAGCATCAACAGGAGCTTATCTTTCAGCACTTGGGAAAAAAGTTCTTGTAGTTTCAGTAGATCCAGCTCATTCACTTTCAGATGTTTTAGAAGTAGATGTAGGACCTGAGCCAAAAGAAATATTTAAAAACTTTTATGCTCAAGAAATAGATGTTTACTATTCAATTGAAAAATTTTGGGGGGTTTTAAAGGAGTATTTAAAAAGTCTTCTTAAATGGCAGGGGATAGAAGAAGTTTTAGCTGAGGAAATGTCAATTTTACCTGGGATGGAAGAGGTTTCTTCCTTTTTATGGATAAATAAACATTTAGAAGAGAAAAAATATGAGATAATAATTGTTGATTCAGCACCTACTGGAGAAACTTTAAGATTCTTAAGCCTTCCTGATGCAGCAAGTTGGTGGGTAACTAAAATTTTACCTTTGCAAAGAAAACTTATGAGATTTATAAGACCAGCAGCTAAAATAGTCACTGATATGCCTCTTCCTGAAGAAAAAACTTATGACGCCTTAGAAGAACTTTTTAGACAGGTTTATAATCTTTACTATCTTTTACAAAATCAAGAAGTCTCTTCTGTAAGATTAGTAGTTAATCCTGAAAAAATGGCAATAAAAGAAACTGAAAAAGCTTTTACTTATCTTCATCTTTTTGGTTTTCCAGTTGATGCAATTTTCATTAATCGAGTGGTTGAGAAAGAAAGCCCCTTTTATGAAATTCAAAAAAAGTATATTGAAAGAATAGTAAAAAGTTTTGAACCAACCCCGATTTTTATAATTCCTCAAGTTTATGAAGAGGTCTTGGGATATGAAAAATTGAAAGAATTTGGCAAAAAAATTTATCAAGATAAAAACCCAGCAGAGATCTTTTTCAAAGACAAACCTTTTGAGATTTTTGAGAAAAATGGAAATTACATTTTAAAAATAATGTTAAAAGAGCCTTCAGAAGAGAAGTTAGAAGTTTATCAAAAAGAGGAAGATTTGATTATTAAAATTGGAAATTTTAAAAAGCACTTTTTTCTCCCCAGAGTTTTATTAAATAAAGAGATAAAAAGTGCCCGTATAAAAAATAATTACTTAGAGATAGATTTTAGTTAGGAAACTTTTCTTAACCTTACAGCAAAAAAGCCATCCATATTATGTTTATGAGGGTAAGTTTTTAAATATAGATTATTTTCTACAAGATCCTTTACTGAGGGACCACAAGTTTTTTCAAGCACATTTAAAGGATTTTCTATTTCAAATTCTGGATGAGTTTTCAAAAATTTCTCTATAACTTTTTCATTTTCTTCTGGTTCAAGGCTACAGGTTGCATAAACCGTGATACCTTTAGGTTTAAGAAAAGGAGAAAGCCCTTCAAGAAGCCTTAACTGTTTTTCTGGAATATTTATAAAATCTTCTTCTTTTCTTGCCCATTTTATATCAGGATGTTTTCTTATAACACCTGTTCCAGTGCAAGGGGCATCAATAAGAATGCGATCAAAAAGAGGGGCATTTAGTTTAGAAAGTTCATCTACTACGTCTCCTTGAAAAACTTTAGGTTCTTTAAGTCCAAGTCTTTGGAAATTTTCTTTAAGTTTTTCAAGTCTCCAAGAATAAAGGTCAAAAGCCCATATAATTCCTTTATTTTGCATAAGTTCAGCTATATGAGTTGTTTTTCCTCCAACTCCTGCACAGGCATCAAGAATTTTCTCTCCTGGTTTAGGATTCAAAAGAAAGGTAACCAATTGACTTGCTGAATCTTGAACACTTATCCAGCCAAAGTGGTAAGCCTTTAATTCTGTAACTTTTCCTCTAAAACCATCTAAAATAATTCCTGCTGGGCTATAAGGACAGGCTTTTGCTTTGGGGACTTCCTCTTTTTGTAAAAAAGTTAAAAAATTATCTCTACTTACTTTTAAAGTATTAACTCTTATAACCAAAGGAGGACGTTCATTGCTTGCTAAAAGCAGTTTTTCTGTTTCTTCAAAACCAAATCTATCAAGCCATCTTTTTACCATCCATTCAGGGAAAGAATACTTTATAGATAAATAAAAAATAGGGTTAAAATCTGGGGGTTGGGGAAGATTATCTTTATTTTCCGCGATTTTATGTAAAATTGCATTAACAAGTCCTTTTATCCAATTTCCCCTTTTTCTATGAGAAAGAATCTTTAAAGCTTCTGCAATGGCAACCCTTTCTGGTATTCTGGTATAAATTATTTGATAGACAGAGAGACGTAAAATATTTCTTACTTCTGTATCCATTTTTTCTAAAGGAGATAAAGATGCACGAGAAATAACAAAATCTATGTAATAAAGGTGCCTTACTACTCCATTTACAAGCTCCCCTACAAGAGCTCTATCTCTTTCATCAGGAAGAACGCTTTTAGTAAGAACTTGAGAAATTATTTCGTCTAAAAGAGGTTTCCCTTTTTCCCAGCGAATAAGAATTTTTAAAGCGGAAGCTCTCGGATTAGTTTTAGGAAGTCTTGGCATAATTTAAAAATTAACTCCATTGTAAAGCAAGTTGTTTTAAGGAAAAAAGCCTATCTCTTAAAATAGCAGCTCTTTCAAATTCATAATTTTTAGCTGCTTCTTTCATTTCTTTCTCAACTCTTTCAATCTCAGCTCTCAAAGTTTCTAAACTTTCAAAAGTTTCAATAGGTTCTACGATTCTTTCCAAATCTACAAAATCAGCTTCAACCATTCTCATAAGTGGGTCATCTAAGGATTTTACAACACTTTTTGGGGTTATTCCATGTTTTTTATTGTATTCTTCTTGAATTTTTCTTCTTCTTTCTGTTTCTTCAATAGCAGTTTTAATAGCTGGGGTTATAGTTTGAGCATATAAAATAGCCTTTCCATTAATATTTCTTGAAGCTCTTCCCATCATTTGTATAAGACTTCTCTCAGATCTTAAAAAGCCCTCTTTATCAGCATCAAGTATAGCAATTAATGAAACTTCAGGAAGATCAAGCCCCTCTCTCAAAAGGTTTATTCCTATAAGAACATCATAAACTCCTTTTCTTAAATCCCTTATAATCCTTGCCCTTTCTAAGGTCTTTAAATCTGAGTGCATATAACATGCTTTTATCCCAAGTTCTTTATAATAATCTGTTAATTCCTCAGCAAGTCTTTTAGTAAGAGTACAAACTAAAACCCTTTCCTTTTCTTCTATTCTTTTTTTAATTTCAAAAAATAGGTCTTCTACCTGATTTTCAGAAGGTCTTACTTCTACTTCAGGATCGAGAAGACCTGTAGGTCTTATAATTTGTTCTATAACCCTTCCTTGAGATTTTTCTATTTCGTATTCTGCTGGGGTGGCTGAAACATAAATTACCTGATTTACTCTTTCTTCAAATTCTTCAAAGGTAAGAGGTCTGTTATCTAAGGCAGAAGGAAGTCTAAAACCATATTCTACTAAGGTTTCTTTCCTACTTCTATCTCCTCTATACATTCCTCTTAATTGAGGAATAGTTATATGGCTTTCATCTATAAAAAGAAGAAAATCGTCTGGAAAGTAATCTAAAAGTGTATAGGGAGGCTCTCCTGGTTTTCTTCCATCTAAATATCTACTATAGTTTTCAATTCCCTTACAATAACCTATTTCACTTAAAAGTTCTAAATCATAAAGAGTTCTTTTTTCAAGTCTTTCAGCAAAAAGATAAAGTCCTTTGCTTTTAAAATATTCTACTCTTTCTTTTAACTCTTTTTTAATTTCTTCTATTGCCCATCTGAGTCTATCTTCTGAAGTGACATAATGACTTGCAGGAAAGATTATTACACTTTCCACCTTTCCTAAAACCTTTCCTCTAAAAGGATCAATAATTTTAATTTCTTCTATTTCGTTTCCCCAAAGACTTACTCTTACAGCTCTTTTTTCTTCATTAGAAGGAAAAATTTCAATTACATCCCCTCTTACTCTGAAAGTGGCACGTGTAAAATCCATCTCAGTTCTTTCATAATGCATAGTTACAAGTGCTCTTAAAAGTTCATCTCTTCTTATTTTGGCTCCTACTCTTAAATAAAGATGTTTCAGAAAGTATTCCTCAGGAGAACCAAGACCGTAAATACAAGAAACACTTGCTACAACAATTACATCTCTTCTTGAAAGAACTGCTGCAGTTGCAGAATGTCTAAGTCTGTCTATAAAGTCATTGATAGAGGCATCTTTTTCTATATAGGTATCAGTTATAGGAACATAAGCTTCTGGTTGATAATAATCATAATAAGAAACAAAATATTCTACTGCATTTTCTGGAAAGAGTTTTTTAAATTCGTTATAAAGCTGTGCAGCCAAAGTTTTATTAGGTGCAATAATGAGAGTAGGTTTCCCCACTTTAGCAATAACATTTGCCATAGTAAAGGTTTTCCCAGATCCAGTAACCCCAAGTAAGACTTGATGTTTTATTCCTGCTTTAACTCCCTTTACTAATTCTTCTATAGCCTTTGGTTGATCTCCCTTTGGTTCAATATCTGCTTTTAATTTAAAATTTGCTTCAGTTTTTATGTAATGCATATTTTAAAATTTAGTTTTTGATTTTTATAATTCAATACGGTTTTAACTTTCTAAAATCTAAGTAGAGACCTCTATGAGATGGCTTTGTTTTGTGAAAAAAATCTCTTTTAATAAAAGTATAAATGATTTTTGATCTTTTGATTTGTTTTGCTTTATACCATAAAATTTTTTGATTTTTTAAAAAGAAAAAGATTTGAATTGTGAAAAAATTCTTTAATTATTTGGAGAGTTTTAATTTAATGTAAGCTGAAACTCATAACCTTTAAAAACCTTAAAAGGAGGTGATAAGATGAGGAAAAAACTAATTTCTAAGGTTTTGTTGCCAAGTTTAATAATGGGTGGTGTTTTTGTAAAAACTTCTTTAGCTGAGGAAAATCCTGAGGAACTTAAGGCTCAGATAGAAACTTTAAAGCAACAAATAGCTGTTATGCAACAGCAAATGGCTTCTATGCAGGCTTTAATAGAAAATTTACAAGGAAAAGTTAATCAAGTTGAAACAAAGACAGAAAAGTTAACCCCCCAATTTGTGGCTAAGGAATCAAAGCCAGTTTTTGGAAGACCTGGTCTTGAATGGCAACTTTATGGAAGAGTAAAAATGGATTATCATTATGACACTGCTCAAATTGTATATTATAACGACTTTGTAGGAGCAGTAAAGAATAGATGGAGTGCAAGCTATAAGGATAATGTATGGGAAGTGAGAAAAGTTAAAGATTATCAAAATGATTCTACCAATTTTAATCCAAGGGATACAAGACTTGGAACGCTTGTTTATCAAAAAAGAGGAGACTGGATTGTAAAAGGACATACTGAAATAGATTTTTATGGATATAATAGTGGGAATAACATTATACCCAGAATGAGGCTTGCTTATGTAGATATACATAATAGTAAAACGAAAACGAGTTTACTTTTTGGACAAGACTGGATTCCTGTATCTCAGTTAAATCCATCAACCATTGAATTCGGAATTTTAACTGCTGCAGGGAACCTCTGGTGGAGGGTTCCTCAATTAACCATTAGACAAAAAGTATTTGAAAATTGGGAACTTCTTGGCTCTCTTATGATGCATAGAAGAATTGCTACTTCTTCTGAAGAGCGTATGCCTTGGGCTCTTGCAAGAGTTCAATACAAAGATGGGGTTTTAAGTAAAATTTTTGATAAAGGAAGTATGATTGCTATTGGTGGAGGCTATAAACATGATGCAGTTGAACCTGGAGATGTTTCTTTTCCAAGAAAATATTTTACTACTGAAAGCGATGTTGACCGCTGGTTACTTGTTGGAGAGTGGGTTTTAAACTTTAAGCTTTTTAATCAAAAATTTCAATTTAAGGGTGAGGCTTGGACTGGAAAAGGAATTGATAAAGAATGGTTAAGATATGACCTTGGAGTAAATGCTTATGGTGAGCCTATTGAGGCTTATGGATTGTGGGCAGACCTTGTGTGGAATATAAAGCCTCGCTTAAGTTTTACTATAGGAGCAGGATTTGATGACCCCAATGATAAAGAAATACTAAAAGGACAATATGGACCACAAGCTTTAAATGATCGCCAGTTTACCAAAAATACTCAATATTTTGCTAATCTCTGGTATAAATTAAGTGACAATATGAGTATTGGTGTAGAAGTTATGCGCATTGAAACAGAACGTGATAAGTGGGTAGATACAGCAAATAGATTTACCTTGTCAGCTTTTTATAACTTCTAAAACTTAATTTTTTTGCCCCCTCTAAGTTTTATCTTAGAGGGGGCTAAAGATCACTTGTTTTTTCAAAAAATTAATAAATAATCTCAAAATTGATGGAAAAAGAAATTTTGAAACTTATTGAAAACTTTCAAAAGAATGAAATTACAGAGGAATATGTCTATAGAAAACTTGCCAAATTGGTTAAAGACAAAAATAGTGAAACCCTTTTAAAAATTGCTAATGAAGAAGGGAAACATGCAAGTATCTGGGCTAAATACACTGGGAAAAATTTCAAGCCCAATCGTATAAAAGCTTTCTTTTATCTTTTTATTGCTTGGATTTTTGGTTTCACCTTTGCTATAAAGCTTATGGAAAGAAATGAAAAGCGTGCAGAAAAAGCTTATGCAAATCTAATTGGGAAAATTCCAGAAGCACAAAGCATTTTATATGAAGAAGAAACTCATGAAAAAGAATTAGCTTCAATGCTTGATGAGGAAAGATTAAATTATGTAGGCTCTATGGTTCTTGGGCTTAATGATGCTTTAGTTGAGCTTACAGGAGCTCTTGCAGGTCTTACTTTTGCCTTACAAAATACTAAGCTTATAGGGATTACAGCTTTCATTATTGGGGTCTCTGCAGCTCTCTCTATGTCTGCCTCTGAGTATCTCTCTACCAGGTCAGAAGGGGGAAAAAGATCACCTTTAAAGGCAGCACTTTATACAGGAATAGCTTATCTTTTAACAGTAATTGTTCTTGTCTTCTCTTATTTTATAGTTTCTCATTATCTTTTTGCTTTAGGGATTGCCTTTTTTGGAGCTTTAACGATCATTCTTATTTTTACCTTTTTCGTAAGTGTCGTTCAAGAAAGATCTTTTATCCGATTTTTCTTTGAAATGTTTTTGGTAAGTTCAGGTGTTGCAATTTTCTCATTTTGCATAGGAATTCTTGCACGCACCTTATTTAAAGTAGAGGTTTAATCAAAATTATTTAGAATTAGATGAGTTGAAAATAAAAATTGAATTTATAAAATATTAAAAATTATGGCATTTATTCTTTTTGTTACCTTAGTTCTTTTTTTAATAGGATATACTTTTTATGGAAGATTTTTGGAAAAACAATATGAGATCAAAGAAGATGAAGAAGTTCCTTCAAAAACTAATTTTGACGGTATAGACTTTATTCCTACCAATAAGTTTATTCTTCTTGGGCATCATTTTTCTTCCATTGCAGGGGCAGGACCAATTGTAGGTCCAATTATAGCTGGGATGGCTTATGGTTGGTTACCTGGGCTTTTGTGGATAGTTTTAGGAACTCTCTTTATAGGTGGATTGCATGACTTTTCAGCTCTTATTGCTTCCCTTAGAAATAAAGGAAGAAGTATTGGTGAAGTTGCTAAAAATTATATGGGTAAAAGAGTGTATAAAGTTTTTTTGTTATTTGTATGGTTTTCTTTAATATATGTAATCACAGTTTTTGCAGATCTTGCTGCAACTACATTTGCTAAAGAACCACCTGTTGCTCAAGTTAATATAGGATATATTTTCGTAGCTTTAACTTTAGGATTTATCCTTTACAGATTAAAAATTAAACTATCCTTTGCTACTTTAATTTCTCTTTCTTTAATTGGAATAATTATACTTTTTAGTTTAGAAAAAAGTTTTATAAATCTTTCAAAAGAGGCCTGGCTTTGGATTTTAATAATTTATTGTTTTTTTGCTTCCATTTTACCTGTATGGGTTTTACTTCAGCCAAGAGATTATCTTTCAAGCTTTCTTCTTTATTCAATCCTAATTATAGGAATTTTTGGTATTTTTTTGGGAAATTACCAAATTTCCTATCCTGCTTTTTTATCTTTTAATTCTCAAATAGGACCGCTTTTTCCTTTTGTTTTTATTACTGTTGCTTGTGGAGCAGTATCTGGATTTCATTCTTTAGTTTCTTCAGGAACCACTTCTAAACAGCTTGACAGTATAAAAAATGCAAAGTTTGTAGCTTATGGAGGAATGATACTTGAAGGAGTTCTTGCTGTAGTTGCTCTTTCAACAGTAATGATACTTTCTAAAGATTTAATAAAATCAGCCAAAATTCCAACTGAAATTTTTTCCTTAGGAGTTTCTAATTTTTTTTCTCAAATGGGATTAAATCCTAAAATAGGATTAATATATGGATATCTTGTAATTTCAGCTTTCATTTTAACAACCCTTGATACTGCAACAAGAATTTCTCGGTATATTTTACAAGAATTTCTTAACATTTCGCGCTCCAGTTTAAAATCAAGAGTAACAATAACTCTTTTATGTCTGATTTTACCTGTCATTTTACTTCATATAAGATTTTATGCCCCAGATAGGAGTGTTATTCCTGCTTGGAAAGTAATTTGGCCTCTTTTTGGTTCAACTAATCAACTTCTTGCAGCTCTTGTTTTACTTACTATTTATGTATGGGTAAGAAATTTTAAGTCAGGTAAATATCTTTTTATTTTAATTCCCGCAATTTTTATGATTATAACTACTCTTTCAGCCCTTATTTACATTATTTTTGGAGAAGTTAAACTAAACATTATAACTTTAATTAGTTTTACGTTAATTGTTCTTGCTTTGTATATGATAGTAGAAAGTATAAAGGTTTTGAGCTCAAAAAGATGATAAAGGGATTCCGCGGAACAAGTTTAATAGACTATCCAGGGAAAATAGCTTCAGTTATTTACACTTATCTTTGCAACTTTCGTTGCCCCTATTGTTACAATATAGAGCTTGTTGTTCCTGAAGAATATAATAAACTAGAGGATCTTTCTGAGGATTTTGTTTTACAAGAACTTTCAAGAAGAAAAGGATTTATAAAAGGAGTTGTTATTACAGGAGGAGAACCAACTCTTTGGGGGAAAAGACTTATTAATTTAATAGAAAGAATTTATTATGAAATTGGGCTTCCAGTAAAACTTGATACTAATGGATCTAACCCTGAAGTGATAAAAACTCTTTTTGATAGAGAAATTCTTGATTTTTTAGCTCTTGATTTTAAAACCTCACCTAAAAGGTATCATGAAATAGGAGGAGATTTTAAAAAAGTAGAAAAAACATTAAACCTAATAAGAGCTAAGCCAGAAAAAGTAGAAATAAGAATTACTTTTTATCCTCCTTTGGTCTTAGAAAAAGATTTAAAAGAGATAATACCTTATTTAAAAAATTTCAAATTTATTGCCTTTCAAAAATATGTGCCAGGTAAAACCTTAGAGAAAAACGATGTCTCTCCCTATTCTCAAGATTTTTACGAAAAAGCAAAAAATCTATTTAAAGAAGTGTTACCAGAAGTAGAAATTATTGAAAGATTCTAAAATGAAACTTTCAGGTCTTTATGTAATAACTGATGAAAAGCTTACACCTTATGAAAATAATGAAATTTTAGAAAAAGTTGAGAAAGCCTTAAAAGGAGGAGCCAAAATTGTTCAATTAAGAGATAAAAGTCATTCTGATGAGTTTTTGCTTCCCTATGCTAAGGCTTTAAAAAAGCTTTGTGAGAAATACGGAGCAATTTTTATAGTTAATGATAGAGTTTCTCTTGCTTTATCTGCTAATGCAGACGGAGTTCATCTTGGAGAAGAAGATCCTTTTATTGAAGAAGCTAAGAAAATTTTAAAAAATAAAATTATAGGAGTTTCCTGTTATGGAGACCTTAAAAGAGCAAAAGAAATGGAACTTCTTGGAGCAAGCTATGTAGCCTTTGGAAGCTTTTTTCCATCTCCTACCAAACCAGAATCTAAAATAATTGATAAAAAAATCATTTTAGAAGCCAAAAAAGTTTTAAAAATTCCTATTTGTGCCATTGGTGGTATAACCTTAGATAAAGCTGAGGAATTAATTAAGCTTTCTGCAGATATGGTTGCAATTATAAGTGATATATGGAAAGCTAATAATATTGAAGAAAGGGCAAAAAAGTATAGAGAAATTTTTAAAAAATATGGTAAAGATTAAGGAGTTGAGCTTGTGTTTAGATTTAATTTTTCAGGAGCCTCTATTATTTCTTTTTCTGAAAGAATAGAAAGTTTAGAGCCTATATCTTTGGCAAGTTCTAAATATTCTTTATGATTTAAAATTTCTCCCTTTTTATCTATTCCTCTTAAAAATAAGCCACCAAGATAAATTCCATAAATAGTGTCAAGAACATATTTGAAGCTTCTTACTAACCCCTCAAAAAGTTTTTTTCCCCTTGTTCCTCCAAGGCTAAGAAGTATACCCTTTGGTTTTTTATTAGAGGGATGAGGAAGTTTTAAGATATATTTTCTTGCCCAGAAAGCTTGAAATCTTTCAAAAAAAGCTTGAACATAAGATGTGTGGCTATAGAAAAATATGGGAGTTGAAACTACCAAAAAATCAGCTTTCCAAATTTTCTTATAAAGCTCCCTAAAATCGTCTTCTAAAACACATTCCCCGGTAGTTTCACACTCACCACACTCAATACAGGGTTGATACTTTAATTCAAAAAGCCTTATTTTTTCAAAAGAAATGACTTCTTGGTTAATTCCTTTTAAAAAGTAATCTAAAAGAAGTTCAGAATTTCCGTTTTTTCTTGGACTACCATGGATAGCAAGAAGATACATTAATCTTCATCTAAGGTTTTTTTGACTACGGAGAAAACTTGAGTAAATACCTCTTCAAAAGTTGCAGGAGAACATCTTCCCATTTCTATGAATTTGATAATAATTTCTTTGGTTGTTTTAAGAGCAAGTTCATTAACAGGAGAAATAGAAGTTTTTGGGGTTGCCTTAATTTTTTGATCTAAATTTACTATTTTTTCTTGAGCCATCCTTTTAACCAAATTTAAAATTTTTATTTAAAATACTCAATTTT
>Ga0071330_1039402_pt1 | contig 33398 bp, 32 predicted proteins | sample GBScel77sediment_FD_63802 | JGI IMG/M metagenome (GOLD analysis project Ga0071330, IMG submission 63802) | Hot spring sediment microbial communities from Great Boiling Spring, Nevada - Cellulolytic enrichment Sediment 77C v2 (version 2) | ecosystem: Environmental > Aquatic > Thermal springs >...
GCAAGTAATGAGCCAACGCATCGTGCGGGTCAAGTGTCAACGCCACCTGCAACGCCACTGCATCCTCGTGCCGATAAGGGAAGACGAAAACTGGCGATTGCTTTTGGGCATCTTGAAGCAGCGCCATCGCTTCCGCCAACTTGCCCATCCGCCACATGGCATAGGCTGCGTGGTAAAGCAGCATCGGGTTAACACTGCCATTTCGCTCGGTGAACCGTTTTGCGACAGCAAACCAAACGCTAACCGTTCCCCACGCACCAATTTGCTCGTAATCGCAAATAGTGTCAAGCCACAACTGCTCGTCAACGAAAATCCGTTCTAACCCCGTGTCCCTTGCTCCTTGTCCCATGTCCCCCCAGCGAACCGAAGAAGGCTCGGCAGGAGCCTCGCCCTCCCTTACCGTGTCCCCTGTCCCATGTCCCCTGTTCCTCAGAAAGTGTCGTTCGCTCCAAAGCAGCGGTTCAAGCGGATTGATTTGCTCGCAATGGTTCAAAAGCGATTGTGCCAATTCAAAATCGCCCAACTTTCGGGCAGCGAAGGCGGAAAGGGCAAGGGCTTTGCTGTCTTGTGGGTTTCGCTCCAACGCTCGTGTAAAACAGTCAAGAGCAGTTCGGTAGTCGTTTCTCCGCAAAGCCAATTCGCCCAAAACCGCAAAGGCTGCAGCAGCATGAGTGTTGCTCCGTGTCAACGCCCAAAGCGAAGAAACAGGCTCGGCAGGAGCCTCGCCCTCCCTTCCCGTGTCCCTTGTCCCGTGCCCCGTGTCCCAATAACCTGCCATTGCCTGCCACCATAACGCATCTTCGTTTTGCGGGTCAACGCTCAACGCCTTTTGAGCCCATTCCCTTGCCTGCTGCCGTTCACCGCGCTTAAGATGCCATTGAGCCAAACCATTCATGGCTGAAATGCATTGTGGGTCAAGGGACAAGGCTTTTCGGTAACATTCAGCCGCTGCATCCAACTCGTTTCGCTCCTCATGTTCTCGTGCTTTCAGCAACCAAGATGTCGGCGTTGTCGGCTCGCTCAGATGATGTTCGGGCAAACCGATGTGCGGTGCGGGTTCGTTTCGGTAATCGGGTCTGACCAATTCGCCTTCAAGCAGCAAGTTAACTTGCAAGGCTGTTCTTTTGTCGTCTTGGACAGCGACGAAGACTGGGTCGTCTCCGTGCAACTTGACAGTCAAAGCGACGGGTTCGCCCGCAGGCAAATTCACTTGCGTTCTCTCCAAGACTTTTCCGCCTTGCGTGACCGTGACGGTTGCGTTGTCCGTTGGGACGAGCGCGAAAAATTTCAACTGCAACTGGCTGTCTTGTCGTTGTGCGTTGATGGCGATTTTGTCGGAAGTGTGAACGACGCCACCAATGCCCCAAACGGGAAACCAAGCCTCGTTCCAAGTTTCAACAGTTCTCGGTGGCATGAGCCGATGGACGCCTTGATGAACGAACCGACCGCTTTGGATTTCGCAATAAGGCTTGCCTTCGTCGCAAAGCAAATTCGTCCAAACCCTTCCGTCGTCGGCAGTTCCCCAAGTCCAAAGTTTTCGCCCATGAACTTCAAATCGGTTGGCGTAATGCAAGACGCCGTAGTCAAGTTCCTCGTAGTAGCAACCGAACCAGTCGGCTCTCAAATCTTTCGCAAACAAGTCAGTCGGTCGCTTGTGAGTCGTGTAGCGACTCAAATCCGTTCCGTCTTGGATTGGGAAGTTAGCAATGCCACGAGCGCCCCACCACCAAGAGAAAACTTGAGTGCAGGGCAAAAGGAAGCGAAAATCGTTGCGGGCAGGGACAGCGACATTCGTCCAAAAGTAAATGCGATGCCAAAAGGGTGTTCGGTTGAAAAGCCAAATGCGGGTGTGCAATCGCCAATCGTTGGGACGCAAAGTCACGCTCGCCGTCCATGCCATCCGAGTCAACCTCTCAACCGTGCCGACGAAAAGGGTGACGCTACCGTCTGGATTTTCTGTCAAGTGCCAAGGTAATGAGTCGTTGGTCGTGACTGTGTGACCCATTTGTGGGAAGTTGAACTCCAAACCGCCTGAATACCAAGCACCACGCAGTGCTATCAACCCGAACTTCAGTGGCTCGTTGCGGTAGAAAACTTCACGGTCGTTTTTCAAATCTCGCACCGAATGGATGTGACCGCCGAAGTCGGGCAAAACGGTGACCCGCAGTAAGCCGTTGTCCAAAATGACAGCAGTGAACTCCTGCTCGGTTAACTCGTCGGTAACATCGTCTTGCATCGGGTAGGGATAAACGCGCCTTGTTCCCGTTCGTTGAAGCGGCGGAAATGGGTCTTCGTTGAAGCGATACATCTTCAGCCTCATCTTTTCCACTCTTGCCGTCACTTTGCTACTCATCCCACTCACCTTTCACTTCATCATCGTGGGCGTATTGTGAATGGCTTATCGCCGCCAACAATTCTTTCGCACGGGCAACTTTATCGGCAGGGACAAGCAACTCCACGATGTTGCCGTGAACTTCTGCGGTTCTGGTGATGGTCGGGATTTCGTTGGCGTTAAGCCACGATTGAACCGCAGCGATTTCACTCGGTCTCCCTCTCATCAGGACAGTCCATTGGCTCATGGTTCATCACCTCCATGAATTTGAGTGCGGTGTGCAATGTGCGGAGTGCCGAACAGAATTAGCAACCCCGTCACATCGGAACACAGGACAAGAGATGCAGAAAAGGTTAGGCTCACCTTTAGGTTCGCCCCAAACCTCAGATTTCGCCATTTTCTTCACCTGTGACTTCGCTGTCGGAAGTTGACGGCTCAAACTGTTGAAGCAACTGGCGGGCTTCCTCAGCCTTTGACGCTGGGACGAGAAGGGTCATAGTGCCAGTGTAAGGGTCGGTTCGCATTGTGAAAGTTGGGATGCCATTGGCATTCAGCAGAGATTGAACTGCAGTGACCTCGCTTGGCAATCCCGTCAAAAGGGTAACCCATTCACTCACATCTGTCACCTTCCTTTTGGCGGCGATAGGTTCGCTTAAGCAAGCGACCGACTTTTCGGCAAACTTCCATAGGAAACGCTACCGATGTGTCAACCAATGCGCCAACTCGCTGAGCCGTCGGACGACGATGAAAGCGCCAGCACTTTTCAACGCTCGTTCCATCTCGTCGTTACGAGCGATGCCAACTGGCACCAAGCCAGCACGCAGCGCTGCTTGGACATCGGCTGGATGGTCACCGACGAACGCACAGTGCCAACGAACAAGTGCTAAGTGCGAAGTGCGGAGTGCTAAGTGTTTCGGATTTTCATGCGGCTCGTGAATGCCCAATCGCTTCAGCGCAAACAACAAATGTTCAGGGTTGGGCTTCAGTGTTCTGACATGGTCGCGAGTGACGATGACATCAAAGGGAAGCGGATGTCGCTTCAAAACTGTTTGGACAGCCTTCATGCTGTTGCGAGTGACCAGCGCAAGTTTGAAACCTTTCGCTTTCAGCGCCTCCAGAGACGGCTGGACATCAGGTGGTGGTGCTGCAACCTTCGCTGCTTCGTCTTCCATGCTCGTTATGATTGCTTTGGCTTTTCGCTCCAACTCCTTTGCCCGCTCAAGGTCAAACTGAGCCAACCAACTTGCTGCCTGTTCAATTCGCTCCCAAGAGAAAGGTGCTGTCAAAATGTGAGCGGGGACGCCGAAAGCAGCAATAGTTTCGTTGACCCGCTTTCGCATCAGCGGGAAGTCAATTTCCAAAGTCACCAAAGTCCCGTCAAAGTCAAACAACACTGCCTTGATGTCCTTCATCGCTGGCAGTTCCAATCCGCTTTGGGTTTTGGTTTGCAAGTTTCACTTTTTGCCTTTCGCTTCAGGTCTCCACCGTGCGAGCAAATTTTCAACAGCATCCCAATCTTCCATTGGCGATGGTTGAAGCACTCCGTTTTGACCGCACAAAACTGCTTCCGAAATAGCCCATCGCTTTAAGGCTTGGCTGCTCCATCGGGAACCGCTCACCAAAGGCAAAGCCCAAAAACCTGCTTGACGAGCGATTTGTGCCCGTTTGATTGCTCTCTCAACATCCTCACGGGCAACCGTCGCTGAAAGTTCGCAAACCAGCAAGATGCTTTGACCCGCAAATTTGCCTTTTCGCACTTCGCCCATCAAAAGTAAATCTGCTTGCAGCAACTCGTCAGACTCCTTGGGCGAAATTGAACCTTCAGCCTCAGCCTTCTCCAACTGCTCCAAAATCTCTTGCCCCACTTCCCTGACATTTCGCAGCAATCGGCTCAGGAACCTCCCAGCCTTACGCCAATAGTCCAGTTCCTTTGCGAGACCTCTCAACTCGCCCAAGGCGCTTTCAATTCTCATCAGCCGCTCACTCGTGCTTTTCATCCAACCTTCAAAGTCGTGCGGCAAAAGGACACGGCGCAACTCATCACGCATCCAATCGTTTTGCCGCAACAACTCAATCAGCCGTAGGACATCCTTTGCCGTCAAAGCCAAATTGACTCACCTCGGCATTTAATCCCTCAGCGGGAAAAGTGGCGTGAGTGGCGATGCAAGCCGTTCCAGTTCCTCTCGCTCCTCCTTCTCCAACGGTCGGTAACTTTTCGCAATCTCAACAGCCATCTGGAACAACCTTTCGTCGCCGGGCGGGACAGCAACTACAACTGGTTCTTGTGACAGCGTGAACCTCAGAGCCAGTTGGGCTTGGTGGCGTTCCATCAGCGGCTCATACCAGCACTTTTGGACTTTTCGCTCGCCGCTCCAGTAAGTTTTCGCCATCGCCTTGATAGCGATGACCGCTGCTCCCGTTTCCTTCGCTTTCTCAAGCACTTTCCGACCGAACCCGTTTTTGAGCAACGAAGCGAAGTTAATGGGCAGCATCACCGTGTCAAATGGGTAGCGCTCAAGCGCCATCAAGGCTGCTTCTTCCGAGTGAGCCGAGAAGCCAACGAACTTTATCAAGCCCTTTTCCTTCGCTTCCAAGATAGCCTCCATCGCACCGTTTGGACCGAAGGCTTGCTCAACATCATCCTTCGTCCGCAAAGCGTGGAGTTGGTAAAGGTCAAAATGGTTGGTTTGGAGTCGCTTCAACGATTGGCGAAGGGCTTCCGCTGCTCCCTGCTTATCACGCTTTTCGGTCTTGCAGGCAAGGAAAACCTTGTCCCTAAGCCCCTTCAATGCCGGACCAAGCCGTTCCTCGGCGTCGCCGTAAGTTGGGGCGACATCAAAGTAAGTGACGCCATTATCGTATGCCCAACGAACCATTGCGTCAGCGTCTTTCTGGGGCATGTTCATGACGACAATGCCGCCCATAGCGATTGCGGAAACTTCAACACCTGTCTTGCCCAAGACCCTTTGCGGGATGCTCCCGTTGCTTGCGCTCACTGCAGATGCACCTCCCAAAGCGATACTGACGGCTTTCAAAAATTCGCGCCTTTTCATTCGCATTTCGGTCACCTCGTTCCGCAAGGCTGTGGCAAAGTTTACAGCGCACATGGTCAATAGGCAAGTGAGGGGACAAAGTTTATGGCTCGTCGCAAAAAGCCTTTGGCTCAGCAGGAAAGGCATGGGCTTCCGCTTTGGGCTCAAATTGCCATTGTGCTTTGGATGGTCGGAACGCTCATTTGGTTCTTTTCCGACTACAAAATCCAGCAGTGGCTGGCAGCCATGATTTCTGACCTAACACAATGGCGTTGACAGGAACATTGACATGCTTCAAAGTTTGTGGTGGTGTCCGAAGTGGTTACTGTGCTCACGGAAGTTTACGAAATCCTGCGGAAACAGTTCGGGGATGAAGACGCCAAACGGCTTATGGACTTTTTCCAGCAGAACCTCGTCCGCATTGCCACGAAGGACGACATTGCCCAGTTGGAGCAAAAGGTGATGACCGAACTGGTAGGCAAAGCTGACAAAGTTGACCTCGCTCGAATTCGCGAACTGCTGGAATACAAAACCGACAAGGAAGACGCTGCCCGAATAGAAGCCGAGTTGCGAAGTAAAGCGGACAAAGAAGATGTGGCGAGGATTGAAGCGGAGTTGCAGCGAAAGGCTGACAAAGAGGACATTCATCGGTTGGAAGCCGAGATCAATCGCAGGGCACTGCAGGAAACCGTCACGCGAATTGAAGCGGAATTGAGGCGGAAAGCGGATAAGGAAGATGTGGCGCAATTGAGGGTGGAGTTACAGAGGAAAGCGGACAAGGAAGACATCATCCAACTTCGGGCAGAGTTGGAGCGGAAGGCTGACAAAGAGGACATTTATCGGCTGGAAGCGGAAATCAACCGCAGGGCACTGCAAGAGACCGTCGTGAGGATTGAAGAGGAGTTGAAGCGGAAAGCCGATAAGGAAGATATAGCCCGCATCTGGGAAATCTTGGAGCGGAAAGCAGACAAAGAAGATGTGGCTCAGTTGAGAGCAGAGTTACAACGGAAAGCCGATAAGGAAGATGTGGCTCGGTTGTGGGAAGCATTAGAGCGGAAAGCCGACAAGGAAGATGTAGCACAAGTCCGTGAAGCCGTCTTGAGGCTTGAAGCCCGAATGAACTTGCAGTTTGTCGTTTTGTTGCTGGTGATAATCTTGACCAACCCCAAAGTTTGGGAGTTGCTCGGTCGGATATTGCCCTTCATGAGGTGAGTGGTGAAAGAAAATGGCTGAGCAGCAGACCGCAAAACCTGAAACTACTGACGAGGAATTGGAACGGCTCAAGAAGATGGGCGAGGAAATTTACGAGCGAATCCGACACAAAATAGGCGATGTTCCTGCAAGGACGCTCATTGATTTCACATTGCTCACCCGCCAAAGGCTACCGACAGCAAGGGAGATCGCCGACGCGATGGAAAATTTGAGCAAGGGCATGCCAATGTCAGACGCAAAGGTCATCATCAAATTCATCTTGGAATGGGCGGAGCGAAAGCATGGTTTGCGCTTTCGTTGATTGCTTTGCTGGCATAAGCGGGGATATGTTGCTGGGCGCTTTGATTGACGCAGGCGCTCCCGTTGATGATTTGCTACTTGGCTTGAAAACCCTTCCCGTTTCGGGTTGGGAGTTGGAAGTTGAGCGAGTCCAAAAAGGTGCTGTTGCTGCGACTTCTGTTTCCGTCATCGTCCACGAAAACCAACCTGAGCGACACCTGTCGGACATTGAAACCATCATCATCGCATCGCAACTGCCTGAAAAAGTGAAGGAGCAAAGCCTCAAAGTCTTCCAACTGCTTGCAGAAGCGGAAGCAAAAGTTCACGGCATTGGTGTCAATGAAGTCCATTTCCACGAAGTCGGAGCCGTTGACAGCATCCTTGACATCGTTGGGTCAGTCTACGCCCTACATCTGCTTGGAGTCCAAGCAGTTTACGCTTCGGCATTACCGTTTACGCGTGGAAGGGTGAAAACTCTTCACGGTGATTTGCCTGTTCCCGCACCTGCGACGATGGAACTTCTCTGCGGTGTGCCAACTTACCCGTTGGACATTGAGGTTGAACTTGTGACTCCGACTGGAGCGGCATTGTTGAAAGCGTTGGCAAATGGATTCGGCATGCCGCCGCCTTTTACGCCCCGAAAAGTCGGCTACGGTGCAGGAAAGCGAGACTTGCCCTTCCCAAATGTTTTGCGGGTCATTCTCGGAGATTTGCCCGACAATGTCGCCCTTGAACGAGAGCGATTGGTCGTCGTTGAAACGAACTTGGATGACATGACGGGTGAAATGGCAGGTTACGCGATGGAAAGGTTGTTGGCAGCAGGGGTAAGGGATGTCTGGGTTGTTCCAGCCCAAATGAAAAAGAACCGACCAGCCATCGTTCTCTCCGTCCTTTGCGACCATGAAAAGTTGCCGACAGTTTTGCAAATCCTTTTGCGAGAGACCACCACTTTGGGCGTCAGGGTTCAAGAAGTGGAAAGGCTGTGCCTTCCCCGCGAAATTTGGGAAGTGACGACGCCCTACGGGACGGTCAAGGTCAAAGTCGCAAAATTGGGCGACGAAATTGTCAACATCGCTCCCGAATACGAAGATTGCCGACGACTTGCTTTGGAACAAGGGGTGCCGCTGAAGGAAGTTATGGCTGCAGCAATTGCTGCAGCACACAATAAAGCAGGCAAGTCGCAGACTTCACTTAAATCCGAAGGCTAATCCTGCCCCGATTAGCCCAATCCAGAAGAGCAGATAAACGAGAGCGCCGCAGCAACTAATTGCCAAAAACACAGTGCCGATGATGCCCAAGACCATTCCAGCAGTTGCCAGCCCTTGTCCGCTGTCTGGGGAAAGTCCAGCCTTGATATCGCGCAACTCCGCAGCCCCAAGCCACCATGCAAAAGGAGCAAGCAACCCACACAAAATTAGCCCCAAGATTCCCAACACCAGCGACCAAATTGCCCTACTGCTTGCAGGTTCCTGCTGCATGGTTGTGCCACCCCGCAAAGTCTCAAAATCACAGGTCGCGAAAGAGCCTTTGCAACCCTAACCCAACCCCACCAATTTCTTCACCTTTTCAAGACTGCCCAAAGACATCAAATAGCGGGCATGGATGATGCGTGGGTCACGAAGTGTTGGGTCATTGTCGTGGTCTTCCACCAACACCTCGGCGAAATCCCACATTTCTTCAGCCAATTCGCTGAGGGCTTCCTCCATTGTTTCGCCCCATCCAGCCGATTCCATTTCCTCGCACCATGCGCCGAAACCGTTATCCTCAGGCACATACTCAACCGTGATGGTGAATGTCAAGGGTGGGTCAGTGGTCAAAACCTTTCGGACGGTGCGCTGCTCAACGGTAATCACGCCTGTGAGGGCGTTCGTTTGCGTCACCTTTCTGTCACCACCTTTTTCAATCAGCAACTCACGCACCGAAAGTTTGACACAACCATCACTCAACTCGGCAAGTGAAGATGGGAGGCAAGTGGAAGTAGGTGATGGAAGGTTCGTTTGTTCCCAAAAAACTTTTCGCCATCTCAATTGCGTCCCTGATAGTTGGAGCCGTTTCAACGCCCATCCGTTCGGCAACACGCTTGTTCCCCTTGACAAAAATCACCTTGCCCGCGTATGCGTGACCGAGACTGCCCCAATACCACATGTAGAAGGCATGAACACCATGATAAGCGTATTCGTGCCGATACAGGTGGATGTATCGCTCATTGGTAGCGAACGCCGCTTCAAATTTGCGCTCCATCTCCCTTGGGTCGCGGGTTTGGGGAAGGACGATGTTCCAAAAGTCAATGTAACTTGGATGGTGCTGCTTGTGGAAGCGCTCGTAAAGCGGATGGGTGAAAATCAAAACGCCACCTTCGCGAAGCAAAGGTTTGCCGATGGACATCAGGTGGAACAAGTAGCCGGTCGTTAGGCAATGAACCAAGATGGGGTTCATGATGCTGTTGACATTGTATGGTCCGAGGTAGGGGGCACCGCAAAGAACGATGTCGCTTTGCCCCTTGACGGTAACTTCCTGCTGTTCGGCGAGTTTTCGCAGCGTTTGCTCGTGAACGCTTTCAACCTCGCCGGCATAAATCCCAATGACGCCGTAAGGCGCTTTGATGCTGTGCCAAATTCGCCAGTTGATTTCAAAAGGACCAACAGCGCACCCGAAACGAAGAACCTGAAACCAAATTGCTTCCCACTTGCTCCACGACTTTTCAGGCTTCTGCAGCACCTGAAAAATTGGCGGGAAAGTGTTTGAGTTGAGGACTGTTTCAACTTGAAAGTGGCGAATGTGCTGTTCAATCAGCCGACCTTGCCGCTGCAAAACTCCATGAAAAGGCGAACGAGGCGGGTCCATGTAGTAGGAAGTCAGAAGCATGTGAGCGTTGTGGTGATGGCGAAGAGTTGCGTAATTGGTCACGCCAGTGACCAAAGACTTGTGCCCACCATCCATCGGAGTCAAGTTGATGTTGACATAGACCACCAAATCGCTTTCAGCCACTCGTCGGTTGAGCCAAACTTCTTCGCCCATTTCTGTCTTGCCGATGAAAACAAGCCCTTTAGGGTCTTCAGCATCGTGGTTGTAAAGTCGGAGCGGGTAGAAGGCTTTGAAGATTCGGTCGCCGACTTGGTGGCGCAATTCATCGGCTGTCATTTTGCGGTGCAAGCCCGTAGCAGCGATGAGTTGGACATCGTCAATCCCTTTATCGGCGCACTTTTGCAAAACCCGTTCAATGACTAACTGTCGGACATCAGGTTGCTGCATCGGCGGCAGCGGAAGCGACAGGTCATCAAAGACGATGGTGACTTTCATCCCGCGCTTAAGTTGCGCCGAAAGGGGGTCGGCATTTATCGGGTTTTCAAGGGCTTGTTCAATGGCTGAGTCCAGATCGGCGATAGGTTCAATGGGTGGTGGTCCGTAAATGACCCTCGTCCCAACAGGCAAACTCTCCCACACAAACCCTTCGGCACAGAAGAACAAAAACTTCTCCCGCTCACTTTCCACAACCTTGACCAGTTTCTCCTTGTCCGCCACGACCATGTTCCATCACCTTGACTTTCCCAAATTGGCTCAGGTTATATTTTGCGGCGCAATGGGTCGCCTTGCGAATTTTGGACGGTCAAAATTTTTGGCGGCGTTCAAAAAACTTTTGAGCGAGGTGGTCAGTGATGGAAGCGTTGATGAGGTTCTGTTTGGGCTTAGGCAGTTTGCCGCTTCTGCTTGATGCTGAAACTCGCTCCATCTCCGCCGAGAACCCGACGGGCGAGAAAGGTGGTGGGGCAAAAGCAGAACCTACCCCCGACAATCCCGCTTCCGAGTTGGGGCGAGGTTGGAAAGTCCGACCATGCATCACCCTGAAATCGGGCGAAACGGTGACTCTGGCAGACATCAAAGGGTGCGGCATCATCCAACACATCTGGATCACAGTCACCGAAAAAGCCTACCGCGATTGCGTCCTGCGGATGTATTGGGACGACGAGGAAACACCTTCCGTTGAAGTTCCGCTGGGTGACTTCTTCTGCAACGGGCATGGCTTGCGTTATGAGGTCAATGCCTTGCCAATCGTTGTCAACCCTGTCGGCGGTTTCAATTGCTACTTCCCGATGCCTTTCCGAAAGCGGGCGCTCATCACTATTGAGAACCAGCGTTGGGAAGACATTCACGGCTTCTTCTACCAAATCACCTACGCCCTCGTTCCGGACTTGCCCGAAAATATCGGCTACTTCCACGCCCAATGGCGTCGTTCCATGACGACCCGCGAACGACCTGAGCACACGATTTTGGATGGCGTTAAAGGGCGCGGTCATTATGTGGGGACTTTCCTCGCTTGGACGCAACTCTCAAACGGTTGGTGGGGCGAAGGCGAAATCAAGTTCTACATTGACGGCGACACCGAGTTCCCAACGATTTGCGGGACGGGCACAGAAGATTATGTCGGCGGTGCATGGGGCTTTGGCGGAAAAACTTACTCAACGGCTTTCTTGGGTTACCCGTTCCGAAAAGCCGACCCGGGCGAAGTCCCAAGACATTGTCTCTACCGATTCCACATCCTTGACCCAATTCGCTTCCGAAGCGACTTGAAGGTCACAATCCAAGCCCTCGGTTGGTATCCCAACGGCAAATTCCAACCGCTAACCGATGACATCGCATCAGTTGCTTACTGGTATCAGACCGAACCACATGCCCCGTTCCCACCCTTACCACCAGCAAAGGAAAGGTGGTCAAGGTAGGAAGAGCCTAAATTGAGCGCTGGATCGGGTTGACAGCAAGGGGATTTTGCGTTAGCCTTTTAGCAGTTCCAAAAAGTGCTTGAGCGCTGGCGGAAGTTATGTTTTGCGTGATGGCAAAACCGAAGGGAAAGGAGGCGACGGAGTGGGCTGCAAATGGTGGCTATGTGGGTTGGTGAGTGCGTTGTTGGCTTCGTCGGTAATCGCTTCTGAGTCGTCTTCCAAAACGCATCCGTTGGTTTCGGCAGCGAAAAGATACTTGGGCATCCGTTACCGATACGGCGGTTCATCGCCGTCTCGCGGTTTTGACTGCTCTGGTTTCGTTTACTACTTGCTACGCCGTCACGGCATCAGCGCACCCCACTCGGCAGCCGAATTGTTTAGGATGGGCAAACCTGTCTCCCGTTCCGAACTCAAGCCGGGCGATTTGGTTTTCTTCCGAAACACTGCCCGAAGGCGAGGCATAACCCATGTCGGCATTTACATTGGCGATGGAAAGTTCATCCACGCATCAAGTGGGAGAGGTCGCGTGACCATCACGAGCCTGAGCGACCCATACTACGCTGCCCGTTTTGCTGGCGCTCGCAGGCTACCTTTGCGGAAGAATTGAGTTTCTTCGTCCAGAGCGGTCAAAGCAAAAATGGGTGAACATGGAATGGCAAGTTCACTTTCGGACTTGCTCCGAAAAATTCGCCGAGAGTGGGGAATTTTACCGCCACTGCAACCAAAATCCCTGCCCCCTTTCCCCGGCTGGTGGGCGATGATTGGTCCAGGCATCGTCTGGCTCGCCTTGGCTCAAGGGAGCGGGGAGTTGATTTGGTGGCCAAGGTTGGTGGCAAAATATGGGCTTGGGTTTTTGTTCTTGCTCATCCCAGCCTGCCTGCTTCAATTTCCGCTCAACTACGCCATCGGACGATACACAATGGTGACGGGCGAGAGCATCTGGCAAGGCTTCATCAGGCTCAACCGTTGGTTTGCACTTCTCCTTTGGCTGCTCATGACAGTTCAGTTTTTCTGGTTCGGAGCATTCGTGACTGCTGGCAGCACCGGCTTGGCTGCTTTGATTGACTTCCCTCACGGTTGGAGCCAACAAGCGAAAACTATGTTTTGGTCATGGCTCACCATTGCGGTTCTCTTCCCAGCCCTACTTTTCAGCCCCACGGCATACCGCTTGGTTGAAAGGTTGATGTGGCTTGTTGCGGTGGTCACATTCTTTGGACTTTTGGTGGCTTGCCTGCAACCAGAGGTGCTAAGGCATTTGCCACAGTTTGTCAAGGGAATCTTGGTGCCTCATTTCCCTCCTTTCGCTCAACTTCCTCGCCCTTGGGACCCGAAGGACGCAACACCTTTGCTGACAGCCATAACCTTTGCTGGACTGGGTGGCTTTTGGACGCTGTTTTACTCCTACTGGCTTCGTGAGAAGGGAGCGGGAATGGCTCGTCACATGGGTCACATAACGAGCCCGATAACGGGCAAGCCCGAAGTGATACCGCTTGCAGGTTTCGTCCCCGAAGACAATGACCAAGTTGCCAGTAGGTGGCGTCAGTGGCGCGCTTACTTGTGCGTTGACAGTGCTGTCGGGATTATCGGCAACATTGTCACGACGCTCATGACCTGCTTCCTCGCTTTCGCTTTGCTTTACCCCAAAGGCTTAGTTCCGCAGGAGTGGGAGTTGGTCGTTCACCAGATGCGTTTCTTTGAGGTGAGTTGGGGCGCTTTCGGCAAGTTGCTCTTCGCTATCATAGCAGCCGCTTTCCTCTCAGATACTTGGCTGACAACCCTTGACGCAGTTAGCAGAGTTCACACCGACTTTGTCCTTTGCTTCTTCCCAGCCGCCAGAAAGTATCACCCCCGTGTTTGGTATTACGGCATCGCTATCGCCCTGACGGTCGTGACAGTCGTGACGATGCATTTTGCGAGCCCTCAGGCTCTCATCTTGCTCAGCGCCGTCTTGGGTTTCGTTGGGACGGTGATTTTCACGGGTGCTTTGCTCGTGCTCAACTACTTTTGGTTACCCCGTTGGCTTCCGGAGCCGATAAGACCGCGCCCCATTGGAGCAGTAGCCCTTTCAACCTCTTGGCTCGCTTACCTTCTCCTCGCTTGCGTTTACCTTTGGCTGCAAGTTTCTGCAATACGCTGACAGTGCTAAGTTGTGCACTGTGGGTTGAGGGTTCTCAAATTTTGTTGACCGAAGGTTCGCAGGTTTAAGGTGAGGAGGACGATGCTGGGAACGGAAGTTTTCAGGGTCGTTGCGAAAGACAAAAACACCAAAGCCAGAGTCGGAGAATTGCGATTGGCTCACGGGACGGTCACAACGCCTGTTTTCATGCCCATCGCAACTCAAGGGACTGTCAAGATGATGACTTGCGATGACTTGGAAGCCCTTGGAGCGACAATCATTTTAGCGAACGCTTACCATTTGCACCTGAGACCAGGCGAGAGGCTGATTGAACAGTTGGGTGGGCTACACAAATTCATGGGTTGGCGACGACCAATCCTGACCGACAGCGGTGGCTTTCAAGTCCTTAGTTTGTCAACCTTGCGAGAAGTCAATGATGAAGGCGTGAGGTTTCGCTCCCACCACGATGGCACCGAACGCTTCCTGACCCCAGAAGACAGCATCCAAATTCAGGAAGCGTTGGGCTCAGACATTGCCATGTGCTTTGACGATGTCGTGCCTTACCCGTGCCCTTACGAGCGAGCCAAAACTGCTATGGAACGGTCGCTGATTTGGGCTGAAAGGTGCAAAAAGGTTCATCGCCGCGATGACCAACTGCTTTTCGCCATCACGCACGGAAGCGTCTATGAAGACTTGAGGCGTGAAAGCACCTTGAAGTTGGTTGAGATGGATTTCCCCGGATACGCCATCGGTGGTTTGAGTGTTGGCGAGCCGAAGGAAACGATGTTTGAGTTGGTTGAACTTTCAACGGAACTTTTGCCCGAAGAAAAGCCCCGCTACTTGATGGGGGTGGGAACGCCTGAGGACATTGTTCGGGCAGTCGCCTTGGGCGTTGACATGTTTGACTGCGTGCTCCCAACGAGGCTCGGGCGGACGGGAACTGCTTTCACCAGCGTCGGTAAGGTGAATTTGCGGCATGCAAAATACACTGACGACCCATCGCCTCTTGACCCTAACTGCGATTGCCTGACATGCCGAAGATACAGCCGTGCTTACCTGCGCCACTTGTTCAAGGCTGGAGAAGCAACTGGACCACGCCTTGTCACTTGGCACAACCTGCACTTTTACTTGCGGCTGATGGAACAGATAAGGGAGGCAATTGCCAGCGGCACCCTCGCCAAACTTGTCAAAGAAATCAGTGCACTGGGACTATCACTCGGGAACGAGTCGGGACGGAATGAGGTGAGCAGTCCGTGAGAGTCGTGATGGCTTGGAGTGGCGGAAAGGATAGCGCAATGGCTTTGGCGAGAGTTTTCGCTAACGACGACTTTGAAGTCGTGGGGCTCTTGACAACGATAAGCATGCCCTATGACCGAGTGACCATGCACGGGGTTCGTCGTAGCCTCGTTCAAAGGCAAGCGGAAAGGATTGGGTTGCCCCTGCACATAGTTTGGCTGCCACCTGAACCAAGCAACGAGGTCTACGACAACCTCATGGGCGAAGCAATGCTGAAGTTGAAAGCGAAAGGTGTAGAGGGCGTTATTTTCGGCGACATTTACCTGTCCGATGTCAGGGCTTACAGGGAAGCAAGACTCTCAGAAGTCGGCTTGGTGGCAATTTTCCCGCTTTGGGGCGAGCCGACCGATAAGTTGGTGCACAAATTTCTCTCCGAAGGCTACAGCGCTATTGTTTCGTGCGTTGACACAAAAGTCTTGCCTGCGGATTTTTGCGGTCGTTGGTTGGACGAAAGTTTCTTCGCTTCGTTACCCGACTCCGTTGACCCGTGCGGCGAGAACGGTGAGTTTCACTCCTTTGTGACTTCTGCTCCTTTTTTCAGCGCCCCAATCAAAGTTCGGGTCGGCGAGAAAGTCCAGAGGGGTCAGTTCGCTTACTGCGACCTTGAAGAGGCAACTTGAGTTGGGTCAAAAACTGCTAAAGCAAACGAACCCAAAATTCACTGACGGTTGCGTTGACAATTGTTACCGTCGCAAAATAGAGGGTGGGAAAGGAGGCGAAAGGGATGAACTATCCGTTTTGGGAAGTGCCGATAATTGGAGGCGGTGTCCTTATTGGGATCGTCGCTGTTATCCATGTCTTCGTTGCCCACTTCGCTGTTGGTGGCGGGTTGTTTTTGCCCTTGACAGAGCGTAAAGCCTACAGGGAGAACGACCCACGCATTCTGGACTATGTTAAGCGCCACACCCTCTTTTTCGTCCTTCTCACCCTCGTGACGGGGGCTATAACGGGTGTCGGAATTTGGTGGACAATCGGTTTGGTTCACCCACCAGCAACGCGAACTTTGTTGCTCGTTTTCGTCTGGGTTTGGGCAACTGAGTGGGTCATGTTTTTCACGGAGATTGCAGCGGCGCTGATTTACTACTACGGTTGGGACAGGATGCCACCCAAAACTCACTTGACTGTGGGCTGGATTTACTTCGCATCGGCATGGCTTTCCCTTTTCCTCATCAACGGCATTTTGACCTTCATGCTTACTCCAGGTCAATGGCTTCAAACCCGCTCACTGTTCCACGCTTTCTTTAACCCGACAATGCTTCCCTCACTTTTCCTGCGAACCCTCGTAGCCGTTGCCCTTGCCGGCATTTTTGCGCTGATAACTGCTTCGTGGTTGCAACCTGACGATTTGCGGGAGAAGATGGTCAAATGGGCTGGGCGTTGGCTTATTGCCCCAGCAGTGTTGATGCCGGTCGGGTTGGTTTGGTATTTGGCGATGGTGCCTGAAAGTGCGCGAAGGTTCGTTATTGGCGGCGCTGGACCTGTGTTGCAAGTCTTCTTTGCTGTCAGCATCATCTTGTCGCTCTTCATCTTTGCCTTTACCCTCGCAGGCACATTCAAATTCGCCCGTCAATTCAACATGCCGCTGGCGTTGCTCATTGCCGGTCTGGCTCTTATCACAACAGGTTTTACAGAGTGGGTGCGGGAAGCGATGCGAAAGCCTTATGTCATTTACGGCTACATGTTCAGCAACTCCGTGAGGGTTGACGAAGTTCCAAAACTGCGCGAGAAGGGAATTTTGGTGAACGCAAAATGGTCTTCAGTGCCCTATCTCACTCGCGACAATTGGCGCGATGCTGCGAAGGAAATCTTCAGGGTTCAGTGCGCTTCCTGCCACACCCTTGATGGCTACAATGCCCTTCGCCCACTGATTCATGGCTGGGACGAACGAATGATTGACCAAGCGTTACAGCGACTTCACATCTTACGAAACGGGGTCATGCCACCATTCCTCGGAACAGAGGCTGAAAGGAAAGCATTGGCAAGATGGTTGGCTGAAATCGCAAAAGAGAATGGAACGGTCAATAGCCAACAGCGTTAAGGTGAGTTGGGTATGGGCAGTTACGATTTCTCTGCAGGCAAACTGGACTATGCCCTTTTGAGCCAGTTAATTGCCGATTTGCCTTTGGACGAACGGACTGTCGTTGGTCCGAGGATTGGCGAGGACGCTGCAGTCGTTGACATGGGCGACCGATACCTTATTGCGACCACTGACCCCATAACTTTCGCCACCGATTTGATTGGCTGGTATGCGGTTCATGTCAACGCCAACGATGTGGCATCAATGGGAGCAAAGCCGAAATGGTTCATGGCAGTTGTGCTTTTGCCCGAAGGTCAAACTGATGAACCGCTGGTCAGGGGAATTTTCGCACAAATGAAGGATGCCTGCAAATCCCTCGGCGTTGCCTTTATCGGTGGGCACTCAGAAATAACGCCAGAACTGCCGCGCCCAATTGTTGTCGGCACGATGTTGGGCGAAGTTGAAAGGGACAAACTGGTGACAAGCAGTGACGCTCAGGTCGGAGATGCTGTCTTGGTCACAAAAGGCTTCCCCATTGAAGGCACGGCTATCATCGCCCGCGAAAAGGAAGACGAGTTGAAAAAGCACGGTGTCCCCGATGACCTCATTGAGCGGGCAAAAAATTTCCTTTTTGACCCCGGCATAAGTGTCGTCCGAGATGCTTTAATCGCATGCAGCGTCGCAAATGTCCACGCATTGCATGACCCGACGGAGGGTGGATTGGCGAGGGGATTGTGGGAACTGGCAGAAGCGTCTCAAGTGACCATTTTAGTTGACGCTATGACTTTGCCTGTCGTCCTTGAAGGGCAACATTTGTGCCAGATTTTCGGTCTGAACCCGCTCGGCACGATTTCGTCAGGCACTCTGTTAATTTGCGTTAGTGAGCATGAAGCGGACAAAGTAATGGCGGCTCTTAGGAGCGAAGGCATAGGAGTTGAGCGAATCGGGCAAGTGGTTGAAAAGGGCAAAAGCGAAGTTTTGATCCGCTGTCCCGATGGCAGGTTGGAGAAGTTGCCTGACTTCCCAAAGGACGAAATTGTCCGCCTTTTCGGTTAACCGTTAGTTACCTCCTCGGATGGGTGGACAAAGCGTTTTCACTCGCTAATCGCCGTTCGTCACTCGCTACTTGCCTTTTCGCTATTCGCTGCCGTCCATGGGCGAAATTGCGTTAGATTTTTCGCTTGGTGACACTGCCCGTGCGGGTTAAAGTCTTGACGCTGAACATGTGGGGCTTGTCCGGCAATTGGGAACGGAGATGCCAGTTGATCGCCAAACTGCTAAAGCAAGAGCAACCCGACATCGTTGGCTTGCAGGAAGTTTGCTATTTGCGCGGTTCTGGGCTGGTGGGAGAAAATCAAGCGGTCATCCTTGCACGCATTGCTGGCTACCCTTTCTGGCACTTTGTTCCAGCCCACCGAAGCGAAACCAAGACCATTGGTCAAGCCGTTTTAAGCCGTTGCCCCATCACTGCCGTTGACATACTGCCGTTTCCGCGTGACCCTTCCGACCCAAAAGATACCGAAGACAGGGTTGCCCTTTGGGTGAGGGTGGCTTTGGGGCGTGGGGTTGAGTTTTGCGTGACCCATCTGTCACTCTCCCGAAAAGCGAGGGAACGAAGTGTTAGGGAATTAGCAGCGTGGCTCTGTCGGATAAGCGACGCCCCTAAAATCCTCGTCGGCGATTTAAACGATGAACCCAACTCGCCACCCGTTCGGTTCCTTCTCACAGAAACGAGCCCGCCATTTGTTGATGCGTGGCAGTCGGTCAATGGTGCGGAAGGTGGTTACACATTCCCAAGCCACAACCCAAAACACCGCATTGACTATGTTCTCTTTTCGCCGCCAGATGCCTTTGTCGTGGAGGATGTGAGGCTTGTCGGCGATGTCCCAGATTCAAGCGGAGTTTACCCATCTGACCATCTCGGTTTGGTCGCCACTTTGAAGTTCGCCAAATAACTTTCGCATCACTTCGTTGCACTAATATGACTGCAGGAGGTGAAGGGAAGATGGAAGCGAGGTTGACGGGGCTGGATTATGCGATTGTCGTCGGCTACATTGTTTTCGCAATGGGGGTCGGCGTTTTACTGGCTAAAAGGGCTGCTCAAAGCATCGCCCAATACTTCGCCGCAGGTCGGGAGTTGCCTTGGTGGATTGCCGGCACAAGCATGGTCGCCACCACTTTCGCTTCAGATACTCCGCTCGCAGTCACGGGAATTGTCCGAACGCAAGGCATTTCTGGGAACTGGTTTTGGTGGAGTGGCGCTTTAGCGAACATGCTCGGCACTTTCTTCTTCGCACCCTTGTGGCGGCGAAGCGAGGTTTTGACCGATTTGGAGTTCATCGCCATCCGCTATCACGGTGCGCCAGCAAACTTCCTTCGTGGCTTCCGTGTCCTTTACAGCAGTCTTCTCGCCAATTCAATCGTCATGGGCTGGGTCATAGCAGCAATGGTCAAAATCGTCCAAACAACTTTCGGCTGGGAGCCCAAAACTGCCATCGCAGTGCTGATAACTGTCGCATTCGCTTACACCATCTTGGCGGGTTTGTGGGGTGTTGTCTTGACAGATTTCGTTCAGTTCGCTTTGGCTATGACAGGGGCAATTTGGTTGGCAGTGGCAGCGTTAGGGGAAATTGGTGGTGGTGCAATGTTAGTTCAAAGGCTGAGCGAACAAGGGCACACCAAACTTTTGGCGTTCGTTCCGTCACCATCTGACCCAGAACTTTGGCTTGCCTTCCTGACTTACATCTTCGTCCAATGGTGGGCAGTTGGGCGACCTGACGGTGAGGGCTACATAGCCCAAAGGATTCTCGCCACCAAAGACGAACGCAACGCAGTCCTGTCATTTCTGTGGTTCGCTTTCGCTCACTATGTCTTGCGACCTTGGTGGTGGATTGTGGTCGCTTTGGTTTCGCTACTGCTCATGCCCGAGATGCAAAAACCGTTGGGCGACGAAGGGGCATACCCAGCGATGATGGTTAAACTGCTTCCGCCGGGCGCTCTGGGAATCATGGTCGCCGCAATGCTCGCAGCATTCATGAGCACGATGGACACTCAAATGAACTGGGCAGCAAGTTACCTCGTCAACGATTTTTACCGACCGTTCATCAAGCCAAACGCTGATGAGCGTCACTATGTCCTCGTCGGCAGGATTGCGACGACGGTGATTTTGGCTTTGGGCGTAGCAACGGCTTTAGTTACTGAGCGAGTTGAAGCGGCGTGGAAGTTGCTTGCAGGACTAAGCGCTGGAATTGGTTTGGTCTCAATCTTGCGCTGGCTTTGGTGGAGGGTTAACGCTTGGAGCGAAATCAGTGCGATGGCAACCGCATTAGTTGTCAACAGCGCAATTTACCTGCTCGCTTGGCTCGGCAACCCAACTGCAGCGTATCTCGCGACAACTGAGGGTTTCCCGCTTAGGTTGCTCATAATAGTCGTGCTCGTCCAAATTGCTTGGATTCTCGTCACGCTGACGACCCAACCTGAACCGATGGAAAAACTCGTGACCTTTTACCGCAAAGTCAGACCGCCCGGCTGGTGGAAGCCTGTCGCCGAAGCAGCAGGTTTGCCAGTAGAACCGTTGAACTGGCGTTGGGTGCTCGGATGGATTGGCGGAGTGGCTTTAATCTACGGTGGCTTGGTGGCAATGGGTGGATTGTTGCTATCGCAAGCCCATTGGTTGCTCGGAGGTGGGATAGCAGTAGCATTTGGGTTGATTGGGGTTCGTGTGGGCTTGAAGGCAGTTTTCGGTGAATGAAGGTTTGAAACGAAAACGGCGTGACAAACTCATTGGCGGTAAGATTTGAACGGAGGTGGCTTGAAGATGGCGTGGGTTTATTGCCTTAACACGAGCACAATTCAACCTGCGTCTTTGCCGGACAAAATCAAGGCTGCAGCGAAAGCAGGCTATCAGGCAATTGAACTTTGGTTCGCCGACATCAGAAACTTTCAAAACGAAGGCGGGTCGGTTGAAGATGTGATCAAGATGCTTCAAGATGCGGGGCTTCAAGTCCCAAGCATGATTGCTTTGCACGGTTGGATGGATGCTCACGGCGATGCTTACCTTCGGGCTTTGGACGAGTGTAAGGTGCTAATGGAGTTGGCGGCGAAATTTGGTTGCAAGAGGGTTGTTGCATCGCCGTCTATGAGGCAAGAGCCTGTCCCACTTGATGTTGAAGATGCAGCGAGGCGGTTCAGTGACTTGATGAAAATCGGCCGTGAGTTTGGCGTCCTACCGATGATGGAGTTTTTGGGTTTCTCACCGAAAGTCTCCAGAGTTGACCAAGCGTGGGAAATTGTCAAGAAAACTGGCGACCCTGAAGCGACCATCGTCCTTGACCCCTTCCACCTTTGGCGCGGCAACTCTTCCCTTGACGATGTTCCCGACCTGACAGGAGACCGAATTGGGATCTTGCACTTCAACGATGTCCCTGCGGGGCTTCAAAGGGAACTGGTCGGCGACGAAGTTCGCGTCATGCCCGGTGACGGTCATTTGCCCCTTAAAGAACTCGTCGCCGAAGTCAAGCGCCGAGGCTACAAAGGTGTCATCTCCCTTGAGTTATTCAACCGAACTTACTGGCAACAAGACTCATACGAAGTCGCAAGGATTGGGTTGGAGAAGATGAGGGCTGTCGTTGAAGGTTAGCGCAAGTTGCTCCAAACTTGAAACGAGAGGAGTAACGAACTTGCTACCGAATGTGTTGCTAATTTCAGGACAAGACGAGTGGACGAAGATAACGGAAGTGATTGAGCACATTGTCCTGCCACAGTTGGAGGTCAATGGGACTTCGTTCCTTCTTCGCCCAGAGGCAATCTCGTCACCTCCATCGCAAGAGGTTGTTCTCGTTGTGAAGCATCAAACCCCTGTCTCCAGAAAATATGTGGTCACTCAAATGGCATTTCTGCTGAAAGGGCAAGCAGTCGTGCTGGTTGAAGGTAAGCATAAAGTCCTGAAGGCTCTGGCTGGGATTTTGGCTCCGAAGGAATTTCAGATTGACCTTCACGGGAAGGTGGGCAACCAGACACCTTATAGTGAGTGGCTGACATTCATAGTTACGACTTTCGGAGCCATTGTGACCCAATGCCGGTTAACCCCTCAAGCGCACTATGAAGGGAACTGCTATCTTATTGTCCACGAGGGGCTTCCTGAACTGTTGATGAAAGGAGAGCAACCCAACAAAGTGACAATCATGGCTGTTTTAGGTCTATTAGCAAGGGCACGACCGTTCCTTCCTACTTTTTGGGAGTTGCTTCCAGTTTCGTTTGTTGAGATGCCACCTGCTGTTAGGCAGGCGCTACAGTTTCTCCATAACTCTTACAACCGTCCACTTCGTCTAAGCGAATTAGCAAAATGGTGCCATGTTAATCACGCTCACCTATGTAGGTTATTCCAGCAATGGGTTGGAATCTCGCCATTGGCTTACCTTGCGAAACTGAGGATGAGCGCAGCATGGAAATTGCTCACGGAAACCAAAATTCCCCCAACCCTCGTTGCTTCTTTAGTTGGCTACTCCAAGTGGTCACAGTTCAGTCAGCAGTTCATGCGAACATTTGGAATGAAGCCAACACAAGTTCGCAAGAGTGTCGTTCTGGAGCCGCTCAAATTCGGTGACTTTAGGGACACCGTGCCTAACTGAATTCTCTGAAAGGAGGCGCTTACGGTGAAAGTTCTCCCTACTGTGCCAATGGTTGGGCAGGAAGCTATTGGCAGGACAATCCAAAACTTGATAGCCCAAAAGGTCATACCAGCCATAGAGAGGAAGGGCGCAAGGATTTTCTTCTCTCCGCCCACAGCGACACCTAAGCACTTTGGGTTTGTTCACTTCTCTGACTGGGGCACAATGGGATTGAGGGAAAAACCATACCCTGCCAGTGCGCCTTTTTTCCTCTTCCTGCTTTCAGGTGAGGGGTTGGTTTATGTTCGTGAAAATTGGTATCACCTTGTTGCAGGTCATGGTATTTTTGTGCCGCACAATTGCCTTCACTTCCCTCACGGAACGATCAACAACTTAATCCCACACGGACGCTGGCTGTGGGTCAATGTCCACCCTTTTGGTGCAGTAATTCACCAGTGTTGCCTCGATGACGATTCCCACTTCCGAAGCCCTGTTTATGCAGTCGTTGACAAACGATTGTTCTGGCTTTTTCAGGAATGGGAGAAAGAGGCAATTACGCGTGGATGTCCGGATTCATTGGTCAGCAAAAGCCTGCTTTTAGCCTTCTTTCACCTTCTCGTCAAACCAGCCCCTATTCCTGTTTCGGTGTGGGCAGAAATCAGTTTGATGCTGCCAGAATTGCCTGCGACCCTTAGAGAAGCAATTCTTCGGCTCATTCAAAACTACGATGCCCCATGCCGACTTGAGGATGTTTCCAAGCAGTGCGGGATAAGTGTGTTCTACCTTTGCAAACTCTTCCGAAGACACTTGGGGACAAACCCAAGGGCTTACGCTCAAAGGTTGCGGCTGAAAATCGCTAAGCAAATGTTAGCGGAGACAGGTGTTTCTCCCTACAAAGTCTGCCAGTTGGTTGGCTATTCCAACTACAACTACTTCCGCAAACAGTTCCAGAGGACTTTCGGATTCGCCCCATCACTCCAAGCAGTGGAACATGCCAAAGTTTGGTCGCCGAATCCAAAGACAGCAGCGCTGATAGACAAGTTAGTGCCATAGCCCTTTGGAGAAGTTGCATACTTCTGCAAGCCTTCGGAAACAATTGTGCAAAAATTTGGGCTATAAAGGACAAGTTTGGTCATTAACACCCCCTTGCCCTCTTGCTATGCTTTCCGACGACGGGCATGTGGTCCAGAAAAAATTCTCAATGGCGAGGAGGATGCTGGTGATGAGACAAGAGATTCCGACATGGCTGGCGGTGCTCATCATTGTGATTGTGCTCGTGATTGCTGGGGCGATTTATTTCTGGAGGGAGCGGGTGCAATACCAATCGCTCCCTGAGTTGCCGATGAAGGAAAAAATGAAATCCCCCGGCGGACCGATGACAGGTCCTGTCCCGCCAATGCAGAGGTGAGACCAAGTTTGGTCTCAACGGTTGGTTGCAAAATCTTTGACTGTGCATATGAACGCAAAACTAAGAACTAAGGAGGGTGAAGCAAATGCTGAAGCGAAAGACGGTTGGTTTCACGCTGATTGAACTGTTGGTCGTCATCGCGATAATCGCCATTCTGGCGGCGATTCTGTTCCCCGTGTTCAGCCAAGCACGGGAAAAGGCTCGACAGGCAGCCTGCTTAAACAACGCAAAGAACATGGGCATGGCAGCGCAGATGTATACTGACGATGCTGACGAAACCTACCCACCTGTTAGGTTCGGTGCAGGGCGACCCTGTTGGAACCCAGCGCCACATTACACCAGTTGGCGAATTTTGGCTCAACCTTACCTGAGGAACTGGAAAATTTTTGACTGCCCTTCATTCCCCGATTCACTGTGCAGCGAAGAGTGGAGGGAAACAGGGCGTGAAAACTCCCCCTACCCGCAATACTTGGACTATCAGTTGAACGGCTCACAGTTTTGCTATAGCCAAAGCCGACGGAAATGGGATATCGCTCGCTTCACTGGTCCGGGGCTTGCAGGTCCTGCATCGCTGATTTTCATTCAAGAGGGTGGGCTCCAGTGTGCACCTGATACGGGAACATGGTGCAACTGGGTCTTCAGGCGTGAAACCGCCCGACACAATGGTGGTAAGAACTATGTCTTTGCCGATGGACACGCAAAATGGATGAAACCGCAGCAAACAACTTCGCCGGTCAACATGTGGATTCATGTAAGGCGTAACCCAGATGACAGGCTGGAACCGGGAACACCTTACGACTTCACTTGTAACGACGACTATCAGTTGCCGTAAAAAGGGACGGTTTTGACTGGGAAAAGGAGGGGGCGAGACCGCTTCTCGCTCCCTTTCTTTTTCATCGTGACTTAGAGGTTTTGCTTCTCCCGTAAAATCGCTTCGGCGAAGAGCAGGTCTGTTGGGTGGGTGATTTTTATGTTAGTTGGGTCGCCGGGCACTAACCTGATTGGGACTCCCAATCGCTCAACGAGCATTGCATCGTCGGTGGCTGTGCAGCCATCTTTCATGGCTTGTTCGTGGGCTTCCCTGAGCAACTCCGCAGCGAAGACTTGAGGTGTTTGAGCCAGCCAAAGTTGCTCCCTGTCCAATGTCTCCGCAATTAAAACTCCGTCAAGGGTTCGTTTCACCGTATCGGTGCAAGGCAGCGCCGCAATTGCAGCCGTCCCGATTTCCTGAGCCGCTTCCCAGACAGCAACAATTAGGGATGGCTTAACCAAAGGTCTTGCAGCATCGTGAACGATGACCCAATCAGTCCTTTCTGGCATCGCTTGCAATCCGTTCCAGACCGACTGCTGCCTATCTGACCCGCCTGCAACGATTGCCACGACTTTCCGCCAACCTTCACCAATCCGCAGTTTTTCGAAGTCCTCAAGGGCTTCCGAGGGAGCAACCACAACGATGGCATCAACGACAGGGGTTTGTTCCAAAGCAGCGACGGTCCAAGAGATCATGGGTTTGCCGAGGATGGGAATCAGCGCTTTCGGAATTTGAGAACCCAACCTTGTCCCTTTACCTGCGGCGGGGACTACCGAAGTCGTCATCAAACAAGTCACCGCCTTCCACCTTGATGACATTGCGTCTTACGATGCCTTTAAAGTCCCCGAAAATCATCTTGCCCACAGGCGACTGAAGCACGCTTGTGACCTTTATCTTCACCTCGTGACCTATGTGGGGACGCCCTTGCTCAACTACAACCATCGTCCCGTCATCCAAGTAGCCAACTCCCTGCCCAGGCTCTTTTCCTGGTCGCTGAATCACAACTGTCAACTCTTCGCCCGGCAGCACAACTGGCTTAAGGGCTGTTGCCAATTCATTGACGCTCAAGACAGGGATACCCTGAACTTCCGCAATTTTTTGAAGGTTGTTGTCGTTAGTGATGATGGCAGCCTTCCGTTCCTTTGCGAACCGGATGAGTTTCATGTCGGTATCTGGTGCAGCCTCAACATCGGGGCTGAAAGTGTCAACTATTTCCACGATCGCATTGTCCATGTTCTGCAAAGCCTCAAGGATAGCGAGTCCCCTTCTGCCCCTCGCCCTTCTCAACTCGTCCTCTGAGTCAGCAATCATCCTAAGTTCGTGAAGGACGAAAGAAGGAATCACTAACCGACCTTCAATGAAACCAGTGCGGACGATGTCCGCCAAACGCCCATCAATGAGGATGTTGGTGTCCAACACCTTATCGCGAGCGTAAATCGGTTTTCGGTCCTTTGGCGCTTCTTCAATCACCGCTGGCTGGAAGATTTGGGCTAATTGCTGGATGAAAGAGGCTGACATGGCGTCTCTAACCTTCATCAGCGTGTGGACCGAGAAGTAGACGATTATGGAAGTGATTGCAATAGCCAGAGCGAACATAGGGGTCGTCGGCAATCTCCCTCGCAGCAGCATCAAAGGCATCAGCAAAACCATGTATGCCAAAGCCAATCCCAACAAGACACCCAGCAAAACAGCGATTTTGTCTGCAGTGGGAAGGTTTTCAATCGTCTCCCACATTACCCATAACCGCTGAGTGAGCCAACTGCTCAAAAGCAATGCAGACAAAACGCCTATCATGACGAAACCGATGTCAACGAGATACTCTTGCCGTGCGCTCAAGGATACCTGATACGCTTTTTGAAGCCAATCAATGTAACGGTCAGCGATGACTGTTCCGACCCAACCGAGGGAAAAAGCGAGCGCCGTCGTTATGACGACCAGGAACAACCTATAGCCCCACTGTTGCAAGTTGCCCATTTTCTCACCTCCTTACTTGTTGACGAAGGGAAAGGGCAAAAAGTTCAGGCGAACTTTGTCGCTTCGGTTCTTTCATCTACCGTTGCGGCAGCAACCCTAAAGAGTGCCCTGCTTCGGCGATAGTCGCTACCGTTAGCCATTCCCTCTTGCCTCTGCCATCAGATGGTCCTATGCATTTTGAGAACCCGAGCCTTTTTGCTTCCCTCACTCTTGCATCACTTTGCGGGACAGGGCGAATTTCACCCGTCAGTCCTAACTCACCGAAGGCTGCGACATCCCTTGAGATAGGGACATCAAACCTGCTGGACAAAATCGCCAAGGCGATAGGCAAGTCAATTGCTGGTTCAGTCACCCTCAATCCGCCGGCGATGTTGACGAAAACATCACGGTCGCTGAAACGGCAATGCAGATGCCGTTCCAAAATGGCTAAGAGCATTAGCACCCTACCGATGTCCACTCCGGTCACGACGCGCCTTGGCATCCCGAAAGGATTTGGAGCAACTAACGCTTGGACCTCAACCAGCAGTGGTCTGTGCCCTTCCATTATGGCAGCCACAATCGTTCCCGCTATAGGTTCCTTTCTTTGCGACAACAGCCATTCCGACGGATTAGGGACTTCGGAAAGTCCTCCCTCATCCAACTGAAAGACGCCAACTTCCCCAGTTGGACCGAACCTGTTTTTCGTCGCCCTAACCAACCTCAGCGTGTAATTTGCCTCCCCTTCAAGATACAGCACAGCGTCCACCATGTGTTCAAGGACTTTCGGTCCAGCCAAAAAACCTTCCTTCGTGACATGCCCGACCAGAAAGAGGGCAGTGCCAATCCTCTTGGCGATTCTCAGCAAGTAAGCGGTGCTTTCGCGGACTTGGCTGACGCTTCCGGGTGAAGATGCCAGAAGCGGGTGATAGGCTGCTTGGATTGAGTCAACGACTGCCAAGCACGGTTTGAGTTCTTCAATCGCAGAGCCAATCGCTGTGACATCCGTTTCAGCCAAAACGAAAAGTTTCTCGTGCTCAACGCCGAGCCTATCTATCCGCAACCCGATTTGTTCCAAAGACTCCTCGCCAGTGACATAAAGGGTTGGACCGTTCTGCCTCGCCATGACGCCAGCGACTTGCAAAAGCAAAGTCGACTTGCCGATGCCTGGTTCACCGCTTAGGATAGTAACACTTCCCGGGACCAATCCGCCTCCCAGAACTCTGTCAAGTTCCTGAAACCCTGTTGACAATCGTTGAAGTGGGCGTCGGCGAATTTGAGTCGCTGGGAGAGGTTTCCCGCCTTCGGAGCGAAGAGTCACCTTTTCGGAAATTTCTGGTTCCTCAAACTCCTCAACCAAAGTGTTGAACTCACCACATTGGGGGCATCTCCCCAGCCACTGTGCGCTTTCGTAACCGCAATTTTGACAGACGAACTTTGTCCGACGCCGTGCCATTTCGTTGCCCCCGCCTTTTTGGTCGTTTCAAACCGTCAGCAGTTGTCGGTATAATTATGCCTGAAAAACCGCTGTTTGAGAAATCGGGTAAGGAGGTTGCAGTCAGTGGATTGGCTCGCCAACCTCTTGGTTGCGTCAGTTTCGTTAATAGCCATTGTCACTGACGCCCGATGGCACAAAATTCCCAATTGGCTGACCTTCCCTGCAATTGCTGCTGGATTTTTGGTTAACGCTATCAGTGGTTGGGATGGACTTGCTCGCTCCATCGGCGGTTTCGCTTTCGCTTTAGCCTTCATGTTGCCTTTCTTTGCCCTTAACATTTTGAAAGCGGGCGATGTTAAACTTGTTGTGGCTTGGGGGACGATAAAAGGGTTGGGGCAGCCCGCTTGGCAGTCTTTTGCCCTTTGGGCTTTCCTCTACGGGGCGCTGCTGGGTGGATTGATGTCAATTCTCCTGCTTGCGTGCAAAAAAGCGTTGCCAGAAACTTGGAGATGGGTTCAAGGACTTTTGCTCAGTTCGTTTCGTTTGGAACTTGATTTGGAATCGTCGCCGATGAAAATGCCCATGCCCTACGGAATCGCTTTAGGCTTAGGCTCGTTTTTAGCGCTCGGTCTGGAAATTTGGTTCGATCAGCCGTGCCCATTTGTCATCGGTTGAGGTGAAACCGAAATGCGCCGAAGGCTGCGCTACTTTCGGCTATTTGGACTTATGACGGTCGTCTTTGCGATTGTTGTGGCAATTTACTTGGGAGCGAAAAAGAGAGTGGAAGAACCTCCAACTCCGCCCAGTGGACCTGTCCTGAAAAGTAGCAAGCGAGTGGTTGTGGCTGCAACAGACTTGATGCCCAGAACATTGCTGACCAATGAGATGCTGGAAGAGCGAGAAGTTCCCTCCGCGCCGGAAGGAGTGTTCTCAAGCGAAGACGAAGCAATCTACCGACTGACCTTGACATTTATCCGGAGAGGCGAACCCATTTTTCGCCAACATGTCACACCACCTTTGAAGGAGACAAGTGCTGCGTATCTTATCCCACCAGGGCAGGTGGGAATGGCACTGACGGTCTCCCGTCCAGAAACAGTGCCGCCGTTGCGCGCCGGAGACTACATCAGCATTCATGCCGTTTTCGCTGGGATGAAAGTGCGGACAATTGTCCCAAGGGCGATGGTTTTGGCTGTCAACAATCGAGTCGGTGATATTCCCATCACTGCTTCAACTCAGGTCTCTTCAACAACCCAACAAACCTCTCAGCAGCCGCAACCATCATCGCCAGAGAAGGAGCAAGTAACCCTCTTCGTCGCTTTGTCTCCTCAAGAAGCAAAAGCAGTTGCCCTCTCTGTAGACAGCGGTGCGACCTTCTACTATACCCTTCACTCCGCTCCATTGCCCCCATTGCTACCCCCCGGCTTAGAGAGAGACTTGACGCTCCAAGAACTTATCGGTTCGCCACAAGTTGCTGCGCTCATCATCAAAAAGCAGCACGGTGAACTGCCGCAAACATCCCGGGCGACTCGCACCGAGGTAAATTTCCAACCCCGTCAACCACCGCTTGCGCCCGTCACATTGTCACCAGCCATTGTATCACAGTTGGATCGCCTTGACCGTTCTGTGCAAAGTTTACAGCAGCAAGTTCAAAGGCTGGAGCAACGATCGATGCAAACTGTCCGTCTTCAAGAAGATTCATCTGCCGGGAGACGGGTCATTGGGGTCGTGGGTGACCAGACCGTTACCTTCGTTATTCCACCTCAGAAGACAAAGGAAGGGGGTTGGCGATGATGAGCCGGTGGTGGGTTCTAAACCTCGCTTTTGCCCTTCTCCTGTGCAACTTTGCTGTATCGGACGAAAAAACAGAGGAAAAGGCTATAGACACTCGCTTGAACCCCATCGTTACCGTCACCCCCGGCGAAGCCATTAGGCTAAAGATGATTAAGGGCACAAGTGCCGTTTTGATGACAAAGCGTCCGATTGACCGATTCGCACTCGGGGACCCCCAGATTGTCGCTGTGACCGTATTGGCAGAACGGGAATTGGTCATCAATGCGAAATCCGAGGGCACAACAAATATCGTTTTGTGGGAGGAAGCAGCACAGCCAACAAACTTGTGGATTGAAGTTTCAACAATCCCCAAGGAAGAGCCGAAGCCTTCCCAACCGCAACCCAAGAAAGTGACGCCCGAAGAAATTGAGGCTTTGCTGAAACGAGGGCTCTCAAGTTTGGCGATAGAGACTGTTGTCCTTCAATTGCCCGATGAAACGGTGGCGGTCATTCTCAGGGGAGAGGTTGAATCACCTGACGAAATCAAGGCAGTAGAATCATTTGCCCAAATGCTGACACCGAGAGTCATCAACATGCTGAAAATTCGCCCCGTTCCGTCCCCACCGCAACTTACGCCTGAGGAGAAGAAGGCACTTCTGATTGAGCAAGCAGTTGGCATTCCCGGTGTGAAAGTCGCGATTGCAGAAGACAAGGTCATCCTTCAAGGTCAGGTCCGCTCTTTGACAGAAAAGTTGTTGGCAGAGGAAAGGGCAAAGCCTTTTGGGAATGTGATCAACCGCCTTGAGGTTATAAAACCCACCGTCCGTCAGTTTGTCGCCGAAGTTCAGGTTTTGGAAGTTTCAAGGAACGCTTTGCAGAAGTTGGGAATCTCTTGGGGAACAACTCAAGTCACTGGGACGGGAGGGACGGCTGGTGGAGTGCAAACAAAAATCTTCACCGTCACGCCTGGACAGGCAGTCTTCGGCGAAGAAACGGTAGAGCAGCCTATCGGGCGCGTTTCACCAATTGGTGCTCAAATAAACGCATTGATCCAATCTGGTCAAGCCCGATTGCTTGCTAACCCGCAGCAAAAGACGATTGAAGGTGCTGACGCCACTTTCCTCGTCGGTGGTCTAATCCCGATCCCTGTTTTCGGATTTTTTGGAGTAGGTGCAGGTGCTGCTGCGCCCGGAGCAGCAACCGTTGTCTTCTTCCCGTTTGGCATAACTTTGACTTTGCACCCAGAGGCAACTTCGGAGGGCGAAATCTTCCTTCAGATGCGAGTGGAAGTGACTGCGCCTGATTACGGTCTGGCAACACAGGTTTTAGGCACCACTGTCCCAGGTTTTCGTTTTCGCGGACTTGACGATGTTAAGTTGCTTCTGAGAAGCGGCGATACTGTGGTCATCTCGGGTCTGATCCAAGACGAGTTAAGGGAGCAAATTAGTCGCTTCCCCCTGCTATCAAAAATTCCCATCTTGGGCGAACTATTCAAAAGTCGGGAATTTGTCCGCCAGCAAACTGAATTGGTCATAACGGTCACCATCCACATGGAAGAAACTCCCGTCACGGAAGAGGCACTGAGGTTAATGCAAACTTACCAAAAGCGACCCGTTCTGCCGCGCCCGTCTTTCGGGTTGCCAACAGGGACTTTTCCGAGTGTCGGGGGCTTTGGAGCAAGCCCAATTGGGACTTCAATTGGAAGCGCAACTCAAACAACATCAACTCAGCAGTGATTTGCTCAAGGTGGGGGAGCGAAAATGCCTGTCCCTGTCTTTTTAGCGCTCATTAACGAGCAAGAACGCTTGTCAGTTCAAAAAGCGTTTGCAGAGTTGAAGGAAGGAACTTTTGAACTCGCAGGAAATGTGGAGACCCCAGACGAATTGCTGCGCCTTGTAACTAAACCGACGCCGATGATAATTGTCCTTTCCGCCCAATTTGCCGGTAACGCTACAGTCCCTTTAGTTGAGCGGTTAACTGCTAACCCTTTGGTTCAAATCATCGTTTTGCTGCAACAAGAAGATTTCTCCCTCGCCCGACAGTTTATCCGGGCAGGCGCGACAGACACTCTCCCTCTAAGTCAACTTCCCACCGAACTTCCAACCAGTCTGAACAATGCCCTTCGCCGCATCCAGAAATTGAGCAGGGAACAAATTTCGCGCCCCTTCCAAGTTGGTCGCATCATTGTGTTCTATGGACCGAAAGGCGGTGTTGGGACATCTTTGTTAGTGACCAATTTAGCAGTTGCACTCGCCGCGTATCAACCTGAGCCTGTGGTTCTGGTGGATTTGAACTTGCAATTTGGAGCGGTAGCAACTTTGCTCGGCTTGCGCCCAGAAGCCACTATAGCGTCCTTAGCCCGTCGTTTTCAGGGTGAGATTGACTTTGAGTTTTTGCAACCTTTCTTGTTGAGGCATGAAGAAAGCAATTTACGGGTGTTGTCAGCCCCGTCTCGTCCTGAATTATCCGAACTCGTAACCACTTTCCTCGTGGAACGAGTCCTTCAAGTCTTGCGCAACAATTTCGCTTTCATCCTTGTTGACACTTCAACAATCCTGCAAGACACCACCCTCGCAGCCCTTGACCTCGCTGACCAAATTCTGATTGTCACTGCTTTGGATTTGCTTGCCATCAGGAATGCGCAGTTGGTTTTGGAAATGTTTCGCAAACTTTACCCTTCAGACCGCTTGAAACTCGTTTTGAACCGCTCTAATGTCCGATTCAGCGGCTTGACTCCTGAGCAAGTGGAGGAGTTCTTGAACATCCCCATCCTCGCCCAAATTCCCTCGGATGGTCAAGTAGCAGTTACTTCAGTGAACGAAGGAGTTCCCTTTGTCCTTAGGGCACCAAACTCCTTGTTGGCACAAAGCATTTTCAAACTGGCAGCAAGTATTGCGGGCGAACAATTTTCCCCACCAGTCCCTGTCGCGGAGGAGGTTCGCGAGGGTTTACTCCGACGCGCTTTGCGGTTTCTGTTAGGTGAGGAGTGACTACAAAAGAATTGGAGGCGCCGCCGGGAATTGAACCCGGGTAAAGGGATTTGCAATCCCTCGCCTGTGCCACTCGGCTACGGCGCCTCTAAAGTTATCTCTGCGTCAAGAGACGAAAGACTTTGGGCTTTCCCTTTGCCACGATTGTAAGGTAACGCAAACATTCCCGCTTGTAAAGAGGCGGTTGAGGAAACGCTACTGCCGAAGTAATGACACCTTGTGCCTTCAGGAGTTCCGTTCCCCTCTTTACAGACACTAACGCTTGCGTTACTTTGCATTTATGAGGAAGCAACAAGTTTTTCGCCCTTAGAGGACGGGAGCGGTTGAGGGCTGGTGCCCTCCCAGGACTTCAAATCCTGTGCGCCGCCCACAAGGCGGTGGGTGGGCTCAATTCCCATCCGCTCCCGCCCTATTTTCCTC
>Ga0071330_1064841_pt1 | contig 33045 bp, 29 predicted proteins | sample GBScel77sediment_FD_63802 | JGI IMG/M metagenome (GOLD analysis project Ga0071330, IMG submission 63802) | Hot spring sediment microbial communities from Great Boiling Spring, Nevada - Cellulolytic enrichment Sediment 77C v2 (version 2) | ecosystem: Environmental > Aquatic > Thermal springs >...
TCGCGCCGCGAAGGGCGAGTTCCTGATATGGGGGCTTTATCAACTTGTCGCTTCGCTATTTGTTCATTTCACGCAGGACTTTAGGTATTTCTACTTCCTTCTTCCTTTTTTCTTTTTGCTCGACAATTTTAAGTGGACAAAGTGGACTGCTGTTATCTACTGGTTGTTAGCCTTTGGGGTTTATATACTCCTCTTAGCTTCTCGGTTTACTTATTTTTCCTTTGGCCTATTCTCTCTGATTATGATACTGGGTTTGTACTTTAACATGAGAAAAGCCACAAGAAATACGAGATTTGCCTTTATGCCAACGCTTTGGGGATATATTTTATTTTTCTGTGTCCTTTTGACCTTTGCAAGCATCAAGTCCAAAACTCCTGAGCTTTTATACCTTTTGTGGCCTGGAGTAATTGTTTTTGCCTTAGGCTTGTGGGGCCTCTTTTCGGAAAGGTCCTTATTCCTCTTTTCCTTTCTTACCAATCTTGCTGGGTTTATTGCCTTCCTGTTTTTGAAAGCACATGCAATTGCACTTACTATGACAGTTTATGGCATTTTCTATATAGCTTTTTATGTATATCTTAATTTAAAATTAATGACAGGCTGACTATGAACCCTATAATCCACGAGCCAGTTCGCCTGAGAATAATGGTTGCCCTTGCGAAGCATAGCGAGCTCTCTTTTAAGGAGCTTCTTGAGATTGTTTCAACCACGGAAGGGAACCTTTCCAGGCATCTTACCAAACTGGAAGAGGCAGGCTATGTGGAAATAAGGAAGTTTTTTGAAGGGAAAAAGCCCAAGACTGTTGTAAAGATAACTGAATCGGGGAGGAAAGCGCTGGAAGATTACATTCAGGAACTGGAGAAAATTTTAAAAAATGTGCAGAAATAGCTTTAGAAATTGAAGTTTTGAATCCAACGTCTCGGGGCTGGTCAAGGGAGCTTCCTCAAATATGTTCCAATCGGCCAGCCCCCCTTTCCTTTTACGCCTTAAAATCTTTAAAATTTAAAGAGATGAACAAAAAGAACTTTGCGATTGGATTTATAGGTTTTTGCATATTCTTTTTCCTTTCAATATTTTCCTTTAGAGAGGAAACTAAAGCCCTCTATCTCTACTATTCGGCAGAATGTCCCCATTGCCTAAGCGTTGTAAATTTTACCTTAAAAACCAAGTTTAAAAGGCCTGTTGTCTTAAAAGAGGTCTTTTACAACGATGATAATTACGAGGAATTTGTAAAAGTTGTAAAAAGGAGTGGTTTGGATACATTAAAGGTTCCTGCAATTTTTGACGCACGTAAGAGTAAACTAATGGTGGGTGAGGAAAGAGTTATAAAATATTTAGAGAGGTACATAAAGAGATGAAACTTATAACCCTCCAACTTCTTTTTGCCTTCTGTCCCCTTTGTGTTGGGGTTGCGGTTGGTGGTTCCCTTTTTTCAAGATTTTTTCCAGGAGCCAAAATGTATCTCATTAATTCGTTGTGGTTTGGTTTTCTCTTTTTTTCTATAATTAAGTGGATTTACGAGAGGTGGTCAATATTATTGATTGTCGAAAGAGATAATCGGAAGAAATTTGTTAAGGGTTTCCTCGGGTTTTTCATATTTTTCGCAATTTATTTAACTTTTTTGTTGGGAATTTACATTCTCAACGGTAAAGAGTTTAAAGCCAGCTATTCATATTCTTTCCACGCTGGGTTTTTTGCGAGTATGACGGCCTATGAGCTTTATCACCTTCTTTTTGAAAAGGGAATAAAAATTAAATATGGAAGCACTTTAGTTCCAGGATTTTTGCTTGTTTTGTTGAGCATGCTTTATTATTTAATTTAGCATGGTTCTCTTTTTAATTCTGTTCGTTTTAAACACATATAACTTTGAGTTCTTTGGTTACAGGTGGAAAACTTTTGAGAATTACGACGAACGAAGTAAAAATCAGTTTACTTCGCAAATGCTCGAAAAAACAAGAAGGGCCCTGATATTTCGTGCGGAGGTAAAGTCCACTGACACAGGATTGGTTTATTTGTCTTCTGGGATTATTTCTGAAAAACCTTTTTCTTATGGAACTTTCATTTTCACCGTTGAAGGAGATTTGTCAAACCTTAAAGATGCCTGTTTCGCACCTTTCCTATATGACTTTCAGGCAGGGACTTTTGAGGTGGATATGGAGTTTTCTAAATGGGGAAATCCTTTGTATCCTTCGGGGAACTATGGGATAATCAGGCAGTTTGGCAACTGGAAAAAGCCTGACAGCGTTAAAAGGGTTATAGAGAGATTTCCAATCAAATTAAGAAAGAAGAGTATAACAAGACATTACATCTATTGGTATCCAGATTCTGTCGTTTTTAAGTCCTGCGAAGTCAAAAAGGATAAGGAGAAACCGATAAAAAAATGGGTTGTAACTGATAAAATTTTTATACCAAACAAGCCTATGTATGTGGAAATATACCTCTGGTGGCCAAAGAGACCAAAGAATCTGGTACATCACGAGATTAAGGTCATTGATTTTAAGTATATTCCATTGAGAGGGGCTTCATACAAGGGTCTTTTTCCAGGTCCCTCTAAGGTACCACAGGTAAGCCATTAAACAGGCGATAATGTTACTCAAATTCATTCCTATCCATACACCAGTGGTTCCATATAGTTTTCCAAAATAATAAGCCATAGGAATTCTTAATACCCACAATCTTATTAGACCAAGAGCCATCCCCTCTGTTGTTCTTCCTGAGACCATAGCAAGGCTTGAAAAGACTCCGAAAACTCCAAAAAATGGCATCGCAACTATAAATTTTTCAATGTAGTTTTTACCTTCAAGGATAACTTGAGGGTCTTTTATGAAGATTGAGATTAATTCTCCCCTTCCTAAATAAATAAAAATTGCAAACAAACTGATGACACCCGCGTTAAGTAAGACTGCCTTTTTTATTGCTTCCTTAACCCTGCTAAAGTTTTTAATTCCCAGATTCTGACCGAGAATGGAACCGAGGGCCTGATTGATGGCATCTGAAATGGTGAAGATGAGTTGTATAATCCTATCTCCAATGCTATAGGCAGCTACCGCAACAGAACCAAATTTCGATATTATACTCACTAAAAACACGAATCCGAGGGAGTTGAGGGACTGCCCAATACTTGCTGGCAACCCTTTTGTTATGATATTTACTGATAGTTTTAGGTCCGGTTTTAGGTCACTTAAGTGCATTTTTAATCCCATTTTGCCTGTCTGAATTAGCCTTAGGGCAAGAAGGGATGAGAAAAAGTTTGATATTGCTGTGGCAAGAGCAGCTCCCAATACTCCCATTTTGGGAAAGCCCCATAACCCGTAAATGAGTATAGGATCAAGTGCTACGTTAAGTATCATTCCAAGGATATTAATGAAAGTAGGGGTTCGAGTATCTCCAAGGGCTCTTAGTGCGAAGGAAAAGGCGAAACCGAGAAAGGAGAAGGGGATACTTGCGAACATTATCCTCAAGTAAATAACCGTGTTATCAAAAGTGTCAGGAGGAATCCTCATAGTCTTCAGAATAGATGGAGTAAAGATAAAACCCGTGGTGCCAGCTAAAATTGAAAACATTAGAAAGAGGGTAAATAAATTTCCCATAGCTTTTTGTGCTTTAATAAATTCTCCACTGCCCTGATATTGTGAAATGAAGGCAAAGCCAGCGATTCCAAACCCCATTCCAAGACTCATAATCGTTCCGAAAACTGGCCAAGATAGCGTTGGAGATGAAACAGCGGTTCTTCCTAATCTTCCGAGCCAGAAAGTATCGGTCAGGTTGTAGATTAGATGAACAAAATTTAAGACAACAAGGGGAAGGGAAAGTTTCCACATCAATTTCAGTGGGTCTTGCGTCAGAATATCTTCTCTGATTTTTTCAAACCTTGATGTCATGTGTGAGATTATAAAGTTAGCAATGCGAACATATTAATTTGCGGTTAATGAATTAATTTTTAAGTATAGTTTTGCCTTGTTAGTTATGAACGAAGGTTTGGTTATTTCGTGATCTGTGGTTTAGAATTTTTTGAGGAGGTTATTATATGATTCTGCTTCTCGGTGCTGGTAGGCAGGGTTATGTTACCCTTGAAACTTTAGTAGAACTTGGTTTTAAACATGTTTTGGTTGTTGAGAAAGATCCTAATAATGCTGAAAAAGCTAAAAAACTTGGAGTAGAGGTTGTTGAGGCAGGATTAGATGAGATCAACTTAGAAAGTTACCTTAAAGAAGTTGCTTTAGTTGTCAACTGCCTTCCTGCCAGGCTCGGTTTTAAAGTCTTTGAGCGGGTAGTTACTGAAGGTGTTAATATTGTTGATATTACTTATATGGAAGAAAACCCACTGATATTAGATGAAGTTGCTAAAAAGAATGGAGTTTCAGCCTTTGTAGATGCAGGTTTTGCACCGGGGATTTCCAACTTCCTTGTTGGATATGGGCTGAGGAGGTTGGGACCGGAGGTGGAGAAAATAGTTATTAAAGTTGGAGGCGTTCCCGCACGTCCTCTTCCGCCATTTAATTATAGAATTACCTGGTCTTTTGAGGATTTAATTGAGGAATATACAAGACCAGCGAGGATAAAGAAACTGGGAAAAGTTCTAACTTTGCCTGCTCTAAGCGGATTAGAAACCGATATTTACAGCGGTGTCGGAGCCTTGGAGGCTTTTTACACTGATGGACTTAGAACGCTTTTGGAGACAATTGAAGTAGAAAACATGGAAGAAAAGACCTTAAGATACCCTGGACACGCAGAAATTTTCAAGGTATTAAGGGATATTGGCCTTTTTAACAAAAATGAGTCTATTTACGAGCCTTTCAAAAATTGGCTTTATAGAAAGCTAACGGAAGGCGACGAGGAGGATGTTGCCATTCTGAGGGTTGAGTTTTATAAAGGCCACATAAAGAAGGGTTTTGAGATAATTCACCACTATAACAGGGGAAAAAAGAGAACTGCAATGAGCGAGCTAACTGGAATTCCTCCCGCTATTATTGCAAAGATGTTTCTTGATAAATCTATTCACCTTAAGGGTGTTTTGCCTCTGGAAAGACTGGGTATGGATGAAAAGATTGCGGAGAAATTTTTAAAGATGCTTTCTCAGTTTGGCATCAGTGTTAAGGAGTTTTAGATGGGCCGTTTCTCCTATTGCTTTGTGGAATCGGAAGGTGTGAAGGGGATTTGATCAGATCTTGAATTTGCTTTGATAATAGTACCTGCAGGGCCTCTTAGTTCCCTTGCTTTCTTTTCTACTTGTGAATATTCTTTTGAAATAATACCCTTTTCAGGACATACTGGGAGGGTTTGAAAGGTATACTTTAGAGGGCGTGGCAATACCACTCCAAGAAGTGCTGATTCCTTTAGAGTCAAATCTTTACCCGATTTATCCAAATAGTAGTTTGCTGCATCTCAGACCCAAAGACTTCTGGTTCCCATTCTGCAATATTGAGATAATTTTTAAGGATTCTTTTCTTCGTTTCTATCCTTATAGTGAGAACGTCTTCTTCAAGTTCTCTCATTAAGCTTTTGTTGATAAAAAGAGATTTTTCGCCAGCTGTTGGCTTATTAGCTGCCTCGTACTTAAATTTCTTCTTTTTCAAGTCTTTTTCCAGTTCCTTTTTAAGACCCTTAAGGGTAACACCTTTGATGCTTGTAAAATTTGTCGTCTTCTGATATTAGGACAGCTCTAATAGGATATGGAGAGAACTGGCTTAAAGGCATAAGTCGGTATCTTATTGTTAGTTTTAGGTTTTTTTTCTCCCACTGCTTTACTCTGCATTTCATCGAAGCTATTTGAAGTTTTGGCTTCTCTATTGTGAGTCCGCAAAAGTGTATGGTTAAACTACGTTTAAGAAGGATAGGATTCTCTGCATTGAAATAACTAATCGAAGAGCTTTATGTGGATAATAATAAGCCAAAAGCTTTACTTTACAATTCGGTTTGATTTCGCTATAAATTTAGAAAAACACAGTAAGTCCGGGGAGATAAAAATGAGATTGGACAAGTTTACAGAGGGTGCACAGGAAGCGTTGATGAGGGCTCAGGAGGCTCTCGTGAAGTTTAAACATAATCAGCTCGATGTTGAACACATCTTTTATGGTCTTCTTGAAGAGGAAGGTGGTGTCGTCTGGGAAATTTTTGAGAAATTGAATGTCCATCCTGTTCTGGTGAAAGAGAAGCTCAAGGAAGCGCTCCTAAAGGTTCCTCAGACAGAGTGGAGTGGGTCTCGCCCTGTTCAGATTTACATTACTCCGAGGGCTCAAGAGGTTTTACAGCAAGCCTTTGAAGAGGCGGAAAAATTAAAGGATGAATATGTTGCTCAGGAACATTTGCTTTTGGCCATTGAAAATTCCGGGGGTGGACCTTCTGCAAGGATATTGAAGGAGTTCGGGATAGATAGGGAGAAAATCTACAAAGCGCTTTACGAAATTAGAGGTAGTCAGCGTGTTACAGAGCCGACGGCAGAAAGTAAGTATAATGCACTTGCTAAATATACTGTTGACATAACAAAACTTGCGGAGCAGGGTAAACTTGACCCGGTAATTGGGAGAGATGCAGAAATAGAAAGGGTTATACAGATTATTTTGAGAAAAACTAAAAATAATCCCGTTCTCATTGGAGAACCAGGGGTTGGGAAAACTGCCATTGTTTATGGCCTCGCCCAGAGGATTGTCCAGAAGAAAGTTCCTGATTTCCTGAAAGATAAAAGGATTTTGATGTTGGATATGGGAGCACTCCTGGCAGGTTCAAAGTTTAGAGGAGAATTTGAGGAAAGGCTCAAGGCAGTAATTGATGAAGTTAAGAGACAAAAAGACAAATACATTCTATTCATAGATGAGTTACATACTATAGTAGGTGCTGGTGCTGCAGAGGGTGCTATTGATGCGGCAAATCTTTTAAAGCCGGGTCTTGCTTCTGGCGAGCTCAGAGTCATAGGAGCTACTACCCTGGACGAATACCGCGAAAGAATTGAAAAAGATGGGGCACTCGAAAGGAGATTTCAGCAGGTTTTCGTTAAAGAACCCAATGTCGAGGAGACCATTGAAATATTGAAAGGATTGAGAGAGAGATTTGAAGAACATCACAAAGTCAAGATTTTAGATTCTGCTATTGTCGCTGCTGCTAAGCTTGCTGACAGGTACATACAGGGTAGAAAGTTACCGGATAAGGCCATTGATTTGTTGGACGAAGCCTGTTCTATGTTGCGAATAAAACTCTCCGAAATGCCCGAGGATCTGAAGAGTCTGGAAAACAGAATCAGGTCTTTAAAGGACCAAGTAAGCTTGCTGAGTCAGTTTGGAAAAACGAGCGAAGAAGAAAAGATTAAAGAAGAACTTACTAAATTGGAGAGCGAGTTTGAGGAACGTAAGAGAAAATGGCTTGAAGAAGTGGGTATTGATGATGCTGTTGATGACAACGATATTGCTATAGTAGTTTCTAAATGGACGGGTATCCCAGCGGTTAGATTATTGGAAGATGAAGCGAAAAGGCTTCTTTACCTTGAAGAGGAGCTTAAAAAGAGGGTTAAAGGTCAGGATTATGCGATTAAGGTTGTGGCTCAGGCAATCAGGCGTTCCAGGGCAGGTTTAGGGCCAAAAAACAGGCCGATTGGAGTTTTTATGTTCCTTGGCCCTACAGGTGTGGGCAAGACCCACCTGGCGAGACAGCTTGCCTGGCTACTTTTTAATGATGAGGATGCACTTTTAAGAATCGATATGTCCGAATACATGGAAAAGCACGCTGTTTCAAGGTTAATTGGGGCTCCACCAGGGTATATAGGATTTGAGAAGGGTGGTCAATTAACAGAGGCGGTGAGAAGGCGTCCTTATCAGGTTATCCTGTTTGATGAAATTGAAAAAGCACACCCCGACGTGTTTAATATTATGCTTCAGATTTTTGATGCAGGAAGACTAACAGATTCACATGGCCACGTGGTTGATTTTAAAAATACAATAATTATCATGACTTCCAATATTCAATATCAATTTAGAGATGCACCTCAGATTGGTTTTATTAAAAGCGATGAAGAAATCAAGCAGTATCATCAGAATCAGGTAAACAGAATTATGCCCGAACTATTGAAATATTTCAAGATTGAGTTTTTAAACAGAATTGACGAGTTTGTATTCTTCAATCCTCTTGGACCGGATGAAGTAAGAGAGATTGTTGAACTTCAGCTTTCTGAGGTCAGAGAAAGCCTTGCAGAAAATAACATTGAAATTGAGTGGACTAAAAGCCTTGTGGATTTCCTGGCTGAAACGGGTTATAACCCAGAACTTGGTGCAAGGCCTTTAAGAAGGACGATTCAGATGTATGTAGAGACCCCTATGGCTGACAAGATACTTGCCGGTGAAATAAAGTCTGGGGATAAAGTGCTCATTGACTTCGACAATGAAGTTAAGTTTGTAAAGAAATAGTTTCTTTTACTTAGAATTTTTGAAAGTTTAAGATAAGAGGGTGAAAGGGTAGTTGAAAATTCTGTAAACTCCTTTTTCTTATGCCTTCAGGTTTGGGACCCTTACCTTTGCATTAACTTAGTTGTTCTTTAAATTTACCGCTTAAATAAACTTTTGGGAGATTGTATTTGAAGGGTGGCATATGGATATAATTTAAGCTTTTTGACCTTTCTCGAAATTTCATTCGGATACCATGTTACACATCTTTTTTGTAAAGCCTTTCTGGGAGTAAGCGAATCCGTTTTTTCCATTTGGAGATGGTGTTTTGGACTTAATCGATGGTTAATGTCGCTAAATATCCTCTTGTTAAAAGAGATTGTTAAGAAGGAAAGACTTTTTGTGTTCGAGGCTTTTCCCTGCGGTCAATTACAATGTTTTATCTTTCTTATTCGGCATCTTCTATCATCCATATTTGGAAAGGTGACAAACGCATTAGGTGATATGGAGTGAGTAGCGGCATCGTTCAACGTTTTGCTCTCTTTGGAGTACTGATGGAGAGAAATGTAAATGGAGTCAAGTCTAACTTAGCCTTTAAGGTTGTAGTGGGTGTTTTGCTTATTGTTTTGGGCTTTCTTACATCTACTTACCGTTTTACCTACATTGATTTTTCTATCAATTCCGAGCTGTTTTCAGAATGGTGAGAAGTTTGGTTTAAAGAATTTTTAATTTTAATGCCTGTCCACCGGGTACTTCCAGTCCTTATCTAAGCACATACGCGAAAGTCGTGTAATTATTGGTATCTTTCTCTTATGCTCAGAAGCAACGACCCTCCTGTAGATATCATTTACCGCTTCTTCAGAAATATTGAGAATTTTACTGGTTTCCCTCACTGATAGTTCAAGCTCTACAAGACAATAGAGGACCCTATCAATTTCGTAATAGGTATGACCCAGCTCTTCTTCGTCTGTCTGTCCAACCCATAAGCCTGCAGATGGTTTTTTTCTCACAATTTCCGTTGGAATACCAACATAATCCGCGAGTTGCCACACTTGGGTTTTGTAAAGGTCGCCAATGGGATAAAAATCTACAGCGATGTCTCCGTATTTTGTTCCGTAACCCAAGAGCAACTCTGTCTTGTTAGATGTACCTATTACTATGCCATTCAGCGCGTTGGCATAGAGGTAGTTTAAGATCATTCTCACTCTTGGTTTGACGTTGGCTACTGCCAGCCTCTCGTTTTTGTCTTTGAAATCAATCTCGTCGAACCGGTTTTTGAACCACTCTACTGCGCCTTTTATGTCTATTATCCTATAATTTATGTCGAATTTTTTAACAAGTTCTAACGCATGTTCGATATCTTCTTGTGGTGAGATGTTTTCTTCGGGCATAATGAGGCAAAGAAGCTTATCTCCAATGGCTTCTTTACTTAAAACAGCCACGAGTGATGAGTCAACGCCGCCTGAAAGAGCCACTATCCCAATGGATGCCTTTACACTTTCCAATCTGCTTTTTATGGAATTTACAATTATCTCCTTAAAAAGTTTTAATTCCTCTTCTTTCAAGTAAATCTCAATATTCACATCCATTTGGACATCTCCTCATAGGCTTTGAGGACTTCTTCTAAGATTTCTCTCCTGACTTCTCTTACTCTAATGTCTCTTCTTCTAAGCCTCTTTGCCTCTTCCAGGTCAATTTGTATGATGTCGAAGTCATCTTCAAGAAGTTTGAGTCTTTTAATAAGTTTTCCCGAAGCTGAATAATAGGCGCTTCCTCCCCAGTAAGTTACTCCATCCTGAATACCACTCATGTTTACGAATACAATTGGGATTATATTGTCCAGAACTCTGACTTTTAGAAAGTCGTCCCATATATCGATTTTTCCTCGGTCAAAGGGAGATGCGGAAAGGACAAAAATAACTTCTGCTCCTCTGAAAGTTAACGCCCTGGAAGCCTCAGGAAACCAGACGTCTTCACATATAAGGATTCCTATTTTCCCAAAAGGGGTGTTAAATACTGGAAGGTTTGATCCTGGCTTAAAGTAACGTTTTTCGTCAAAAAGTCTGTAATTTGTTAGCTGGGTCTTTGCAAATTTGCCTTTTATTTCTCCTTCTCCTATAAGGGCTGCCGTGTTATAGAAGAAACCTCTTTCGTCCTTTTCAACATATCCAATGATAGCCCAGATATTGAGTTTGCCAGTTTCCTCTACAATTGATTTCAGGGCTTCTAAGTTTTCTTCTACTTTGTCCAGGTAAATATCGCCGGAGCCAAAACCTATCAGGGAAAGTTCAGGGAAAACAACGATATCAGCCTCTTTTTCCTTCCCAAGGTTCAGACCTTTTATAATTTGCGTTTTATTGTATTCTATGTCTCCCAGCCTTGCTGATATTTGCGCGATACCTGCTTTTAAAATTCTGTTCATAATTTAAAAAGTTAGGTTAAATCCTTTATCAATACGGCCTGTGAAATACCATCTGCCCTTTGAGGTCTTGATGTCGGGAACTTCATAGGTGATTTCAAAAGCGCTTGAAGCATTTCGTGTATCAAATAGAGTTAGTCCTGCTCTTAATCTTCCTCCGAGAGTTTGGATTGTATGGTCAGGATAGTTTGAAAGGTGGTAAGAAACACCAACGCCGGCATAGGGTCTGAGATACTGGTATGGATAAGCAAAGTTAATGGTTAAAGGCAAAGATATTTCTTGAACATCCTGTTTAAAAATATACTCGCCTGAACCTTCCACAAAGAAAAAGGAAACGGGGTAGAAGCCAGCAGTTAGACCAATTACGGGGTGTGCATTTCCGTTTTCAATCATGAGGGAAGAATTTGCACCGAGCTTAAATAATGAACCGCTCCCTGAGTAAAGGTTTACAACCATTAAAAGTATGGTAAGAATCACTTTCTTCATGCTAAAATTATAAACCAATTTCTGGACGATTTAAAAAACATCAAATTCCCAGTCGCTATGAAAATTGATTCTCATAACTTTTTATAAGCTTCCCTGTTTGGAATTTTTAATGAAAGCTTTTATAATTTAAAAGGAGGGTGATGAAAATTTTTAAGTATTTAGTAATTCTTGTTGTTTACTTTACTTTGGGCTGGGCGGCTGAAAGTTCTGACAAGTGGGTTCCAGATGGTATTATCAAAGGTGAAGAATATTCACATACTATCAACTTAGTTAAGGATAGGTTAGTCCTGCACTATAAGATTGATTCCACTTACATCTATTTCGGTATTGAAGTGAAGAGTTTGGGATGGAGTGCGATTGGTTTTGAACCTGATAAGGGCATGAAGAATGCTGATATTATATTGATTTTTATTGAGAATGACTCCCTAAAAGTTCTTGACTCTTATTCTACAGGCATTTATGGCCCACATAGGAGTGATAAGGAATTGGGCGGGCAGGATAACATTCTCGATGTTGGTGGAAGGGTTGATTCTACGGGTTATGTCGTAGAATTTAAAAGAATGCTGAATAGTAAAGACAAATTTGACAAACCGCTGATCAAGGGTAAAGAGTTGACCTTGATATACGCAATGGCAAAATCTCACAATATAAAGAAAAAACACGATTTATACAGAGGGTCTATTAAGATAAAACTGGTGGACTAAGTATGTCGCTTGTGCACGGTTTATTTAACCTTTTGGGATTTTTATTTATGTTGTTTGCGGCGTTTTTTGCTGGAAGGCACAAAATGAAAGTGCATCATCTTTTTCTCGTTTTGAGTTTTCTATTTATTATTACAGCCTTTACAATATTTCTGTTTTATACAGGAGGAGTTGTAGATTTCCACTGCATTACGGGCATTATTGTTGTTATTATACTGATTTTCATTGCTTTATCGGGATTTTTGTTTAGGTTGCGAAGGTTAAAGAGAAAAATTCACAAAGTTTTTGGAATTGCCGGATTAATTTTCCTGTTTCTTCAGCTTATTTATGGGTTTGTAAAGAGTCTTTTGTTATGAAGTTGTTAATTGTGGATGGGGCTTCCCTTGCGTACAGGGCGTTTTATGCTTTTAGAGATAAACCTTTGACAAACAGTAAAGGGATAGTTACCAGTGGCCCTTACGCCTTTATTAACTCTTTAATGAAGATGTTGAGAGAATTAAAACCTACCCATGCTGTAGTGGTCTTTGACGCTAAAGGTAAAACTTTCAGGCATGAGATTTTTGTAGAATATAAAGCCCAGAGGCCTAAAGCACCCCCTGAGTTTGCTTTGCAACTTTCTTATATAAAAGAGATTCTGGATGGGATGAATTTGAAAAGATATGAAATACCGGGGGTAGAAGCTGATGATGTGATTGCTACCCTGAGTAAAATAGCTGAGAGTAGAGGTTTTGAAGTTTTTGTAGCCACTTTGGATAAAGATTTGTATCAGATTGTTTCCGAAAGAGTCCGTATTGTGGATACCCGCGAAGGTGGTTTAAGAATTGTCGGAGAAAAGGAGATACTGGATAAATTTGGTGTTAAGCCTTCATTAATTCCCGATTTCTTAGCACTTGTGGGGGATAAAATCGACAACATTCCCGGAGTCCCAGGTATAGGAGAAAAAACAGCAGCAGAGTTACTAAATAAATATGGACCTTTGGAAAGGATATTGAATTTGAAGGAAGAGAGCGATGAAATCATAAAAAAAGTTAATGCTTACAGGGATTTTGTTATTGACTCCCTAAGGTTGAATAGATTAAGAACTGACGTAATCGAAGAAGTTAATTTTGAAGAAATGGAGTTGCGTCCGTGGAATAAGGAGAAATTGCTTCAAGTTTTCCGAGAACTTGAATTTTATTCTTTAATGAAAGAGATTGCCGAGGAGGTCAATCCCGAAATTATTACAGCTTCTCATATTCCCATGGGACTATTGGGCGCAGAGTTTCTATCAGTTGAGGTTGTAGGAGATAATTTAATGTTTTCCTGCGGCGAGAATTTGGTTTACCGGGTTCCTTTAGAGAAAGGAATCTCTTTTTTAAGCACCTTTCGCGGAAAAATAGTGACCTTTGAAAGCAAGAAATTTTATAAAAAAATTGAAAACTTTGAACGCAACTTAGATTTTGATGTTCTCGTTGCTTCATTTCTTCTTGACAGCGATAAACCCAAGTTCGATCCCGATGTGATCTTTCTTGAGTGGCCAGGAGTGAAGCTTGCGGAGAAGAGAGAACTGAGAGAGGCCCAGATTTGTGATTGTTCTGCTAAGGTTTATAAATTTTTAGTCGATCAGATAGAAAAGCACGGGTTAAAGGAGGTTTTTGAGAAAATAGAAATCCCACTTCAGCGGGTTCTTGCGGAAATGGAAAGGAATGGAATAAGAATAGACAGAAAGAAATTGGAAGATTTGAATTTAAAGATGGAACAGATGGTAAAGGAATTGGAGCAGAGAATTTATGAAATTGCCGGGGTGAGATTTAACGTTAATTCACCGAAGCAATTGGCAGAGGTTTTATTTGTTAAACATAAATTAAAGCCAATCAAGAAAACAAAAACTGGCTATTCGACAGATGAGGAGAGTCTTACGAAACTCGCCGAAGTTCATCCTCTCCCTGCTGCAATACTGGAATACCGGCAGGTTTACAAATTAAAAAGCGCTTATGTGGATGTTTTTAAAGAACTTATCGATGAAAAAACGGACAGAATATACCCAAGTTACAATCAGGTTGGAGCTGCCACAGGGAGAATTTCCTGTTATAATCCAAATTTTCAAACGATACCCGTAAAATCTGATCTCGGGAAAGGGATCAGGGATATGATTGTAGCTGAGCCTGGATATAAAATTCTTTCAGCTGATTATTCTCAAGTGGAATTACGAATTTTAGCACATTTTTCAGGTGATGAAAAATTGATAGAGATTTTTAACAAAGATCTGGACGTACATACCATCACTGCCTCTTACATTTTTGGCAAGAAACCTGAGGAGATATCAGAAAATGAGAGACGGAAGGCAAAAACGGTAAATTTTGGAATAATATACGGGATGTCACCCTATGGCCTTTCGAAGGAGTTAAATATTTCTGTGGAAGAGGCCAATTCTTTCATTAGAAATTTTTTTGCAACTTACCCAGGGGTTATGCGGTGGATCAATGAAAACCTCGAATTTGCTATGAAAAATGGATATGTTAGAACGCTTTATGGAAGGATTAGAAAAGTTCCTCAGCTTTTTTCGGGTAATTCAAGTGTCATAGAGCAGGGTAAGAGGATCGCCATCAACACCCCAATTCAGGGAACGGCCGCCGATATTATTAAACTCAGTATGGTCGAAATTTACAATGAACTGAAGAGAAAGAGCCTGAAATCCAGGATAATTTTACAAATACACGATGAATTATTGCTGGAAGTAAAAGACGAAGAAGTTGAGGAAGTGACCAAAATAGTTAAAGATAAGATGGAGAACGTTAGCAGGTTGAAAGTGCCTTTAAAGGTAGAAATAGGGGTTGGTGAAAGCTGGCTTTTGGCTTCAAACAAATAAATGCAGGGCTATGACTTGACTTTTGGTTGAACTTGCCTTATTAATTATATTATTGCTAAAAGGAGGATTAGAAAATTTTCCTGAATGATGATTGGTGGAAAAAGATGCAAAGAGAGCCCACTATACCAAAGATTGGTATAGGAAAGGGCTCAGAAGAGGAGGTTCAAAGGGGTCCTATTTTGGTTACGGGGATGACTACTGGGGTTTCCCAGGATCCATCTCCGTGGAAGGCTGGTGTTCAGGCTGGAAAAGCAGCTTTTGAGAAGCTCTCAAAAACCAAACCGGATTTCGCCTTTATTTTTGCTACTTCAGGTTATGACCTCGAGCCTGTAGTGAAGGGCGTTCTTCAGTCAATAGGTAAAGACGTTCCCTATTTTGCTGCAAAAATACTTGGCACTCTTTTTACTGAAAATTCTATTCTGAATAATGGTGTTGCTGTGGCGATAGTTAAGAGTGATTCTTACAAATTTACCTACTCCATTGGTACTAATGTACACCAAGGACTTCATTCTGCTTTGGAAAAAGCGTGCATACCTGTTCTCGATCAGATAAAGGCAAGAAAGATTGAGGGGTTTGAGCACCTCAATCTGTTCCTTCTACTTGATTCATATGTAAACGGTGATATTTTAGTAACGGAGCTTTCCAGAATAGTGGATAGGTATGACCCATCCATAACCTTTTACGGCGGAATCCTTGATTATGCAGAGCTTTCAAAGGATTGTCAGTTGCATATGGCGAACCAGTTAGTGAATGGAGGAGTTGCCTGCATAGGTATTTACTCAAAAACTCCACCCGCTATGTCGCATGGACATGGACTTCATCCTTTGGTGCCCAAGAGAGCTACAAAAGTGGGTGGTGATGTCATATATCATCTGGATGAACGCCCTGCCTTTGAGGTATGGAAAGAATTTCTTGTAAAGAAAGGGATACCGGAAGCTGAAATTATTAAAAACCCTACCAAGTTCTTGGGTATGTACCAGTTCGGCGTACCCGACCCTGCTTTTTCCAAGTACCCCAGAGTGAGAATTGCAGTTGGTATTACCAAGGAAGGCGGAATTAAGCTTGCGGGCGATATCCCAGAAAATTCAACAGTGTGGTTTATGGAAGCCCGTAAAGATAGAATGGAAGAGGCAGTATCCCAGTGTATTGATCAGGCTTTTAATTTGATAGACCAACGCAAACCCATCGGAGGTATAGTGATAGAGAGTATTCACAGGTTTTCTTCTCTCGGAGACGGTTTCTTCGAGGAAATTAATCTTTTCCAGAGAAAACTCGCTATGCCTTTTATCGGATTTACTACCTTTGGGGAATTTTTAAGACCAACTCCTGAATTTAAGTGGTTCCATAACTCTTCATTTGCACTACAGATACTTTCGGAGTGACGTTAGAAAATGGAGCTTGTAAATACCGCGGATATTGAGAAACTATTTTCTTTGAGTCCCGAAATTTTCTTTATTCTCGATAGCAAAAAGAATATTATCTATGCGAGTGATAGTGTTAAAACTATTGGATTTTCTGAGGAAGAAATCCTTGGAACAAATTTTTTGCACCTTGTTGCTGGTCATATAAGACCAATTCTGGAAAAAAGGTTTTCCGAAGCCTCCAATAGAATAGTTTTCGGGCAGAGGTTAATAATAAGGAGTAAGGAGAATGTTTATCTTCCTTTCTACGCAAATTTTTTCGTAGGACAGGACAGGATTTTCTTGTATCTGAAAAATGAAGAGAAAATTCTGCCGGAAAAATTAATCCTTGATTACCTCGATTTTGGCTTGATTGTGATTGACTCAGAGTTTCATATCCTGTATCACAATAGCTTTGTTTCACAGTATTTTCAAAGACATACCTTTACTCACCTTGAACAGCTTCCCTATGGGATAGGTTCTAAAATTATTGAAAGGGTTAAAATTGGCCAAAAAAGTATGGAAATTGAATATGCATCGGGGAGGATAATAGGAATAAGCGTATATCCTATGGATTTACCAGATCTTAAAGGTTTTCTCCTAAAAATAAAGGATATCACAGCCGAAAAAAGTTTCGAAAGAACAGCGGGAGGGGCAGGGAGTTACTTCTCATATGTGGACCTCGTTTCGATTTATACCCATCATATTAAAAATCTTCTTACGCCCTTGAAGTTCAATGCCTTGAGTTTGAGAAGAGAACTTACCGATCCAAAGCAAATTGAAAAGGTAGAAAGGATGGTACAACATATTGAAAAGATAAATCAGCATGTCAGGGCTTTTTACAGCAGAGTGAGAACAAAGCCAATAGAGTTTAAGAAAGTCAACATAAGGAAAGTTGTAGGGCATGTAAAACAATTGTTAAATAATGACCTTATTAACAACGGAATTATATTTGAGTTTTACCAAAATGGGAACGAACTTGTATATGCCGATGAAATACACCTTCAGCAAATTTTGTCTGATTTAGTTCAAAATGCTATAGATGCACTGAAAAACCAGAAAGGTGTAAGAAGAATCACTGTAACGGTTAAACGGAGTGAGAACCGTTGTCCTTATTGCGGGGCTCCCTTTGTTCAGATTGAGGTCTCTGACACAGGTCCTGGAATTAAAAAAGAAGACCTTGATCGCATTTTTAATCTTGGCTTTTCAACCAAAGCGGAGGGATGGGGCCTGGGTCTTTATGTAGTAGACAAAATGGTTAAAGAAAACAGAGGAATTATAAGGGTTTATTCTGAAGTTGGAAAAGGCACAACTTTTGTGTTATACTTCCATCCTGCCACACCCGATGCCGTTGGGTGTGTGGAACAAAAAGTTAAGGAGGTGTAATTATGCCAATAAAGGTTTTGTTAGTGGATGATGAGGAAGACATTCTCTGGGGTCTTTCTGAAGAGCTAACTCGACATAAAATAGAGGTAGAAACTGCATCAAACGGTCTTGAGGCCTTAGAAAAGATAAAGAAAAAGTCCTTTGACTTCTTAGTTACTGATATTCGTATGCCTGGCCTCAGTGGTGTAGAGCTTCTCATGGAAACAAGAAAAATTCAGCCTGATATTAAAGTAATTGTAATGACTGCATACGGTTCTGATGAGATAAAACAAGATGTAATGGCGAAGGGTGCCATTAGCTATTTAGAAAAACCTTTTGATTTTGATCAGATTCTTAACGTTATACTGGAAAAGGAAAAGGGTGGAGAAGAGGAAACTTTGAAAAATCTTACACTTCAGCAGTTTCTGCAGCTTGTTGCGATGGAAGGTAAGTCCTGTGAAATTGTTGTGACCACCTCGGAAGGCGAAGGGAAAATTTTCTTCGAAGATGGTGAGGTAATTAACGCTTCCATAGGGAATCTGAGGGGTGAAGAGGCGTTTACTCGTATTATGAGAGAGCCTGAAAGCTCTTTCAAGGTAAAATGGGGAAGCCCTAAGGTTAAGCGGGAAATTCAAAAACCTTTCCATGCACTTTTACTTTCTGCAGCGGTTCAGAAAGATGAAGAAGTGGTGGAACAGGAGGAAATTTCGGGGTTTGATCTTCAGGCATTATCTGAGCTTTTTAGAGATGAAGGTGTTGCAGAGGGTGGAGTGGAAGAAAAATTTCAAGCGCCTGAAGCCGAAGAGAGTTTTGAAGTTAAAATAGAAGAGTTACCAGTGGAAGTTGAAGAAAAAGCTAAAGAAGGAGTGGAAGTAGAAGAAAGGGAAGAAGGCACCGTTACCCTCGAAGAGGTTGAGAGCTTGTTAGAGGGGCTGAGTGTGGGTGAGGCGCCTGCTGAGGAGGAAAAGGTAGAAGCGAAGATAGAAGAGGCACCCGAAGAGAAAGTAGAGGTTAAAGAGGTTCCAGTAGCTGAAAAGAAGGTCATTGAAAAGAAAGTAGAGGCGCCTCCATCTGAGGTCGGTGCTATGTCATCAAAGTTGAGTCAAGAACTCAGGGAGAAGTTTTCCGCGGTCGTTAAGGAAATTTCTGACATTCAGGCTCTTATTGCTGTTGACGGTGAAGGTAATATTCTCAATGTAGTAGAACGAGTTACTACAGGAATTACTCAGGTTATTAAAACATGGGCCCCTGCTTTTAGAAACATTATCCAAATAGCTTCTAAAACTCCTGTTGGGGCAATAAGGGATATCACACTCTCATCTGATAAGCATCATCTATTGATTTCAGAGGCGAAAAATGGAAATTTAATTGTTATTGCAGTAATCCCTGTAAAAAGTATGAAAATAGCACTGGTAAAAATAAAGGTGAAGGAGCTTATAGCGGAATTAGCAAAAGCAATATAAATTTCACCCTACTGGCTTTATAATTCAACCGGGAGTGTGCTGTGCTAATAGATTTCAAGAAACATGAGATTAAGTTTAAAATTGTTTATTATGGTCCGGGCTTAAGTGGAAAGACTACCAATATCAAGAAAATTTATGAAAGATTTATGGGCAAGAAAGGACAGCTTTTGTCCATTGATACAAGAGGTGAAAGAACCCTATTCTTTGACCTTCTGCCCCTCGAACTTCCAATTTTGAAGGGGTACAAAACTATATTTAGTCTTTATACTGTTCCAGGTCAGGTATTCTATAAACAAGCAAGGAAACTGGTTCTAAAAGGTGCAGATGGTATAATCTTTGTGGCTGATTCTGACAAAGAAAGGTTAGAGGAGAACATAGCAATTTACAAGGAAATGCATGACACCCTTCAGGAGTTCGGTATGTGGGGTGCCACAAAGAAACTCCCCATTTTAGTTCAGTACAACAAGAGAGATCACCCAGATGCATTACCGGTCTCGGTACTGGAGGAAAAGGTAAACATTTACAAATACCCATATGTTTTAGCAATAGCCACGGAAGGCAAAGGTGTTTTTCAAACTTTACAGTTAATGATTAACGAAGTGGTTAAAACCTCTTTACGTCAACAGCAGCTTCACTTTCTCCTTCAACAGCAGAAAAAGTAAATAGAATAGCTTCAACTAAAAAAAACAATAACTAATATTAGCTACTATAATAAAATATCAATTGGGTATTTATATGCTTTCGATTCCCGACCTATTCCTTTGGAAATTAAGGTAATGCTTCCTTAAACTTGGGTGCAAATTTTCCCATCAATATTTTGGTAACACCCCAGTTTCCTTTCCTTGTCAATACAACTATGTGCACGTAATTAGAATCTGGTATTATTCTTATTATAATGAAGTATTCACTTGTGGTTAGAAGAACATCTTCACAAGTCCCAAGCCCTGCACTTTCCGTCGCAGTCATCGCTTTTCGAGCCACTTCTGTCAAATAGGCAAGTGGAACAGTCACATCGATAGATTCGTCAGTAGTATGCCCTGTAATAGGAATAGCATCGTCCAGATTAACTATCATTGACATTAGCACTTCATCTACATTACTCAGGAATTCTTGCATTACATCATCAATCTTCGCCATTTTTTAAATTCCTCCTTTTTCCTGGATTTTTCTTAAAGCCATTCTTTCAAAAATTTCCCAATTTCTTCCCCCCTCACCGCCCGAGGCAATTCCTTTCATTCTTAACTCCAGAATCTCCCTTTTAGTTGCATATGCCAGAGCGGTTTCTTCTGAAATGTAACCTAACTTATACCAGTAATATAGAGATTGGTCAAAGGTTTGCATTCCATATGGTATGTAGCCATCAGCAATGGCATCAAAGATTTCGTGGGTTCTTTTGGGGTCGAGAATCATTTCTCTTATGCGCGCGGTATTTATCATAACTTCACAGGCAGGAATCCTTCCGGGTATATCATCTCTTGGGATAAGCCTTTGTGAAATGATGGCTTTTAAAACTGATGCGAGTTGATGCCTTATCTGCTCCTGTTGGTGAGCAGGGAATATACTTACAATTCTATTGATGGTTTCTCTGGCATCAAGGGTATGCAGCGTGGATAAGACTAAGTGTCCTGTCTCTGCAGCAAGTAAAGCGATGGATGCCGTTTCTTCATCTCTGATTTCCCCCACCATTATAACGTTTGGATCCTGTCTTAGTGCTTCTCTGAGTCCATCGGCAAAGCTTCTTACGTCAAGTCCAACTTCTCTCTGGCTTATAATGCTTTTGATATCTCTTAAAAGATATTCAATTGGGTCCTCGATGGTTATAATATGTGCTGCTTTATTCACATTGATATGGTTCAAAATGGCAGCAAGGGTTGTGGATTTTCCTGAACCTGCCACACCTGTAACGAGTATTAACCCTCTATCCTCAAGTGCTATTTTTTCTAAAACAGGTGGGAGGTTTAGGTCTTTAATGTTTTTAATGAGAGGTGGAATTGCTCTTATTGCAAAGGACCACGTACCCCTCTGGCTGAATATGTTTACTCTAAACCTTCCGATATTTGGAAAGCTAAGGGCAACGTCAACGCTGAACCTTTCCTTAAGTTCTTTTTGTTTTGTTGGTGTTAGATAAGTCCTTATGAGTTCTTCAGTGTCCTCTCTTGTGACAACAGGATAATTTTCTCTGAAATAGAGTTTTCCGTATATTCTAAAAATGGGCGGATGTCCTACCTTTATGTGTACGTCTGATGCTTCTTTATCTTTAGCATCTAAAAGTAATTTCTCTAAGTCAATTCCCATAGTGCTTAAATTTTAAGTTTTTTTTCGCTTAAAGTCAATTAAACGCGACTTTTTATAGTTAATATTGTCCATGATTTATTTTAAAACTCAACGGTTTTACTGTTTTATTGTTGGGTATTCGTTTTCAAGAATCAATGGAGTACCGTAAAAGGCAAAGTTCTCTCGCAGTTTATTTTCAATGTATCTCAGCTCATTGCTTTTTAGCTTTGCATCCGTTAGTATTTTAAATTTTGGTGGTCTTATGTCTTCCTGTGAAATTTTTAAAATGGTTTTTGAGAAAGGAAAGTTTTTTTGAAGGAAATGCTGAAATTGCAGAAGCTCTTTTTTGGCTAATTTTCTTTCCCACGATTTTTTTGCTTGTTTGACAACTTCTTTGAGCAAACTTATCCCTTCTCCCGTAACAGTAGAGGTAAAAAGCATCGGAGCAAAGTTTATGAAATCCAATTCCATTTTAAAGTAATTGAGCACTGCTGTCCTTTTTTCTCTTGGTATCAGGTCGCATTTGTTTAGCGCTACAACAATTGCTCTATTTTCCTCAATAATGAGGTTTGCAATTTTTTTGTCAATAGCGGTTACTTCTGTTGAAGCATCAATCACAAGTATTGCTACCTCTGCGAACCTCAGTGAGCGTTCGCTTCTTACAGCTCCGAATAATTCTATAGGATCACTGTATTTTCTTCTAATTCCTGCTGTATCAATGAAAATAAATTCGTCCGTTTCTACGTCAACAGCATCTCTTGTAGTTCCAGGAATTTCCGAAACAATGTTAATCTCTTCACCACAGAGCGCGTTGAAAAGGGAAGATTTTCCCACATTAGGTTTACCCAGTATAGCAATTCTCGTTTTTTCAGTTTTTTCCTCTTTAACTTCTTCAGAAAACCCTTTATTTCTCAGCTTTTCCTCTATTAATTCTAATAACTCTGGTAGCCCGGTTCCGTGTGCTGCAGAGACGCCAATGGGGTCACCAAATCCAAGGCTAAAAAAGGAATATAAATCTTTTTTCTTTATATCAACTTTGTTAGCGACAAGTATTACATCCTTGCCTTTTTTTCTAAGCCATTCTGCGATTTCTTCGTCGTGGGGTAAGAGGCCTGTAGAGGCATCAACAACAAACAGGATGAGGTCCGATTCTTCAACGGTCTTCTCAATTTTTTCCTTAACCTTTTCCCAGATTAAGTCTTCTTCTGGTGGGTATAGGCCTCCGGTATCTGTTAAGTAAAAAGGAATTTCTGTGTAAGATATAAGTTTTTTTATTCTATCTCTCGTTAATCCGGGCTTTGAGTCAGTGATCGCAAGAGGCTTTTTTATAAGGCGGTTGAAAAGGGTGGATTTCCCCGTGTTTACTCTTCCAACTATAGAGACCTGTGCATATTTTTTCATATTTAACCTTGAATTAGTGCTTTTTTAAGTTCTTCCATGGTGTAAAGAACTTTAACGCCTTCAAATTTTTTCAGCTTTTTCAGATTCTCTCTGTCTATTCTTCTCATAAAAAGCGTGTGCGTTTTGCCACTTCTTGTTTTAAATTCAATTATTTGCTTACTATCGCTGGGTAAAACATAAATTGGGAGTCTTAGCTTTCCGCCTTGGCTGAAAATATTTGTTATCAGTGTGTCACTTATTCCATGAACCATTTTTGCAATGGTATTTGTAGAACAGGGAGCGATAACGATTTTATCAAATTTACCTGAAAAGAGTTTTGTGATGGTGAATATGGAAGTATTCTGCTCGTAATTTATCTTATATCCTTCAAGTTTTTCAATGATTTTATAACGCGTTAATATTTCTTCTGCTGACCTTGAAAGAAAGATTTCAACCTTTTCTCTGTCAATCTCACAAATTAACTCAATGACCTCGTTCAGAAACATTTCCGCTCCTGTAATACACCATGCTATCTTCATGGCACGACTCTGATAGGTATCGGCACAAAGCAAAGGATAAATATTAGAAACGATGCAACTCCCAGGTATATTGCTGATGAAGGAAGTTTTTCCTCCCAGTAAAGTGGTTTGGGGTGCCTCGACCCAAGAACAAGAAGGAGTATGGCCCACGTCCACCAGCCACTCCACAGGAAACCGAGGGGCAAAAGAACAAGAAGAAGAATCCGCGAGGTTATAAAGTGTATTTTTTCCCCGAATATTCCGTAAAGTATATGCCCTCCATCAAGCTGCCCAACGGGAAGCAAGTTCAATGCGGTCACAAAGAATCCGAGCCAGCCAGCAAAAGCTACTGGATGAAGGAGTACCATAGCGTTTTCAGGAATATTACCGAGAGTCAACCTCGATATAATTTGGAAAATGATGGGAGTCCCGAGAGAGATGTTTCCCTCATGCAAGTGAATAACTTTGCTGTTGTATAACCCATAGACAGAAAAGGGGATTGAAAGGAGAAAACTGGCAATGGGGCCAGAAGCCCCCATCTCAAGGAGTGCTTTTCTATCGGTGACTGGTGATTTTACTCTTATAAAGGCCCCCATTGTTCCAATAAGGGGATTGGGGAAGGGAATAAAATGGGGGAAAGTGGTTTTAACACCATTTCTTCTTGCAGCTATGAAGTGCGAAAGTTCATGCCCTCCCAAAATCAGGATTACCGCAAAAGAGAAGGGGATCCCCTTCCATAGGTGTGCCCAATTTTGCCAGGGGACATATCCCTGTTGTAGAGCTCCTGCAATAAGAGTTGTGAAAATGGTTAAAATCAAAAGTAAAATCGGTATGATGACGTTATTCTTTTCGACTCCAATTTCTGCAAAGGTTAAAAGGAAATAATCGTTTTCCTTGTTTACCTTAAAAATGACTCCAATTCGAGATAGCTTGTCTCTCAACTCTTTGATAGACTTGTCTGGATTTTCGTAAAAAATCACTCTTGCCTTGTTCCCTAAAACTTCAACCACACTGCCAACTTTTTCTATTTCTTTAATTATTTCGTCCACTGCTTAGGACCTCTCCATTTACGATTGTTGCTTTAATTTCTTCTAAGTTATTGTCAACGATAACGAAATCGGCAAGATACCCTCTCTTAATTTCTCCCAAGAGACTCTCCTCTTGAGTCAGAACAGCGCACTTTTTAGTGAAATACTTTAACGCTTCCTCTATGGTTAAGCGTTCTTCGCACAAAGGGTGTAGGGTGACTCCCTTAATTCCTATCATTGGTGATGGTGGCATTGCATCCGTACCGAAGGCGAATTCCAAACCCGCTTTAATAAATTTTTTCAATGGATTGTTTCTCACGAAGAACTTTCCAAGTTTGGATTCGTACATCCCATTTTCTTGGCCCCAATTGTAGATGAAGTTGGGTTGAACTGAAATTTTTACCTTTAAATTCTTTGCTTTTTCTATATCTTCGTCCTCGGGAAATTCAAAGTGTTCTATTCTGAAGCTTTCACCACTTCCTATCTCTTCAATGATATTTAAGACTCTTTTTATTGCCAGATTCCCAATGGCATGAATTGCGATCTGAAGGTTCAATTCCAGCGCCTTTTTAAATTCTTCTTCTATGTTCTCTTTGAGGAGCCAGAGTCCCTGGCTTTTTCTCCTACCGTAAGGAAAAGAAAATAGAGCCGATTCACCGCCTACCGAACCATCGGCAAAGTATTTTAATCCCTGAAATTTGAGAAGTTGATCACCCAATCCAGATTCTATCCCTGTATACTCAAAGTTATAGGGTGTCGTATCCGATATGTAAAACCTTACTCTTATTCTTAATTTACCTTCCCTACGTAGCTTTTGTAAAAGCCGGAGTTCTCTATATGTACCTATTTCATGGATTGTAGTTATTCCATTCTTTAAAAAGATATCCTGCGCTTTAAGTAGTGCTTGTTCCTGAAAATCTTCGCTGTATGGGAATATAGAATGGATTTTTAGAGGTATTTCTTCGAGGAAGATTCCCGTTTCAGCGTCATATTTAACCGCATTAAGGTCCACCTTTTCGCTCAGGAGTTTTATAAATGATGTGTTGCCAATGCCCATGTGTCCGCATATTCTTCGCAAAAATATGGGTTTTTCTGATACCTTATCAAGATCCGATCTGGTCGGTGTTTTTACATCCTTCCACTTCGACTCGTCGAAATCCGTAAAAATGTAATAAGGAAGGTCGTTTTGAGAAATGAATTCTTTTATGAATTCCGATATTTCTTTGAAGGTCTCGAATTTTTCGATGCTGGTTTCTTGGTTGATCCCATAATTTAGCATATGGGTGTGGGTGTCTATGAAACCGGGAGCAACTATCGCATCTCCAAAATCCATTACTTCAGCTATTTTGGAAATGTAAAGCTCATCTTCTTTTGGAACCAGGTCTTCAATCACTCCTCTATTTACGAGTATAGAGTATCCCTCAACAAAATTTTCTCCATCAAATATTTTTGCAGATTTTAACAGTTTCATGACGCTTAATAAAGGTAATTTTCGGGGTTCATCTTTATCCCAAGATATCGTATTTCATAATGTAAATGGGGCCCTGTACTTATCCCACTGTTTCCTGTAAGCGCGATGACATCTCCCTTTTTAACTACTTGGCCTTTTTTGACAAATACTTCTTTTAGATGGCCATAAAGGGTTTCATACTTAGATCCGTGAGCCAAAAGAAGAACAATCCCTAAGTACCGGTCTTCATAAACATCCTTTACAACGCCGTCGGCCGGAGATTTTACTGGCGTTCCTATGGGGGCTGCAATATCTATACCTTCATGGTTGGAACTAAATCTTTGAGTAATGAAGCCTTCCGCAGGAAGTCCCCTTGGGATAAACCTCTCTTCATCGTATAAAATTTTTGCGTATTCTTTAAATTCACTTGATATGGAGCTTAGTTTATCAGTTTTGTATACTGTGAGGATGGTATCGGTCTTTTGTAGTTCTTTTGTTGATAGAGCAGTGTAGAGTGTCTCCATAGTGGGAGTTTTGTCAACACCTAACATTTTGTAAATTTTCACCCTCAACTCTTCAAGGGCATAAATTTGCTTTTCCAGTTCTTTTACTTTTTGGTTTTCTTCGCGCAGTCTCTGGTTTTCAACTTCCAGTGCCCTTGCCTTAAGGGCAAGAAAGTAAAGTCTTCCGTAGAAAAATGCTGAGACGATTATAAGTGCTGAGAATAAAATGAGCAAGAACCTAATTATTTTCCACCTTTTATGAGTAATGGAGAAGGATTTGTAAAAGTCGCCTGTGTTTGATGTTATGATAACGTTATAAATCCTTTTCATCTCTAAATTTTAACTCAGAAAGGGCGGTTGTTCAAAAGATGTTAAGGTAAGAGCTCTTTTATGTCCTTGTATTGGTGCCAAAGAAATTTTTCGTTACAATGAAATAGGGCGTGTTTTATGTTATTCTTTATGATGGGATCATTGATGTAAAGTTCATGAAGAAATTTTCTAACAAAGTTCCTTCGAGATAGTTTTTCATAAGGGCACTCCGATTCATATTTTTGGTCGATTCCAAGAAGAGCAGAGTACTTCCGAATGAGGGACCTGTCCACGAAAATAAAGGGTCTGATGATAAAATAACGGCCCTCAAAAAGGGGTTGAACAGGCATTATAGTGCTTATGCCTCTGGAGTAAAGAATGTTCAAAAAAAGGGTTTCTATTGCATCATCTAAGGTGTGAGCAAGGAGTACTTTGTTTGAGTTTAAAGATGCTGCGAATTCTAATAGCTTCTTTTTACGCATTCTGCTACAAATAAAGCATGGATTGAAAGGCTTTAGCTTTAATTTAATATTTATTTCTGTTTCACTATCTTCAATGACCGTAATTTCAAGGTCCCTTTCTTTTAGGAGCTGTTTTAATTTATCAGGATTCTGCAACGGTTTAAACCGATTGTTAACAAACACAGGGTATATCTTTAAATTCAAACCTCTCAAAGTATTATATCTTGTGAGTATGTCCGTTAATACGATGCTGTCGTATCCCCCTGAGATTCCAAGGATTAGAACTTCGTTTTTTGTAAAAAGATTTAGGTTTTCGTCCAGAAGTCTTATATGCTTTAAAAGTTTACCCTGTATACTATGAAATTCAGATTTCATTGCAAATATTATGCGCTACAAAAGATGTAAATCTAAAAGGGGAAGAGCTTACCTTTAAAATCCCATTTTTTAATTTTGCATTATCTATCTCGGGGTAGGTGAAGATGGTTTTTTAAAAATGCATTTTTTCTTTTCGCCCTTTTCCATCGGAATAATTGCAGACCCGTGGCATAGGAAGTTCTGTTAAATTTAATTTTCCTGGAGAGTTCGAAGTTGCTTTAAATTTCTCCGGGTATGATGAGAGAAGGCCTATTCAGAATGGGTTGCCAATATCAATTGAAGTTATTCTACTCGGGATACTCTCTCTGGGCGGAGGGTGGATTAAGGTTTGAAAATAAAATTGGCTTTAAAAGGAGGAAAGCCTTATGTTGTCCTTGGGCTAAGGACTAATGCCGAGAAACTCTGTCATTCTACGAAAGCACTTTTTTTGGAAATCTTATAGTTATTCTGCCATCGGTAGCATTGAAGCTGTAGGCCTTGACGTTTATCCCTTTGCTTTACGAAAAATCTTTCGAAGCTCCCCGAAAAAGGCTATAGCTTAGACGAACCCTTTTTAAATATCTTTTCAAAGGGCACTTTAAAATAGGGAGCAGTGAAAATGTATTAAGGAAGACTATTCTATACAGCTTGGATTGATGAAAATTGTAATTTAAAAGAGCTGGATGAAAAAACCTAAACCCTGAGTGTATATCTCCGAATACAATAAAGCTGATGTATCGGTAGGAATAGGATTTTTTCTGCCGCTTTTGAATTTCTTGACTATACGGCAGGTTTCTAATAAAATAAAATTACTTCAAATCAAGCCGGGGTAGCTCAGTAGGTAGAGCACAGGACTGAAAATCCTGGTGTCCCCAGTTCGATTCTGGGCCCCGGCATTTTTATTTTGAGATTGAATTATTGATTCAGCTGGAAACCACATTTCCGATAAACATCACCTTATTAAAAGTGCTGGAAAAATGAAAAATTCAGAAATTTAGCCTATATTAATGTCCTTTTCAGACCATTCTATATCTTTGGGAGATTCGGCTGTCCACTGGAAGTACTGAACAAGGGTGTAGATGATAAAAGCTGCAATTAATAGGAGGATTGGCAAAAGTATATACCATATGGTTGATGTGCTTTTTTTCTCCCTTGTTTCCTCCATTTTACCCCCTTTTGTTAGTTAGATAAATTATTGTAGAATTCTCACGAAATGTCAAGGAAATAGAGGTATTGATAAGCCTTGAGGCAAAAAGTTTCACATTTGCATTGAAATTTCGTTAAATTACCTTTAAAATAGCTATCAAGATGAGCGATAAAATTGTAATCAAGGGAGCAAGAGTTCATAATCTTAAGAACATTGATGTCGAGATTCCCAAATATAAGCTTGTGGTTATAACAGGGGTATCCGGATCTGGTAAGTCCTCCCTTGCATTTGATACGATATATGCGGAGGGACAAAGAAGGTATGTGGAATCTCTTTCGTCTTACGCGAGGCAATTTCTTGGTTTGATGGAAAAGCCGGATGTTGATTTTATTGAGGGACTTTCCCCGGCAATTTCCATAGAGCAGAGAAAGGGTGGCTGGAATCCAAGATCTACAGTGGGAACAGTAACAGAAATTTATGACTATTTGAGATTGCTCTTTTCCCGTATCGGAGTGCCTTATTGTATCCATCATAACTTACCTCTGGTTAAGAAGACCCTTGACGAAATTGTAGAGGAAATTCTAAATCTTCCACAGGGGCAGTATGTTCAAATTCTCGCGCCGGTGGTGAGAGGGAGAAAGGGGGAATACAAGGATCTTTTCGAAAAGTACCTCAAAAAGGGGTTTTTGAGGGCTTATGTGGATGGGGAACTTATTGAACTTGAAGAGCCACCAGCGCTTGAGAAGTATAAAAACCACGTAATAGACATCTTTGTGGACAGAGTTGGCGTGGAAAAGGAAAACAGAAGTAGAATTTCTGAATCTGTTGAAACTGCTCTCCGAGAATCTAATGGGCTTGTTAAAATTAAATTTGAAGAGACGGGGAAGGAAGTTGTATATTCGGAAAAATTGATGTGCCCCATTTGTGATTATTCGCTGGAGGATCTGGAACCGAGAATCTTTTCCTTTAATTCACCTTACGGAGCATGTCCTGAATGTTCCGGATTGGGTGTGAAATTAGAAATCGATCCCTCTAAGCTTATAAATTCGGAAGAACTTTCGATCCTTGAAGGCGCGATAAAGCCATGGGGCGAGCCCAATCCCTTTCTGGAAGAGAAGCTTACAAGACTTGCAAAAGAAAAGCATGTAGACCTTGATACTCCTTGGTCTGAGTTGCCGAAGAGTTTTAAAAATTTGATATTATATGGAACCGAAGATCCTGCAAAAGACTATTACAGGCAGGATAGAATGGAACAGGACTACTATTATTTTGAAGGTGTTATCCCTTATTTGTGGCGCAGGTATCACGAAACGGAATCCGACTGGGTTAAGGAAGAGATCGAAAGATATATGGTTAAAAAGACATGCCCAATGTGCGGTGGGGCAAGACTTAAAAAGGAATCGCTTTATGTTAAAATTCGCGATAAATCGATATGGGACATAGCTAAAATGAGTATATCTTCTGCCCTTGAGTGGTTTAAGAATCTAAGGCTTACAGGGAAGGAGGAGATAATAGGCAGGCAAATAGTGAAAGAAATTATTTCCCGATTGTCTTTCTTAGTAGATGTGGGTCTTGATTATTTGACCCTTGAGAGATCGACGGATACCCTTTCTTCTGGAGAGGAACAAAGGGTGAGGCTCGCCACTCAGATTGGTTCAGGTCTTACAGGCGTCCTTTACGTCCTCGACGAACCTTCCATTGGCCTTCATCCGAGGGATATAGATAGGCTCATAGGGACGATAAAGAAACTGAGGGACCTTGGAAATACGGTTATTGTTGTTGAACACGACAAGGAAACGATTAAAGAGGCAGATTGGATCATAGACCTTGGGCCTGGCGCGGGTGATAAGGGAGGAAAGGTTGTTTTCAGTGGGACTTATGAAGAGATCTTAAAATCAAGGAAATCCTTAACCGGTCAATATCTTGCGGGAATCAAAAGCATTCCTGTTCCTAAAAAAAGGAGGAAACCCAAGGGTGATTTTCTCATTTTGAGGGGAGCAAGACACAACAATTTGAAAGGTATAGATCTTAAGATACCGCTTGGGCTTTTTGTATGTGTTACGGGCGTTTCAGGGTCTGGAAAATCTTCGTTGATTCAAGATACGCTTTTCATAGCCTTGATGAGACATTTCTATGGGTCAAGAGAAACCCCCGGAGCCTTTGACAAGATTGAGGGGCTTGAGAAAATTGACAAAGTTATTAATATTGATCAAAGCCCTATAGGGAGGACTCCACGATCTAATCCTGCAACCTATACCTCTGCCTTTACACCGATCAGAGAATTTTTTGCCTCTTTAAAGGAGTCTCGTAAGAGAGGATACACACCTGGTAGGTTTTCATTCAATGTTAAAGGTGGTCGTTGTGAAGCTTGTGCTGGTGAGGGGTTTATAAAGGTTGAGATGCAATTTTTACCGGACGTTTATGTCCCCTGTGAGGTGTGTAAGGGTAAGCGTTACAATAAGGAGACCTTAGAGGTAAAATACAAAGATAAAAGTATTGCCGATGTTCTTGATATGTCAGTGGATGAGGCTTACGAACTTTTCAAAGATATCCCACCGATTGAGCGAAAGTTGAAGCTATTGAAAGATGTGGGATTAGGTTACATAAAGCTGGGTCAACCTGCCACCACTCTCTCAGGTGGTGAAGCGCAAAGGATAAAGTTGGCAAAGGAACTTTCAAAGGTAGCTACAGGGAAAACTCTTTACATCCTGGATGAACCTACTACGGGACTTCACTTTGATGACGTGAAGAAACTTATAATAGTTCTCCAACGCCTTGTAGATATGGGCAATACGGTTTTAGTTATTGAGCACAACCTTGACATTATTAAGTCTGCTGACTGGATAATTGATCTTGGACCGGAAGCCGGTGATAAAGGGGGATGGATTGTAGCAGAGGGCCCTCCCGAGGAGGTTGCTAAGAATCCAAATTCCTTCACGGGCTTGTACTTGAAGAAAGAGCTTGAAAATTCGAAGGTTTGACTTTGCCATGAGGTTTTTTTATAATTTATTTTGATGAGCAATTCCAATATTGAACTTGTAGTTAGAAACTTTGAAGAATCCTTAAAAATTATAGAGGAAGCATTAAAGGAACTAAGAGAGAGGAATAAAGAAATTTCAAGCCTATTAGAACGCCAGACAGCGAAGCTTGCATTAGCAAAGACAATTTCTGAAGCCCTTTATTTATTAACTGATCCTTTTGAGCTCTTTCAGGCTCTGGTGAGCCTTCTTTCAAAAATAAAAGGTTTTAGTTTACCGTTTATTATAATTTACAATCCGGAGAAAGGCTTCAATACTTTTGTTGTAGACGATGGAAAAAGACCGTTTATAGAAAAAATTATAGCAGAAATCCTCATCTCTGATGAAGATCCGTTTAAAAAGGAAGTATTGAATAAAAAACTTGAAGAGGGTGCGGAATTCCCTACCCTTTTAGCAGTTCCCATTGAGGTAGAGGAAGAGTTCAAAGGATTTATAGGAGTGCTCTCTAAAGGCGATGAGATTAGAAGCGATGATTACGACTATCTGAGGGAATTAAGCCAGAACATTTCTACTGCTTTAAGGCAAAGAATGTTAATTCAAAAGCTGGAATCGGCTAACATAAAATTAAAGGAGAGTCTTAAAAGTTCTATCATTCTCATTGAGAAGATTATAGAGCTTAAAGATCCTTATGGGAAGATTCACGGTGATAATGTTGGAGAACTTGTTGCAGAAATTGGAAAGAGAATGGGACTTGAAGAAGAAAGGGTTGAATATCTGGTTTACGCCGGGATGATCCACGATGTAGGAAAAATCTCATTGCCAGCGGAAATTCTCCACAAACCGGGAACTTTAACGGATGTGGAGTTTGCTCTCATAAAGCTTCATCCTGAAATAGGATATGAGTTTTTGAAGGATTTATCCTTTCCCTACTTAATATCGGAAATTGTTTATCAACATCACGAACGGTGGAATGGGAGTGGTTATCCGAGGGGATTAAAAAATGGTGAAATACTTTTAGAGGCAAGGATTCTTTCCGTTGCGGAAGTTGTAGAATCAATGACCCATTTTAGGTCCTGGAGAGATGCCTATAAATTGGAGGATGTGTTAAAATATATTCAAGAAAATAAGAACGTCCAGTTTGATCCCGAAGTTGTGGATACCTGCGTTGAGGTTTTCAATTCGGGTTTCAGATTTAAGAATTGATAGTGAAGTTTGCATTCCCTAAGTCAGGGTATAAAATAAAAGAAAACAAGGGGGTCAGATGAATCTATTAATTGCAATTATGTTTTTGATGCCTCCAAGCCCGGAGGTACTGGAAGATTTGAGGAAGAGTGGGAACCTGCAAAGCTGGGTTTCCATAATGGAGGATGCGAGAAGAAGAGGAATGGATGCCCCTTCAGAGGAATTGATGGAAAAGATGAGTAGAGAAATGCAGATTGCACGGGAGACAAAGTCTAAGATTATAAGAAGGGCCGTAGTTATAATGTGCGATTTTTCTGATAACATAGGCACCACACCGGCTGGACATTATGATTCTCTGACAAATGGGCCTTTTGCAACAGGTAGTGTTAAAGATTTTTATTTAGAAAACTCCT
>Ga0071330_1091134_pt1 | contig 32993 bp, 4 predicted proteins | sample GBScel77sediment_FD_63802 | JGI IMG/M metagenome (GOLD analysis project Ga0071330, IMG submission 63802) | Hot spring sediment microbial communities from Great Boiling Spring, Nevada - Cellulolytic enrichment Sediment 77C v2 (version 2) | ecosystem: Environmental > Aquatic > Thermal springs > Hot...
CGTGGTATCGATTGGTCACCCAAGAGAACGTCATGAGCGAACTGGAGCCGGGATTGGGGCCCCTGCTCCTAAAAATGGCTGACGTATTGGCTCGCGGCTTCTTGTTCGCTGTAGCAGCCGTACTTCCGCCGTTAGGCCAATTCGGTTGGTCGGATTGGGTAGCCCACGGATTTGATATTCCCTGGGACCATGTATTAATCCGGTCCATTCAAACGTTTGCGTTTGCCCTTCCAGCTCTTGTGGTAGGATACTTCCTCTTTAAAGCCCGGGAGATCGCAGAATGACCTTCCGAGCGGCATTTTTCCGAAAGATTGCTTTCCTTGTGGTAATCGCTTTGCTGCTTTTGCCTCTTTTTTGGCTCGGGCAGCCTGCGACGGTGGCGGCTCGTGGAGCCCGGGGAGGCCCCGGAGGTATCTTGGCTCAACTCCGAACGCAGTTTGGGCTTAGCGAAGCGGAGCTGGGCGAAATTGATCCCACAAGCGAGGCTATGCGGTTAACCACGTTGGGACTCCGAGGAGTGGCCGCGAACATCCTTTGGACCAAAGCCGACATCTACAAAATGAAAAAGGATTGGACCAATTTATCCGCCACCTTGGAGCAGCTGGTTAAGTTAGAGCCCCACTTCATCAGTGTTTGGCGATTCCAGGCGTGGAATCTCTCTTACAATGTCTCGGCCGAGTTTGACGACTATCGCAAGCGGTATGAGTGGGTCATCCGGGGAATTGAGTTTTTGAAAAAGGGGGTACGGTACAACGAGCGAGAACCCAAGCTGTATTGGGATGTGGGCTGGTTCACGGCCCAGAAAATTGGCCGGGCAGACGAATGGAAACAATTTCGCCGGCTATTTAAGCAGGACGACGATTTTCACGGTCCGCGGCCGTTAGAAGAACGCGATAATTGGCTGGTGGGTAAAGAATGGTTCGCCCGTGGAGAGCAATTAGTGGAGCAGGGAGCTACACTCCGCGGAATTAGTCCCCTCCTATTTTTCTCAGATCGGCCTATGTGTCAGATGAATTATTCTGAGTTCTTAGCCAAGGATGGAATTTTTGGAGAACGGGCCAAGCAATCGTGGGAGCGTGCTCTTCAAGAGTGGTTGGAATATGGAGACCGCGAGTTCCCCACTTACGAAGGGGGCACTATACGGCTGAATGATAAAGAACGTTTCGATGCCCTGGCAGCTGAGATTTGGAATAAACTCGAAGAGCTTGCCCCCGGCCTCAGAGAAAAAATCGAAAAGGAAAAAAAGGCCCGGTTACGGCCGGAGGAACTTCGGGCTTTGGAAACACCTCCGGAGGAGCGGACACCCGATCAACAAGGGTTGGCCTTCGAAGCAATGCGAAAGATTCATGTAACCCACCGGGAAGTTGCTCAACGTATTACCGGTCGGCATCGTCGGGAGGCACTTAAGCTGGCCGACGAGGCCGAAAAAGCACTTCAAATGTCGAGCAAAATAGATCAGCAACGCACGATCGTTAATTTCGAGTACTGGCGGATGCGAGCTCGTTTCGAACAAACTCCTCAGGCAATCGAGGCTCGGGAGTACATTTATCTGGGTGACGAAGCATTTCGGGCAGCCGACTTAACCCGGGCCAAGGAGTACTACGATAAAGGTTTGGCCAAGTGGCGGGAACTTTTGGGTCTCCCCGAATTCCCCCAGCTTAAACACGATGGCAATACAGGGCGAGAGCTGATTGATATCATCCGCAATTATCAACGAATTCTGGATGCCCGCGACGAACCTTGGCCTCGACCTTTCATTCTCCAGGATATCATCGACCTTCACAAAGACCGTGTTCCCGATTTTCAGCCACCTGGTTAAGGATGCTAATCCGTGGTAGGGTCTCGCTCGCGGACTGGCTTGGCTAAATTCGAATCTTTGTAGCCAGCAAACGATAATCGGGGGTTGGCTGTATCGAGGACTCGCCTTCGGGACCCGTTCTGGTAATAACGTGAGATTTTGGTACTCACTTGATAACCACAGGGTCTCCTCCAAAAATCTGGGGACGTCGCTTCTGCACCGATCCTGCTGGGTATGGCAGATAGACTAGGCGACCCCTTAATCGCTCAGACTTTGTGCCGTCTTACCCAAGGATTTGCTGGGATTGAGTAGGGTGCTATGGGCCATAAGAAACGTCCCCAAAGCTCCGCGAGTGATCAGACCCTGGCATCGTTCGTTCCGGTAAGAGCAATTAACCGAACACTCATTCCGCGGGGGGTCAGGTCTGGTGCCCTGGAAAGTACTCTTTAACCAAATTACCCGGAGAATGCAGCTTCCCCTAATTCACTCCATAACGTTGCTATAATGGACAGGCAATCAGGTAAGGAGTTCATAACAGTAACATTTCCGGACAGGGTCACTTTTCCCTCCCGTGCCCTAATCTTTCTACCCCCACTGCCCAGCTCCCTACGGAAAACTCACCGCTGTAATTCGGATTTCACCAAACGGATGCCTGCGGCCTAAACATAAACTATTCGGCTTCTCTTGCTTCCTCGCTCTAGCAGCTTGCGGTAGGAAGAAGCAACAAATCATTGGTTACTAAGTGAACGTTAACCCCGTCTTCTATGACGACTTATCTACTGATACTAAAAGCATCTCTTTTCCTTTTATGTCGGCTGGCCCTAGCCTCGCAACGGCGAGTGAATAAAATTTGACACCCCAACCCGACATCTCGGCCTCCAGCCGGTTTACTCCCAGTTGAAAACGGGAAAGGTTAGGTGCGGGGCGAGCTGACTCCTGCAACAACCGGGATCTTTAGAGGGCGAGGTTGAGGCAGCGTTTGCTTCAGTCTGGAAAAGCGAAAAGCTAGTTTGCTTAAAGTTGTTGCTAATTAGGCCCGGAAATTGTCAACCTGACCCAGGCGAGCCGATTTGTTCCGTCACATTACATCGTGAGGTGAACTATGATTGTAAATACTAGCGAGCAGGTAGGGGCTTTCCCGCTAAACTCTTATCGCTTTTTGCCTCCAGAAGAATTGACGGAGCGGATTCGCAAAGCTCGTGAGAAGCTAGGTCCCAGCTTGGTTATTTTGGCTCATAATTACCAACGCGATGAGATAGTTGCTTTCGCGGACGTGCAGGGGGACAGCCTCCAACTTAGTCAACATGCCGCTGCAAACCGTAGTTGTCGGATGATCATTTTCTGTGGCGTTCATTTCATGGCCGAGACGGCCGACATTTTGGCAAACAGACCCGACCGGGTGGCAGAACGGGGTGGTCGAGCCCCCGTGATCCTACCCGATTTGGATGCTGGGTGTTCTCTGGCCGATATGGCTTCTTTGCCGCAGGTGGAGGAGTGTTGGCGACAACTTCTGGAAATTTGTGGGGACGACGAAATAGTCCCGGTCACTTATATCAACTCGTCAGCTGCGATCAAAGCGTTTTGCGGCCGTCACGACGGGATCGTGTGCACGTCGGCGAATGCTGCCGCGGTGCTCCGATGGGCTCTTGCGCGCAAGCGACGAGTCCTCTTTCTCCCCGATCAACACCTAGGACGAAATACCGGCTTGCGGATGGGCTTTAAGCTCGAAGAAATGCCTGTCTGGAATCCCAATGCTCCTCTCGGTGGGGCAGACCCTCAAGTTTGGCGAGAAGCTCGGATCATTCTGTGGAAAGGACACTGTTGCGTTCATCAGGCGTTCCGTCCGGAACATATTCAGTATTTCAGGCAGAAATATCCGGACATTCGGGTTATTGTCCATCCGGAGTGCCCCCTTGAGGTAGCTCAGTTGGCCGACTACATCGGGTCCACCAGTCAAATTGTCAAGACAATCCGCGAGGCACCTCCAGGTTCGCGGTGGGCGATTGGTACAGAAGTCCATTTGGTCAATCGTTTAAAGAATGAACATCCGGACAAAGAAATTCATTTCCTCGCCCCCCGGGTTTCTATGTGTGCTTTTATGTTCCGGATTAACCTACCTCGGCTCTGTTGGGCCATCGAAAACTTGGAAGCCGGTCACCCCGTAAACGTGATTGAGGTTGATCCGGAAACCGCGGATGCAGCATTCCTTGCAGTCCAGCGAATGTTGGAGATTTCTTAATACCCCACACCCGCCCAAAAGCACATCGGGAAGGATAGCGAGAGGATCTACGGCTGAACCGAAAAGTGAAAAATGCTGGTTCTTCTCGTGTAAGGCTTTCCCGACCGCGGTTAGATCGATCCTTTCAGCTGAAAGCCTAATAGGCCTGGCACCTCCATCACTAGGGGGTGTTGTCAATCAGTCCAAATTCCCCCATGCAGTTCAGTCCGACCAAAGCGGGTTTTTGGAGAGCACTGGGGCTAGGCTCGAAACAACCGGCAATTACCGTTTCGAAACCCCGACTGAAAACCCGGTGTGACCAAAACATCCAAACGAAGCTTTTCTTGAGGAAGTTCTCGGTTTTTTCCCGGGAGTATGCCAAATTCCTTTAACCCGACACTCCCCGGCTGGGCTGTTGAAAACATAACTCCCAACCCTTTTTCGTGGACCGAGCATTCTCAACCCGTTGTCATACCTCGAAAGATTCTCGGACTTCGCGGTTTGTCCATCTGATTTCGGCAAGCTCGAGTCCGAACGATTTGCTCCCACCCATTGGTGGATCCGGCAAGTTATTAGTGGCAGCTGGGCAAGGTTGCACGGGTGGTGACTCCGGCATTAATTGCCATCCCTTAGTGCTGAATGCATCGAGCAGCCCTGGCCCTCTCCTCTGCCAGCCCCCATGTCTTGTCCTGCGTTTTGCCCACAAGACTACCTTGTACCAATATTGGGCGAACAAAAAGACCTTGGCGGCAACCCACCCAACATAGTCCAACACTGAGAAGAAGCTGTTCATGCAAGCTTGTTTAACCTTGGGTCCGAAAGGAAACTGCCACAGCGAAATAGGACAGAGAAACCAGGGGGCGGGTGTTTCGGCTTAACAAATTAGGCAAAATTTGCGGGGTGTATGGGTTTTGCTGAGAGAATCAGTTGCGATGTTCGATGGAACAAAGGTAGGCAAACCTTGGTTTTGTGTCCGGGTGACACACCGTCTACCTCAGTTAGCCGACGGGTAAGGTCAAGCGGAAAAACTCAAAGGATTCGCATCTAAGGAGGATTGCTTCCCGAATGGTTAACCCGCATCCGACTCGAATCCTGCGAATTGCCCTGACGATGTCCTCCCGGAGTGTCCTGGCGATACTGTTCGGGATTGGTTTCGGTTGGCTTTCGGTATGCCCCGGTGCCGATTGGGTGACCGTCTATCGTGTTCCGACCAGGAGCGAAAACCTAGGGGGAGCGGAGGGTATTCAGCCCGCCTCACCTCCTGCCCGGTCCCTACCTCAAGCTCCTTCCCCGGGGGAGCTGGTATCCACCGCCCAGGTTTCTAACCCAACACCCACCAGTACTGGTGCTCAAAATCCTTCTCTTTTGCGTCTTCCGCGAGGGGAGTCCGCCGGAAGCTATCCTCCCAGCAATGACAGGGGTGCTGTTATTCCTCATTCAATGAGGGTTTCCCAGATCAAGGCTTCAACCCAGCTTGTTCAACCCACTGCAACGTACCACGGTCCGGTCTTAGATTCCCCAAAAGTGGCGAACTCGCCAGCTACCCAAGAGGGGAATAGACTTGATTATACTTCAGCTGGAGTGATTTCTAGGGAAGTGCGGGGAGACACCGTAGGGGTAGCCTTTATAACTGACGGGGACCCTGATGAAACTATTTCCGCGGTTGTTCCTCCTGGCAGTGTCGAGTCGGACCAATTGGAGGATCCGGGCTACTCCTTCCAGAGCGAAAATGGGTCACAACCTTTTCTGGCTCAAGGGAGCGTGGCGGAAGGCACACCTTCAGGAAACGGAACCGGCGACGGAAAAGCCCCGGAGGGAAACCGCCCGTCCGACGACCTAAGGCCACCGCGGCCACTCCCCAAGTTACCCGATCTCGTGACCTCCCCTCCGGACACTCTTTCGGAGGAAGACGGCACGGTAACTCAGTTAACGCCCGCACAGCAGCCAGAGAGCCCTGAAGGAAAACTCCCCCATTGCTTACCCAATTCGGCAACTCCAAACGCCGATGGCCCGCAACCCTGGAAATTAATCGACGGCCCCTGTCTTCAGGCCTGGCGGATTTCTGTGGGCGGATGGCTTGAACAGGGGATTACCTTCAACGCCCAAGAGCCGTCCAGTCGGTTTAACGGTCCGGTAGCCACCAATGACCGCCACGCCGACTATCAGCTGAACCAGCTGTGGGCCTACATTGTACGCCCCACAAAGACAGACGGCTGTGGTTTCGACATTGGGGGCCGGGTCGACATGGTCTTCGGCACCGACTGGCGGTTTGGGATCAATCGGGGCTTAGAAGATCGCATAAATGGGTTGGATCAATACTATGGACTGGTCCTTCCGCAGTTCTACCTCGAGGTTGCCGTCAATTACCTGACGGTGAAGATCGGGCATTTCGCCGCAATCCTCGACTACGAAGCGGTCCCCGCGATCCTGAATCCCTTTTATTCCCACTCCTATTCATATGGCTACACCGTGCCCCAGCTTGTCACGGGGTTACTTGCCAGTTATCAGCTCACCGAGCAGTGGAGTATCGATGCCGGATTTCACCGTGGGTGGATGATGTTCGAGGATAACAACGAGAACCTCGATTTTATGGGCGGGGTTCGGTGGAAAGCTCGTTCCGGTCGGACGGAGCTTGCCTATGCGGTGTCAGTTGGACCGCAAGATGATGCTGGCCAGCAGGACCGATTCGTTTATAGCTTGGTACTCCGTCATCGCTTCAGCCCGAGGCTCCAGTACATCTTGGTCCACAACCTGGGGTGGGAAAACGACGCAGTTTTCTGGGCCCAAGACGGTCCTCGCGACGCAGAGTGGTACGGCATTAACCAGTACTTCATCTACACGATTTCCCCCAAACTTTCCGCGGCAACACGAATCGAATGGCTCCGGGATGACGACGGGGTTAGAATCGCCGGAGTGGGCAATTTGGTCCCGGGGAAAGGTTGGCCTGCTTTACCGGGCTTCGCAGGAAACTTCTACGAGTTGACCTTGGGGTTGAACTGGCGTCCTCACCCCAATGTCCTCGTTCGACCGGAGGTCCGCTGGGACTGGTATGACGGCACCAGAAACCTCGCCGGACAACTCCCCTTTGACGACGGCTCAAGCGATCATCAGTTCACTTTCGCAACCGACATGATCGTAACCTTCTAGTACCGAGCCCGGCACCAAGCTCGAGGTCATCTCGCGATAATCTCCCACAAGCCTTAGGGTAACCTGGCCACTTGTGGCGGAAGCTCGCGTTCAATCGCGGGGGAGGCCGCTCTCCCCCGTTTTTGTTTGGCTTCTAATGAAAAGCTGATTGGTGAATGATAGGATTGCCTCCTTCTAGGGCTCAATATTTTCTGAGATAACTCCGGGCGGCAAACCGGAGTACAACGACTCTGGTTTTCTAAAAAGGGAACGAGCCACGAGGCTCCGATTTGCCCCTTATCGCCGGTTCAGCCTCACCCTCCGGACACTTGAGGACCTTAGCGTTGAGCCGGAAGCCGCTTGAATCCAACAAAGAAGCGGATCTAAACCGCCCCTGCCACAACAAGTGAGGTAAAAAGTTACTCGGTCCCCACCTCGATCGGTAATTTTGGTAGCCCGGTTGGTGCCCGGATTTGGGTACTCCTTTTTCCTATCTCAGAATTCCTCCGTTGGGGCGGTGCGAAGTTGTGTGGGCCTCAAGGATTAGCTATCAACTAGCCACTTTGTTCTCCCTCCGGGCCCCCCAGAATCGGTGAGTCTCTCCGAGCTTTTCGAAAGTTCTTTTCCTTGCCCCTTTGATGTCCCATGCGTTCTACGGGTGGAATGAGGGGCAATCTTGGCCCCGGATCTCCTTTTCTGTCTTCCCCGCCAACAAGGCAAAGGAGGCTTTTCGGCTCATATCGCACTCTGTCCTCAATCCGGCGACCTCAAGCACCCTCACGGTCTATCAAGCCGAAGCACACCTAGCCGTCCGGCCAGGGGGGACTTTAACCCCGGGCGAAAAACCCCGATTTCCCACTCGGGTCTTCTGGATTTGACGGATTTCCACGTGCCGATTCCAGGGGCCAGGTGTTTGAAAATTGGGAGCCGTGGCCCGGCAATTGGGTGCCGGAACCAGGACGGCCGCCCGGTCGAGATAAAAGGGATCCCCTCTGTCTAGGAATTACCCCAAGTGTTGCTCCCGGTAGTCTCCCTAAAAAGGGGGTTGGGCAGGCCCAGAGATGCCGTCATGCTCGGAAACCCAAGGCTGCGAGATATCCCTCAGGATGTTTCACAGCATGACTCAGGAGTTCCAGCTCTCTCCGCACGGAGAATTCCCACCTCCGGCGGCCGGCGGGAGTAACAGTCTGTTCGTGCGAAAATGGAGAAACTGGTGAGAGGTGAGAGGTTAATTGCTTGATTTTTCGACCAATGGCAATTTGAATAGAGTCTGTGGAACTCCGAAAAATCGCTATATCGCGTTTGTTTGACGGATTTTCCTCAATCCCGTACAACAAAAGAGGTTAGTTCATTAGTCGGGTCGGAAAAGTCGGAAGATCTGAAAGCTAATTGGCCTGGTTTGGACTCTTTCGGCGTTGACTCTGCTTTCCACGGTTTGGCCGAGGAGCTGACTTCATGGGGATCTTAGAATCCTTGCGTCTGTTTGCTGGTAAAGGCTCAGAAGGTCGGCGGGATTCCAGAAGTGGCAGGAAAATCGGTCGGAGACCGGCAAAAAAGTCCCGCGAGAGCAAGAAAATCCAGCCGCGAAAGCTCGCTTTAGAGCAGTTTGAGAAGCGGGAGCTTTTGAGCATCGCTCCCAATTTGGTCGCCGTTATCCCCAATGAAGGGCAGGTCCTAGAGCCCGGAAGCACTCTGTTCTTGGGTCCCCGGGAGCTTCTTTTGCGGTTCAATGAGGGTCAAAGGATTGATCCAAACTCTTTAGGGGGAATCCTCTTTGTTCGAAGTGTGGACGGCACGTTGGGCAACGCAGATGACCAAGTCGTGCCGCTCGGGTATGTGGGCTTGGCAGACCGTCCGAATGAGGTAATCGTTCGCTTTGCAGGCCGGATCGAAGATGATCTCTATCAGATGATCATCGTGGGGATTGACGGGTTTGTTGATCCGGCCGGCAATCCTGTACCTCCACTTCGCAATGAAGATGGGCGGCTTTTCCGCGAGGATTGGCCCGTCGAGGAGCGAGTACTACGATTTGATTTCCGCGTGAACCTTGGGCCGGTGGTGGCCGCAGTTGTTCCGCAACCGGTGGTCCGCAATGTGGATGGCTCGCTTTCACAGTTGCGGAATGTGATCGAGGTTTACTTTAACGAACCGATGATGCCCGGCCGCTATGGAGTGGAAGCTCCAGAATTTTACACACTATTTGTGACTCGCGAGACGGCCAACCCGGATGATGACGCCATCGTGCTGCCTCAGACGGTCCTATATGATGCGGATCTAAAGAAAGCTACCTTAATCTTCGAACACGATTTGGCTTACTACGGTACGGGGGCCTTCCGGCTTCGGATCGGGGACAGATATCAGCCAACCGTGACCGAGTTTGTGACAACTCCGTATGATGCCGGGCAGACTTTTGCCAGTGCCATCAATGTTCGTTTATTATCCGGTGACTTGGCTCCGAATTTTGGGGACGGCACGGGGCCGCAAAGTATCATCATTGCTGGCCAGGTGAACAACTGGCAACTTGATCCTACCTTGTGGTGGCCAGGAGGAAACGATGAGCCCGGTCATCGCAATTTGCCGAAGCATACCGCAGGCCAGCTGCTAATCGAAAACCATTATTCGGCGGGCGATTCTTCCCCCGACAATTCTGCCGGGGTTGTTACCATTTCTTACTACTTCCCCACGGGACCTTCAAATCTGATCACCGAAGCTCAGAAGCAGCGGGCCCGCGAAATCTTTGCGTTATTAAGTTACTATCTCGGCATCCAGGTCTATGAAGATCCTGTCAGCGGTGGCATTGCCATCATGACAGGTGACCTGGCGATGGTAGGCTTTCAGTCTGCTCCAGGAGGAATTGCCGGGGTGGGTGGAGGCGGTTTCGCGTTAATGGATTACGCGGAAAACTGGGGGCCTAGCGAATACGGTGGTTCGTGGTTCCAGGTGGCTCTTCACGAGATTCTCCATAACTTGGGCTTCGGCCATGCTTATGACGAAATTGCGATTATGGGGGCCGGTGAGTTCGGGGAGAGCCTTCCCGACGTCGAACCGGTCTATCCGCTGGATGCGGATATTATTCACGGTCGACACATGTTCCGGCCGGATAACATTGACATCGATTTCTACCGAGTTCAACTGGATGAGCGTGGTCTCTTGTCCGTGGAAATTCTGGCAGAACGTCTTGGTCAATCCTCGCTTTTAGATGCCGCTATTTCCATTTACGAGGAGTATGTTGAGAACGGGATCACTAAGTATCGTCTGATTGCTCGAAACGACGACTACTACAGTGAGGATTCGTTCATCCAGCTGTACTTGCAGCCTGGTGTCTACTACGTAGGTGTTTCGGCCAGCGGTAACATTCATTATGATCCCACAAATCCCGACACCGGAGTCGGCGGCACAAGCCAAGGCGAGTACCAGTTGCGACTGACTTATCGACCGGCTGGGGTCAATCCTTTCGATCCCGAAACTTTCCGTGACGAAAGTGCTGCCCCTTGGTGCTTGGTGGATACCACGGGGGTAGTGCTGGACGGAGACGGTGATGGGGTACCTGGAGGGGTGTACAACTTCTGGTTCAATGTGCAACCGCTGGAGAAGCACATCTTTGTGGACAAGCTTTCTCCGGTGCCGGCGAATCAACAAGACGGGTCGCTAGAGAGGCCATTTAGCACGATTTCCGCGGCATTTGCGGCAGCCACCCCGGGTACGATCGTGCGGATTGTAGGTAACAATTTCGAAGATGACGATCTCTCAGCTCCGGATACTCTTCGCGACAATATCGCCTATGAAATCGGATATGACCGCTTTGGGCTACCTCTTTCCGATGGTTCCAAGATGGAGGTGCCCAAAGGTGTCACGGTGATGATCGATGCTGGGGCCGTCTTTAAGCTGTCCGGGGCAAATATCGATGTTGGAAGCTCGACCGAACGTGTCGACCGAAGCGGTGGTGCCCTCCAAGTGTTAGGAACACCCTTCCATCGCGTGTACTTCACCTCTCATTACGATGAGACGATTGGCACGGATACCGACCCGCAGCGGACAGCTCCGCGTCAGGGGGATTGGGGCGGATTAGTATTCCGCAACAACTTGGATTATCAATTTATTGCGGCATACGATCCTGCCTCAGGGCTTCCGGCTCGTCGCGTCGCAGAAGTCGATGGCATCTTCCTCAATTACGTCAATTACGCGGACATCCGCTTCGGTGGGGGCGAGGTAATTGTAGATGGAGTCCGTAGCACTTATGCCCCAATTCACATGGTAGAGGCCCGGCCTACGGTGAGTTTTAATGTGATCACCAACAGTGCGGGCCCGGCAATGTCCGCCGATCCGGATAGTTTCCGCGACACTCGCTTCCAAAGCTGGAACCACTACGAACCATTCACCGCTGATTATGAGCGGGTGGGACCGCATATCCACCACAATGTGTTGGTGGCTAACTATGCTACCACCATCGATGGCCAGCCCACTTTGCAACGAAACTCCATGAACGCGGTGGCCTTGCGGGTCGAGACCCCAGCCGGCGGAATGCCGCAGAAGTTGACAACCTTTGCTCGCTGGGATGACTGGGACATCGTTCATGTCGTTCCGGAAAACTTGTTCGTTCAGGGGACACCCGCAGGTCCCATCACCCGCCCAAGGAGCATTCGCAATCTTAACGCCATAAACGAATACCTCCTGGAGCCGCCAACCTCCGGACAAGACATCTTAGATGGCGAGTATTTCGCTCTCTTCGATGGCAATGTCCGCGTCGTCTTCGAGTTTGACTTAGAGGGCGGCTTGCGAGTCGTTCCAGGTCGGAAGCCTATCCCCTATCAGACTAACTACACGAGGGCGGACTTAGCCAATGCCATTGCGCAGGCCATCAACGAAGCTCGGCTAGAGCGGGGCCTGCAGGTGACGGCAATGGTTGACGCGAGCAATCGGGTGCAGCTCATCACAGATTCAGCATTCTGGAAGGTGGAAGGTTTGGGCCTACGGGAAGCCCGGACCGATGCCCGGCTGTTGATCGATCCGGGGATGGTGGTGAAATTGACCGGATCTCGGATTGAAGTCGAATTTGGAGCCCAATTGATTGCCGAGGGACGGCCCGGGCCGCGGGAAGATGCTCCCGGTTACCGCACAGTGTTCACGTCGATTTATGACTCGCGTTATGGGGCCGGTGGTGTCTTTGATACCCTAGCTTTGACTGTGCCGCGGAATCCGGCTCCGGGGGACTGGGGTGGTATCCACTTCGCTCCCACAAGTAGCGGAAGTCTCGACTTCGCCGTGGTTGCCTACGGCGGCGGAATGACGCGAATCGAGGGAGACTTCGCTCCCTTTAATCCCATCGAAATCTATCAGGCGGATGTTCGTATTACGCGCTCGCGATTCGAGTTTAACGACGCAGTGGCGGCGACAAGCAATCGGGCGGGCCGGGGTACCACCACTCCTGCCACAATTTTCGTCCGTGGTGCCCAACCGATCATTGTCGCTAACGATTTCCTGGGGAATCGGGGCTATGTCGTCAGTGTGGATGTCAACGCCTTGAAGGCGGACAATGTCCCGGACTGGGGCCGAAGCACGGGATTCGCCTCCGTCTACACCCAGTATGTCGATAACCGCGGGCCCATGGTTCGGGCAAACCGCTTCGGAATGGTCGATAACCCCGCCCTCAACAACCAATTCCAAGGGATGGAGGTCCGGGCGGGGACTCTCACAACAGAGTCGGTCTGGGACGATGTGGATATTGTGCACATCGTTCGCGGGCAGATCGTAGCTACCGATTTCCATCACGTAGGTGGTATCCGTCTGCAAAGTAGCGAGGCAGGGAGTCTGGTAGTCAAGCTTCAGGGATCCACGGCGGGATTTGTAGCCACGGGTCGCGAACGTGAGATCGACGATCGCATCGGCGGTATCCTCCAGATCGTGGGGATGCCGGGCCGGCCGGTGATCTTGACCTCTTTGCGGGATGATTCCGTAGGTGCCGGCTTCGATATCCTCGGTCGGCCGGTCTTCGACACCAATTCCGATGGACCCAGCACGGGCCAGCCGGGCGACTGGAACGGGGTTATCTTCGACAAGTATGCCCACGATCGCAACGTGGCGGTGGTAATCGAGCGGGAACCGCCGGCCGGTGTCGCCGATGATCAAAATGCTACACCGCTTACCTCGCAACGGCTCGGGGCTTTGGCTCCGAACGAGAAAGCCGGGGATGAAAACCTCCGCCTGGGATTTACCGTCCACGGGTACATTCGCTCCGATGATGCAAAGGATGTGGATGTCTACCAGTTCGACGCGGTAGCCGGAACGGAGATTTGGATTGATATCGATTGGACAACTTTCGCTTTAGACACAATTGTCGAGCTAATCACTGCGGAAGGCACCGTCCTGGCCCGGAGCGACAACTCGCACGAATACCGCTCGTTCGAGCATAAAACGGATCCGGATAGCGCTCTCCTCGCCTTAGGGATGGATCGTGACGTATTCCAGCGACGAGACTTCTACACCATGAACCCGCGGGACGCGGGGATGCGGGTGGTACTGCCCGGACCAGCAGGCCAAGTTCGCACTTACTACGTCCGTGTGCGGAGTGCTCTGGCAATTGGCAATATCGATCCTGCCGATATTACCGAAGGGATGCAGTTCCGCATTTTCGACGGGGATGGGCGAGTTGTTGTATTCGAATTTGATAGTGACGGTAATGTGTCGGCCGGTGCAATCCCCGTCCGGTACCAGGGGACCAACCGGCTGGAGCTTGCTCAACATGTAATCGATGCGGTGAGCGTAGCTGCCAGTACTCGTGGTTTGAAAGTGTCGGCCCGCTTGCGGCTGGACCGCGTGTTAAACTCCAGCGGCTCCTGGGTTGAGGTGCCTCATGTCATTTTGGATGGAGTGCGCGCTGAATTTGATCCCGGCACTAGTCCCTTCACTCGGATTGCGAACACCAGCGGTGCTTATCAGCTGCAGATCCGTCTCCGGGAACTGCAGGAAATTGCCGGCTGCACCGTCCAATACGCGGATATTCGCTATCCGAGCACGGGAATTACCGTCCGTGGTTTCCCGGCCCACTCACCGCTTTTGGGCGAAAGTGCTGAATCCACCGCATCGAATGAAACTTTCGGCTCAGCTCAATTCCTCGGAAATCTCCTGCAAAGTGATCGCAATGTTATCTCCGTTGCCGGGTATCTGAGTAGTCGAACCGACGTGGACTGGTACCGGGTTACGCTGGACCTTGCGGGCATTCAGTCGATTGGAGGCTTGAACGACCTTGGGACTTTGTGGTCAACAATCTTCGATATCGATTATGCGGATGGGATGAGCCGGCCAGACCTATCGATGTGGGTCTTCGACAGTGCTGGCCGACTGATCTATTTTGGCACCAATTCCAATGTGGCCGACGATCGGGTTTTGCCTTTCGGCCCGCCCTTAGAAGATTTGGCCCGGGGTTCGGTGGGTAGCCGGGATCCATTTATCGGACCGGTATTCCTGCAAGAGCAGCAGACGTATTACGTAGCGATTACTTCCGTTTTGGCAACTCCGCAGGTGTTGGCCTCCGTGTTAGGCGGAACGACCCTCTCAGGGGACGACTCCAGCTGGAGTGCCGATCCCACCGCCAACCCGCTTGTTCGGGTAGAGCCAATTCCTTCGGTTCGCCGAATAGTAGAAGAGCATATTGATACCGGGCCGAACTCGGGTGTTGACGCATTGAATCCGAATGTCAGTAGCACCCCCAGTCGGGCTCCAAATGGTGAACAGCGGCTTGCGCTGATCCCCGACGAGTTCCAACTTGGCGATGTGAACTTCTTTGCACTCACAGGAATCGACTTATACATCGTGAATCCTTTCACAGGGGCAGTGGTCAGCGATTTGACCGACTGGGATGACCCGTATCTGCCTGGAAGTCCGGATGTCTATTATCGTGATATCGCTATGCGGAATGATGGTCGTCTGGCCGCGATCAGCATCGGGGCCGGAGCAAATTTCAATCCTCGATATCGCGAGTTCGACACCGGCAATGCGAATAATTTGGTCGTGGATGTTGATACGCAGATAAACGTGTACAGGCTTCAGGCGGGCAGTACTACCGCTATCGAGGAACACCCACTTCAGAGTGTTTACGTCCATGCTATGGCGTTTGACCCGCGGAATACCGGGAGTTGGGGACGCTCCGTACTCGTCGTGGGCCATATCGGAACTGGGATCAATGCCCCCTCGTCGAACGATGTAAAAAATCTTCTTTGGATCCTTCGGCCGGATGGAACAGGTCTCAATCATCCACGGATCCTTGACGGTACACACCCCTCTGGTGCACGCCTTCCCACAAACATCTTGCCCATTGGGTGGCTGGATACTACGCCTGACGACGGTACCGATACGAACCCCGGTACCATCACCGGCTTGGCCTTCCTCCAGTTGCCGGACGGAGGGTACCGCTTATTTGCTGTGGACGATCTCGGCAACCTTTACCGGGTAACGACACCTTTTGGAACGGACTGGTATGGCATCGATTACGGTAGTGCCGGAGCCTGGGGAAGCGCTCCGCTGAGTCCGTCTGGCGGTCCGAATTCGTGGTACCTCACTGGAGCGGGGCCCCGGTTGGAATGGATTGCAAACGTGCTCCATCCTCAGACCGGTCAGCCGATCGCATTTTCTGGGCTGGCGGCCGGACCGCGGAATGTGGAGCACGGTAAGTATGCGTACACACTGTTCGCTTCTGATACCAATGGCAACATCTACGCTTTAGATACCACAGGTAAGCTCCTAGGAATTTTCCTCCACGGTCAAAACGTAATTAATCCGCCAAGTCCCGTGGGGGCGATCCATGGTATCGACTTTTCGCCGATCGATTACAATCTGTGGCACTGGACGACACGGCGTTCGAGTGACGCAGGTCACGGTGTATACAGCACAGCCGATCTCTCCCGAGTATCGGCCGAAGGTTATGACCCGCTTCTTGAAGGGAACCGCAGCTATTACTTTGGATTGGATGACCCGGATGACGGCTTGGCCAACGAGCCTCAACCGGGAGCTGCCAACTTTACCACGGCTCAGGGTAGCGACGGATCGCGAATTATGACGTACAACATGCCGGGTGGGATTTGGGGGAGTCTCACCTCCGGGACCTTTAGCCTTGCTGGTTACACGGCAGCCGACCGGCCCACCTTGTACTTCACCTACTACGCACATACGGAAAATAGCCTCGATTATGATGGCTTGCGCGTTTACGTGTCGAATGATGGGGCGAACTGGACTCTCGTCGCCACAAATACCGATTTGAACGACGGGATGCTAATCCGCGACCGGCTTGAAAAACCGGGTTATGGTGGCTACATCCGCGAAATCCACGACGGAGGAGGAGTGTGGCGGCAAGCCCGGATCGATCTGAGCCAGTTTGCCGGCATGGACAATCTCCGCATCCGCTTTGACTTCTCCACCGCCAGTGACATGGATATTGGAAACATGCTCACGGGCGGGGCTTATCTGACCGTCGTGCCGGGGGCAGAACTAAGAGATGGGCAAACCTTTGCGATGGGTGGCCGCACCTTCGAGATTGATTTGGGTTACGCTCTCATCTTCCCCAGCGCCGCAGGTGCACAAATCCTGGACAATCCTAGCGGCACCAGGCTCGGCGAATGGATTACCGTCAGTGACGGCACACGAACTGTAACCTTCGAGTTCGATAAAAACGGCACAGTGGGCGCCGGGAGAGTTCGTGTGCCCATCACCGACGCCATGACCGCTCGGCAAGTAGCCGAAGCTTTCGTTCAAGCGGTCAATAACTCTATCTTGGGTTCTACTGTTCGCGCGTACATACCGGATGATAAAATCTTCCAGGGCTCTAACGGTTACCGGGTATTCCTCATCGGGGCAACAAGTGTCACCGGGGGCACTGACTACCCCGGAGCTTCACGGGCGGTGACCATCGAGGGTAATGCACCTGGACAATATACTTCCGGCCGGACCCCGGTGTACATCCGCCCGGATATGGATCAGCTGACGGTGGCACAGATCGTCGCTTCCACAATCAACCGGGCATTCCGGGCAGTGCCGGATCGCCTGTATGTGCCACCAGAAATGACGGCGTACCAGCTTCATGACACAGCCTTCTCCATCCTAGGTTTAGACAGCAGGAATGTACCCCGGTTTGCGGTGGTTGGCTGCAACCTATACTATTCTTTCCCGATAATCGTTCCGGTGGATACAATTCGGGGTCAACTGCCTCCAGGGGCAACCTTGGATGCGGATTATGCCGTGATCGCCGGCCTTGCGGGGGCTACTACACCCGACGAGATTGCGGCCCGAATTGCCGACGCCATTAACTTGCTGCAAACCACTTACGGTTGGCAGGTTACGGCAACGGCCACACCCGATGGTTATGTGGAGCTCGCGGGGCCGCAGACGGTAATTACGCTTGTTAATGCTCGCGTAAACGGGCACCCGATTCCTCGAACTCAGACCCCGGCGTCTCCCTTACTCCGCTATGATCCCAACGAAACAACAGTGAAGCTGGACGAACGGTTCCTTTCCAGCCAACCAAGCTCCAATAATACGGGTCTAAGCCGGGCTGAGCCGCTCATCCGGGTGTTTGACTATTCGGTAACGAATGCCGGTCCCTTCCGTTATTCGGGGACTCTCCAAGGGGACACTACTAGCAAAACGTACGGTAGCGGACGAAACAACAATCGCTTCCAGAATTTCCGCCGTGGCCAGAACAATGCTTTCGAAGGTTGGTATATCGACGACATCATTATCGGCTTTGCCGAGCGGGGTGAGATGGTGACAAATGCCACCCCTGGGGTGACCGGATTCGACTTCCTGCGTCAGCCTAGCTTGGATGAGCCGATCGTTGTCCAAGGGAGCTATCAGCTCGAAATCCGCCGCGGCCATGAATTCGGTACGCTCGTCGGACCACCCGCTGCCGATTATATCGTTAATCGTTTGGCCTCTCAGGTAGATACGAATGATCGCTTTGCCCAGGAATTGAGCATTCGTGTGCCGGCAGCAAGTGAGCTGGGGCATGGCGACCGCTTCTGGATTGAGGACGGAGTGCGGCGGGCGGAGTTCATCTTCCAAGACGAGACGCTCAAAGGTCCGACGGCTGGGGCGATCCCCATTTACTTCAACCGGTACGACTCCGCTTCCGTTATGGCATCGCGAGTGGCGGAGGCAATTAATTTCGCCACCAGCGAGGGCCACCTAAATGTCCAGGCCGTCCGCCGTAGCACTTCCGATATCGTCGATTTGTGGGGAGCAACGTATGTCGGTGGGATTCTGGGTGGCGAACATTCTCCGCCGCCCGGAGTGCGACCGGCCGCAGCGATTTCCCAAATCATCTATGGATCCGTAGAGGCGGTGCGAACGCGATACCTTCGGATTGAGGCACCGGAGGGAAGTTCCATCGAGCACCGCCACACCTTCCGCGTAACCGACACCGAAGGGAATGCGGTGGACTTCATCTTCCTGCACGACCAAAGTGGCGAGTCGCCACCGGCCGGCTTTTACGCCATTTATTTCGATTTCGAGACGCCCTCCAGTGAAATTGCAAGGCTGATTCAGCAGGCCATCAATCAGGCCAGGGATGATGGCAGAATTACCGTTACAGCTTCGATAACTGTGGCAGGTTGGGTGGATCTATCCCAAGAGGCGAACGAGGTAATCGGACTTCCGTCCATCAGCTTCTTTGCACCCCCGTCGGTGGCCGGCGTAACCTATATCAATCCCAATCCGCAGCATCACCCGCTCATCGGCGATAGAAACCAGCTGCGGGAGAAAGGGCAGATTATCATCGATAGCACGCAGGTTCTCTACGCCAGCGGGTGGGGCATTCGTGTAGAACCTGGTAGCCGCGATGCCGGTGGGAACTTGCCACATCCGGGCTCCGGCCGCTGGATCAACGCTGCTTATCCCGCGAACACTCCTGGCTCGATGTGGGTCTCCGGAGTCGCGTTAGTCAACAACATTGTGGCCTACAGCGGCCAGGGTGGGATTTATATCTCGGGTGATACAGGCAGTCCGCTTGGAGCAATTCCTTACACCCGCGTTGTCAACAACACGGTAGTGGGGAACGTTTATCGCGGTCAGGCCGCAAGTGGGACTGGGATTCAAGTTGGGCCGAACGCTTCGCCCACCTTGATTAACAACGTGGTAGCAGGTTGGCAGACCGGGATTAGTGTGCATTCGACCTCCACAAGTACGGTGATCGGCGGTACCGCTTATGCCCGAAATACGCAGAACGTTCAGGGTACAACGCTTGGGCAATTTGCCTTGACCTTGACACCCAGCGACCCGCTCTTTGTTGCCCCCGAGCGGAACAACTTCTATCCTGCCAGCGGTTCGCGGATCATCGATAGTGCCATCGACAGCCTGGCGGAGCGATCCGGTTACTACAGTGCCGTATTGCAACCGATCGGTGTTGCTCCTTCGCCGGTGCTTGCCCCCACATTGGATATCTTTGGGCAATTGCGTCAGGATGACCCGCGGGTGGCTCCGCCCAGCGGTATGGGCGAGAATGTGTTCAAAGATCGGGGTGCCGTTGATCGGGTGGACTTCTTCGGCCCCACAGCAGCGATTACAGTTCCGGAAGATAACGGCACCGAAGACCGCAATCAGGCAGTTCACGACGTGAGCTTGGTCGATGTGCGGGTCACGCAATTTGAAATCAGCCTTTACGATGTGGGAATTGGTATCGAGGATTTGTCGGTGGTGCCGGAGGCGGTCCGCGTCTATCGTGACGATCGAGAGGATCCTCTTACCAGCGGGACCGACTATCTGTTCAGTTATGACGTGACAAACGATCGGATCATTCTCTATCCGGCAGCCGGACTGTGGGAGCCGGGATATCGGTATACGATCGTTCTCGACCGGCAGCAGATCCAAGATTTGGCCGGCAACAAGCTGCAGCCTAATCGCCCGATTGTTCACCCCGTTTTCGGGGACTGCTACTTCACGGTAAGCATCGATGTATTGGACTACGGCGATGCTCCGGATGCTCCGTATCCATCCCGGTCGGCAAATGATGGGGCTCGCCATCTGATCATCGAGGGCTATTCGCTCGGCGAGGGGATCTCCCGGGAGCTGGCTCCACCCGAAGAGGATAGCTTCGATGATGGTGTCGTCTTCCAGTACGGTGGTGAAATCCGGGTGGAAAAGGATCTGGCACGCCCGCTGGAGCAGCATGGGGTTCGGGTGTACGTGAGCGTGCCGGCGGAGTGGAACGTGGGACCTGACGACATCGTGGGTTATCTAAATGCTTGGATTGATTTCAACCGCGATGGCGACTGGGTTGATGATTGGGGCTACGCGAGTGAATATGTCCTCCAGAATGTACCGGTGCGGGCCGGATGGAACGAGTTTGACTTTGAAACTGGGTATCTCGTCTTCACGGTGCCGAGTGAGGCAGAATACGGCAGCACATGGGCCCGGTTCCGCCTGACCAGTTATCCTTTCACTCCGGAGAATGCCCTGAGCTTTGTGGGCCTTGCCGACGACGGCGAGGTGGAGGATTATCAGGTCGAACTGGTGGAATACTATCGCGATTGGGGTGACCTGCCGGCACCGTACCCGACGATCGAGGCGGAAAATGGCCCCTTCCACGCTGTCTGGCCGGAAGGGAATCCTCACCTAGCCTTCCCGCTCCGCGATCCGGATACGGGCGAATACTTGATCGATCCGGACACCGGCGGATACATCTTTGTTGGTCCGGATTGGGAGCCGGACGGCCAGCCTCATCCGGAGGCCTTGGGAGACGATCTGGATGACCTCTTTGGTTGGGTTTACGGTCGAGTTGCCGATGAAAACGGTGCTGAGATCGAGCCGCTTAATCCTTCTCGGGTGCCCCGGATTACCGTCTACGTGGTGGGCGGTGGCTACCTGAACGCATGGATCGATATCAACCAGGATGGTGACTTTGATGATGAGGGCGAACAAATTGTTTCCGGGCTATGGCTAGACGAAGGAGAGCACCGGCTCCACGAAATCCCTGGCTTGCTATCCGTGCTGCCAGAGGATATGCCGTTGGGCTACACGGCAGTCCGGTTGCGGCTCAGTAGCAATGTTGAGCACTTGACACCCTACGGCGGGAATCCGGATCCGACCGGGCCCGATCCCAATGGAGAGGTGGAAGATTATTGGGTCAAGGTGGAACTGGCCAAGATTGACTTCGGCGATGCTCCCGATCCTACGTATCCTTCCCGCGTCCAAAGCGACGGGGCACGGCATATCATCGTGGACGGCTTCCACCTGGGATGGGGGGTAACCCGGGACCGGAACGCTCCACCAGTGGGCGAGGAGGATGAGTATGACGATGGTGTGATTTTCCAGTACGGTCATGAAATTCGGGTGGAGACAGATCCCGCACGGCCGCAGGAGCAGTATCTGGTCCGGGTGTATGTAAGTGTGCCGGAAGATTGGCCCACTGGTCCCAATGGGGAAGTGGGATATTTGAACGCCTGGATCGACTTCAATCAGGATGGCGATTGGGATGATCCGGGAGATCAAATCTTTGCCAACGTCCCTGTGGTGGCCGGCTGGAATAATCTGTACTTCCTCGTACCTTACGATGCTCAGTTTGGATGGACTTGGAGCCGATTCCGCTTGTCCAGTGATCCATTACCCTCCACCGGCGGCTACCTGGGTGAGGCCCTCGATGGCGAGGTGGAAGACTATCCCGTCCGCTTGGTGCCGTACTATCGCGACTGGGGTGACGCTCCTGCTCCATATGCGACTTCAGAAGCGGAGGATGGTGCTTACCATGTAATTTGGCCCGAAGGCAATCCTCACTTGGCATATCCAGACGCTACGGGTCTGGTAGTTCCGCCGGATTGGGAGGTGGATGGTCAGCCGCATCCAGAGGCTTTGGGGGATGACCTGGCTGGGTGGCCCGACCTGCCAGGAGCCGAGGATGAGAACGGAGTGCGGATCGCTGCTCTGACCGCGGGTGCTCGACCCATTATGAGTGTTTATGCGGCTGCACCAGGTTGGCTGAATCTTTGGATTGATCTCAATCGAGACGGCGACTGGGATGATCCGGACGAGCACATAGTCCAAGGGTTGTGGTTGGAAGAGGGTGAGCACCACTTGAACCTGATTCCGGAAGTGGGCGTTCTCTCGGAGGATCTATCTCCCGGCATTAGCTACATGCGGGTTCGCTTTAGCAGCAATGTGCAGTATCTGACTCCTTATGGCGGGAATCCAGACCCGGACGGGCCGGCACCCAACGGCGAGGTGGAAGATCATCAAGTGTTGTTACTGGCAGAACCCCGGGATTATGGAGATGCCCCTTCTGACCGTTACCCAACGCGGAGAGAACAAGATGGAGCCCGTCATGTCGTCGTTCCTGGGTTTGGCATCGGTTGGGAGCTCGATGAAGAGCTGAACGCACGGGAGGTCGATAACTTCGACGATGGTGTGTTCTTCCAATATTGGGGTGAAATCCGGGTAGAAAAGGATCCGGCTGAGCCAATCGAGCGGCATGGTGTTCGGGTATATGTCAGTGTGCCAGAGGATTGGCCCGCGGATCCGGACGGCACCGTAGGCTACCTGAATGCCTGGCTTGACTTTAACTGCGATGCTGACTGGGACGACGTTTGGACGACCGGCTCGGAGTATATCTTCCAAAATGTGCCGGTGAAAGCTGGGTGGAACGACTTCGACTTCGACACCGGATACTTGGTATTCGACGTACCGCGGGAGGCAGAATACGGGAAGACGTGGGTTCGGTTCCGCTTGACGAGTGCTCCGATCGACCCTGCTTCAGGCGTTAGTTATGTGGGGCTGGCTGCAGATGGCGAGGTTGAAGATTATGAGGTAACCTTGGTGCCGTACTACCGGGATTGGGGTGATGCTCCGAGCCAGTATCCGGTTACTCGAGATCAAAATGGTGCTTACCACGTAGTTTGGCCGAAGAATAATCCGTTCCTTGCCTTCCCCGATCCGGAGACCGGCGAGTTCGTCGGGGTAGATTGGTACATCGATGGTCTACCCCATCCGCAGGCCTTGGGCGATGACGAGCATTGGCTGGACGACGAAAACGGTGTCCGCCTGTGGTTTGTCAGCCCGGGCTTCAAGCCGCTCATTCAGATTTACGCGGCTACGGCTGGCTGGCTCAATGCCTGGATCGATATCAATCAGGATGGCGATTGGAACGATCCCGGCGAGCAGTTGGTCTCTGGCGTTTGGGTGGAACCCGGACTGCACTGGCTCCATGAGTTGGCACCGCTGGATCCACTTCCCGAAAACATGCCGCTGGGTGAGACCTTCCTCCGTGTGCGGTTCAGCAGTAACGTTCGCTACTTGCTACCTTACGGCGGGAATCCGGATCCTGCCGGTGCCGATCCTAATGGTGAGGTGGAAGATCACTTAGTGCCAGTGCTTGCCCCCGAGTTGGACTTCGGAGATGCTCCGGCCAGCTACGGGACCTTGCTCGCCGATAATGGCCCACGACACCTGCTGGTACCGACGGGGGTGTATTTGGGAGTGGTTCCCGGCGATCCAGAAGCGGACGGTCAGCCCGGGGTGCAAGCTTCGGACGACGACCGAACCGACGTGGCCGATGAGGATGCCTTGCTCTCCTACGGATCGGTGGTGGCCGGGCAATTCGTTCCTGACATTTTGATCCGCGGTGAACTGGGGCAGTTTGCTGTTCAGGTCACAGGGACTGGCTACTTAAGTGCTTGGATCGACTTTAATGGCGATAACCAATTTGCCGACTACATCGATCCTGTCACAGGTCACCTGGTCCGAGAGCATGTATTGCAAGCTTTGGCGGTAACGGACGATTCGGTGCCTGTCGTTTTCCAGGTTCATGTCCCTGGGACGGCAGTGATTGGTCCGACCTACCTCCGCTTGCGTTACAGCAGCGATAGAGAGGCAGTGCTAAGTCCTGTGGGTCCGGCAGCCGACGGTGAGGTCGAGGATCACCTGTTGGCGATCGATGCTGTTACCGGAGTCATTCAAGGCACCAAGTTTAACGACGGCAACGCTGACGGCATCTGGCAGCTTTGGCCTACTGTCTATCGACCAATCATTCAGCCTGTACAGCCAGGGTCGGGTTCCCAACTTCCTATTTGGGGATTTGATGGGACTGCGGGGCCGATCGATCTTGGCTTCGAGTTCGCCTATTACGGCTCGATTTACCGGGAATTTTACGTGAGTGAAAATGGGGCGATTTCGTTCGGTGTACCGGTGTGGAGCTTCTCGTTGGCAGGCTTCCCGCAAGATGTGCCCATGATCGCTCCCTTCTGGGCAGATGTCGATCTCCGGTTGCAGGGAGGCTATGTGGAGCTTGCCCGCGGCACCAATCCGTTCTCAGGCAATCCGTTTGTTCAGGTTAACTGGGTGGATGTAGGGTTCTACAACCGGTTTGATCCGGAAAACCTGCCGCACCTGGGACGGCGTAACACGTTCGGCCTCTATATAGAAGACGACCCTGCGGGAGATGTGGTAGCGTTCATTTACTATGACCTCCAGTGGAGTACCGCCGATTACTTCGACCCGTGGGCTGGTCCGGTGCGGACCGGTGGTTACGGAGAGCCCGGGGCAGAAATTGGCTTCAATGCCGGCAATAACTTCACGTTTGCCCGCATCACCCGACCCACAACTCAGGAAGATCTCGACGCCCTGGTAAGTCAGCAGGTGCTGGGCATCCGGATCGATGCAAATACTGGTCGGCCGGTTGGGGTCGAATATGGTGTTGCCGGTACTCCGATCTATATCGATGCAAACAATAATGGGGTGCGAGATCCTGGTGAGAGCTACTTGGTCTCGCAGCGAGATTTGCGAGCCACTCCGGACGACGAAACAGGTCGGTTCCAGTTTGCTGCATTGCCGCCGGGCACGTATGTGGTGCGGGAAGATCTCAGTGCTCCGGAGTGGCAAGATTGGCTCCAGACCTATCCGTGGCCAGGTGTCATCGGCTATATGGCCGCAGGTGATTTGCCCGTTGTCGCTGTTCCGCCCAGCGAACTGCGGGACGGCGATGTCTTTGAGATCTTCGACGGTCGGGCACGAGTTCTGTTCGAATTCGATCTGAACTCCGTGACCCAAGATCCGCAGGCAGTCCCCGTTCCCATTGCCGGCTTGAGCGATCCCACCGAGGTGGCCGTGGCAATCGCCCAGGCTATTAACACGGCCCGGATTAGCCGCAATCTACAGGTTGTGGCTACCGCGGTGGGGGATGAAGTGATCTTGAGCGGTGATCCGGTCCTCTTCATTCCGCGGGATTATCCGTGGACTGTTCGATTTAATGTTCCTGCTGGCTCCGGCATCCCAGAAGGCTCCATCTTCACTGTAGGAGATGGGCTGCGACAGGTGACCTTCGAATTTGATTGGGACGGAGTGCCTGTGCAACCGGGTAGTGGTCACGTGTTAATCAACGTGGCTGGCCGGAATTCTAACGAGGTTGCAGGCGAGATCGTGTCGGCCGTGAATGCCACTGCCGCTGCCCAGGGGATCAACGTTTTGGCTGTCCAGAACGGTTCCCAGGTAATTTTGCGAGGCCGCACACTAACGGTCGATCGGCATTCAAGTTTCCTGCCTGGTGGACCGGTCCGCTTGAATGGCGACGGTTCTTACACGGTGAACCTGCAAGCCGGTGACGTAGTGCGGCAGATCAACTTTGGCAACTTCCTCCGCCCGCTGCTGCAGGTTTCTGACGTTCGGGTGTTGGAAGGGAACAGCGGCCAGTTCACCGACGTGGAGGTAGATCTGACGTGGTTGCGATCGTTCGGTGCACCTATTGATGTAACGGTGACCACGGCCGATGGCACGGCAACCGTGGCCGACAATGACTACATCCCAACTTGGCAAACACTTCGCCTGGAGGTAGATACTCCTCCGCGGGCTACGTGGCCTACCCGGACTCTCGCCGCCAATCCTTACAGCGAGTACGACTACGGGCTCAGTGGCTCCGCACTCGTTTACCAGGTGATGGATCCACCCAGTGCAGGCAACGACTGGGAGATCTGGCTGTATGATCTGGCGGATGACTCCCTGTGGCGGGTAACCGACAATGCCCTGGACGATCAGTTCCCAACGATTTATCAGGATGATGAATATACATACATTGTCTGGGTGGGTATGGACCCGACTCCAGGCCAGGCGGATACCGAAATCTTTATGCGGGTTTACCGTTCCGGCGTGGGATTTGTGTCTCCTATCATCCAGTTGACCAACAACACATATGATGAGTTCACACCGCGAATCCACGACACGTTGATCACCTGGGTGGGCAAGGTTACGCCCTCCAATTCGGAGATCTTCGTATTCAATTATCGAGCTTGGCTGGACTCAGATTGGCGGATTTTGCAGCCGCCACGAAATGTATCCAATTCGCCATTTAGCGACTTCGCTCCGCAAACCTTCGGTGGGGCAGTTATTTGGTACGGGTGGGACGGCTTCGACGAAGAGATTTACTATTGGACCGCGAGCACCGGTACGCGGCCGATTACGAATAACACTGTGTCCGATCGTTTGCCCAAGATCCACGGCAACTATGTGGTATGGGAACAGTTCGACGGGCAAGATTACGAAATTTGGCTCCACAATTTGGCTACGGGAATAAGCCGACAGCTAACCAACAACACCACATCAGATGTAGCCCCCGCAATCTGGGACAATCACATCGTGTGGCAAGGGGTGGTCGGCAATTTGCGTCAAATTTTCTACCTCAATATCGAAGAGCTCGATCTTGGCTTGCCGCCGGTAAATATTTCCGCGAATCCTTACGATAACCAGATCCCCCAAGTCCACGGAGATCGGGTGGTATGGCATGCCCGGATTGGGAGCAACTCTGAGGTATTCATCTATGATCTGAAGTCGGCGGCAATTGCCCAGAATATTTCCAATAATCCGGCCACCGATTGGTACCCGATGATCTTCGGGGATGTGGTGGTCTGGCGAAGTTCGGACGGTATCAATTACAAAATTGTAGTTGCCGAGTACCAAGAGCCTCAGGTGGTCACCCCAGTTCGTGTGACCATCGTTGGCGATGATCGCGTAGAGTCGGATGAATACTTCTGGTTGCAAATTGCTGCGGCCGAGGTACCAGGCTTGGATGCCGCGGGAGTGGTTGTCGATCCGCCAGCCGCTCGCATTTGGATTCTCAACGACGATGATCGGGGCTTCGGTTGGGACTTTGGTGATGCTCCGGCCACTTATGGAACACTCCTGGCAGACAATGGAGCTCGGCATGCAATCGATCCGGCCGTCTACTTAGGGCAGCGGATTGACGCCGAGGCCGATGGACAACCAACTGCCGACGCTTTGGGAGACGACACGAACAACCTGAGCGACGAAGACGGCGTGATATTCTTGACGCCGCTTATCCCCGGCGAAGTTGCCCAGATTGCGGTAACAGCTTCGACAAACGGTTACCTCGATGCTTGGATCGACTTTAACCGCAATGGTCGCTTCGGCGATCCGGATGATCCACTTAATGTGGTGGAAGCAGGCGAACAAATCTTCGCCTCTCAGCCCCTCCTGCCGGGATTGAACCTGCTGTCCTTCCGGGTGCCGAGCACAGCGAGCCTAGGTCCGACATATGCCCGGTTCCGCTTTAGCACCACCGGTGGACTTTTGTACGTTGGTGCAGCGATAGATGGAGAAGTAGAGGATTACCTCGTCGAACTCGTCCCGGCGGCAACTCCGGGTGTGATCCAGCAAGGTCGGACCGTTTACATCTATGGCACCAGCGGCCAGGACCGGTTCGAATTTACTCCTACTACCAGTCCCGCCGGTCAGCACCGCATAGTATTCAACGGCGTGGAATACCACTATGCGGCAGCTGCCGTGGATTCGTTCGTCTTCCAGGGTGGTGCCGGATCGGACACCGCACTGCTCAATGGAACCAGTGGCGATGAGACCGCCGAACTGCAGTCCGGCCTTGGAATGTTACTCGGGGCAAACTTCCGGGTATTCGTTACTGCCACTGAGAATGTCACAATCAATGCCCGAGGCGGCAACGATCTGGCCCGCTTGTATGCCACAGCCGGCACGAAGGATACCGTCGTAGGGACCGCCACCTATGTCCAGATGACCACTGGATCCGTTGTCAACCGAGTAAACAACTTTGCCGACGTGGTGGTTCATGGTAATGCGGGGGAGAGATCGGACACAGTGCGGCTCTACGGGTCCGCGGGTATTGCCGAGACGTTGGTGGGCACCCCGGACTATATGCTGCTCGATGGCGGCACATATCGCATCCGGGCAGAAAACTTCCGCTGGGCATATGGCTACGGTAACGGAGCCGGCGACGAAGCCCACCTCCATGACGATCCCGCTACGCGAGACTGGTTGGTAGCCAGCCCGACCTACGCCCAGCTGTCCGGTCCAAACTTTTACGTCTGGGCCCGCGATTTTACGCAAGTTAACGCTTATGCCACCACGGGTATCGACGGAGCGACTTTGTATGATCAGCCCACAGGAGTAGACACCTTTGTTGCTCAACCCGGGTTGGCCGAGCTTTATGGAAGCGGATATCGCATCCGGGCCGAAGGTTTCCGCTACGTGACAGCGGAATCCCGCGGCGGTAGCGACATGGCGATCCTCTACGACGACCCGGCATCCTTCGACCGATTTGAGGCTACGCCCACCTACGGCGTGTATTACGGCGACCGCTTCAACAACCGGGCCTTCGGCTTCGCTACCATTCAGGCTATCTCACGTGGCGGGAATGACCGGGCACGCTTGTATGACCATTCAGTCTTCCAGGATACGTTCGTTGCCTATCCCACCTATGCGATGTTGGTAGGGGCCGGGTACGAGCGGGTCGTGGAAGGGTTCCGCTATGTCACAGCCTACTCGAGCGGAGGACTGGATCAGGCCCTCTTCTATGGCTCGGACGGGAACGACATCTTTGTGGCTCGGCCATTTGAGGGCCGGATGTACGGCACCTCCTATGACAACCAAGCCATCGGGTTCCGCAAGATTGTCGGCAACGGCACATCTGGCGGATTCGACCTTGCCCAGCTGTTCGACATCGCTCTGAGCTGGGCACCAGACCACCTCCATGCTGAGGCCAACTGGGCGAAAGTGACCAATAGCCTGGTGGACTACGAACTGTGGGCGATCGACTTCGACAAGGTCGAAGCTTACGGAAGCGATCACGGCGTGGACACCAAGGAGATCGTGGGGGCCCTCGACTTCGTCCTCGAAACCTTCGGCTCTTGGGAGGATTGATACCCCACAGAAACTGGGAGTTACGTAGCTGCACTAACTTCCCGGCTAAGGCCTACGGGTGCCAGAGGTCGTCCGGCTTGAGGAACTGCCTCCCTGGAGAAGATCACTAACTTTCATTTTTTGAGAGGTTTGGCTCAGGCCGGAATTAGACCGCGGAATTCTCTCCACCCCCGATGATGTCAAAAGTCATCGGGGGTTTTTTATTGGCCACAGGGTGCTAGTTCCTGTTGCCACTTGTCAACCGTAAAAGGCTTTGGCCTGGCTACCCAAACCGCCCGCAAAACAGAATGCCGTACTCTCCATCCCGCCTTCGTCGTTTTCCAACTCCAACCTTTTAGCCACATCTAAATGGACGTTCTATATTTGCGTGAAGGAAAAAGGAATCCTGAACCCGGTGGTTCCAGCTATTAGCTCCAAAAGCAATTAGCTTTCGCGAACAATCGGGTTCAAACGAGGGACTTGTTATCTTTTCAGCGTTCTAATCGGTCACTGCTACTTCTAAATACTCAGCGTTTACTTTTAAGCCAGGCATTTTTGACGGTGCCAACCTTTCGCGAAATCGCCTCATCAAGGCGGCAGCCATGATTACAACCATGACTTTCCGTGTGGCCCACGAACTCTATTCTCGTTGCCGTTTCGGCCCGAGAGTGCCTATCCCCCCTGCGGAACTCGGCTCCACTTACCCCGTCTGCAGTAACGAGCCAGACCGAAACGAATGTACACAAATCCTTAGGCCCATGAAAACTTCCACGAAAAGGAAAAGGCTCTTTCGATCTCTTTCGAATTGTCGGCTCTCATATCGAAAAAACTTACTTCGGCAACTTCGCCTAGAAAGCTTGGAGGAAAGGAATCTCTTTTCCCTAGGCGGGCCGATGGTCCCAGCCGACATCCTCGGCCAGGCAGGCGTGAATCTTTCCCAAGGGTGGTGGGGCCTTCTGTCAGGAAATTTAGCCGAATCAGCGGTGGGACCGGAATCTTCGCCCCTTATCCCCACAGCCCCAACGGCAAAGATAGGCCCGGACCAGCTCCAAGATTTCGTCGAATCCCCAGGAATCGACTCCGCCAAATTGGTGTTTTGTTTCCCCGAAAACCTTGAGATCCGAGAAAGCCCCTTCGGGAGTTACATAACACTCTCTGGAGAATCCCTTTGGACAAATCCTGGGGACCCGATTGTGCCCGTTCGTGTGACCACCTTGCTTCTTCCGGCAGGAACCCGGGAGGTCCGCGTGGAAGTGGAATTCTCCGGAGCTGGTCAAGTTTTAGAGATCCCCTCCGCAAACATGGCTACTCCGACAGTGATTGCCGTTGGCCAAGATACCCCTTGGGTAGAAGCACCGCAAACACTGCCCTTTGAGAACTTGGTCGAACTCACCCCCGTCCGCTTTCAAACCTACACATTCCGGGGATTTCAGCTCCTTAGTGTACAAGTTTTCCCAGTTCACTGGGATATCACAATCGACCAGCTGGTTTACCATCCGACGGTATCGGTCGAAATCCTCGTGGACCAGGAAGAGGTTTCACAAGATTCCGAGCTAGCTACACAAAACGATCCTTCCGCTAACTTGAGTTCCTTTGAGAACTACCCGAAAGCAACACTTCCCCCGCGAGGACTTCCCTCTGATTTTGACCTACTTTCGCGTGTAGTCTCTAACCCCAGCACTGTTGTGACGTATGGAAACGCATTCCCAACAAGCGGATCAAGCCGCCTGCCCCGCACGGGTAGTATCTCCTATGTGATTATCACCTCTTCCGACCTGGAACCTGTGTTCCGCCGTTTGGCGTTGCACAAAGCGTTGCAGGGGGTGTCTGCCGAGGTTGTCACTGTGGAGTACATCCAAAGCAGATACTCGGGACTTGAATGTGGCGATTTGGCAGATCGAATTCGTGAATTTATCACGGATGCTTACTTGCACTGGGGTACGGAATGGGTACTTTTGGGAGGCGATGTGGAGATCGTCCCCGCTCGGGGTGTCTATGCCCAGGTAGGCACGATTGTGGAAAAGTTTCTGCCGACCGACCTCTACTACGCATGTCTTGACGGCCCTTGGGATGGAAACCGGAACGGGATATGGGGGGAACCCATAGACGGTCACGCCGCCAAAGATATTGACCTTGTGCCTGAAGTATTCGTTGGCCGAGCCCCGGTCAGTAACCGTCTGGAAGCGGAAAATTTCGTGGAAAAAATCATTCAGTACGAAACTTATGTTCATCCCAACCAGACTACCGCCCTCTGGGTAGGCGAGCAGCTCGATTGGAGAACCGAGGCCAGCTATTCCGGGGATATCATCCGGGCTGCGGCTTTGCCGCCTGATTGGCAGATAATCGAACGTTACGACCGCGACCGGGTGTGGAGCGGGCGAGAGCTTGCCGAGCTACTGAACCAATCTCCTCACCTCGTGAATCACTTGGGCCATGCCAGCGAAGACGTCAACGCAAGGTTAACGGTTCGCGATGTTGAAAACCTTCGAAACCAAGCTCCGTTCTTCCTCTATTCCCAAGGATGTCTTTCTGGGGCCTTTGATTTGCGAGATGTTTCGATAGGAGAACAGTATGTGGTGGGAGCAGCAGGGGCTTTCGGTGTAATCATGAACACCCGTTACGGATGGTATGTTCCCGGGCCAATTCCCGGCGGAAACCATTTTTATGCCCTCGAGTTTTGGGATGCCGTTTTCAACGAACATCTTTCCCAAGTAGGATTAGCTCATCATGATGCAAGGATGGACAATCTGTTCCGGGTGGGCACTACGGGCGTCTATCGCTGGATCCATTTCGGTACGGTGTTACTCGGAGATCCGGAAGTACCCTTCCAGGTGTCAGGATCACCCCGAGCTAGGCAGCAAGGCAGTATTGCCGGACGTGTCCTCTCGGACGTAAATCGTGACGGACAACCGGGAGCAAATGACCTCGGCTTGGAAAGCATTCTTGTCTATTTGGATCTGAATGCCGACGGACGTTTTAACCAAGGTACATTAACTACGGTTTTCGCCGGACCTCCCACCGAAATTCCTGATGCAGGGATACTTCGGAGTGTGCTGCCCGTATCAGCTTCTGGAAAAATCACGGATATCGTTGTTCGCCTCGACTTGGAACATCAGTATTTGCACGACTTGGAAGCCTACTTAGTCAGTCCTTCAGGTCACCGAGTGAAGCTTTTTTCCCGAATACCAGCGGCAGCGGGGGACCTGAGTCAAGTATGCTTTTCCGACAATAGTGATCGCCAGTTTTCCTTGCGGCAAACCAACTATTCGGGAACATTCCGTCCTGCCGAGCCGCTGGCTAGTTTTCGTGGTCAAGAGGCAACAGGCACGTGGGTTTTGGAAATTCTCGATCTTGCCCCGGCAGATTCGGGCATTTTACGAACTTGGGGCTTGGAGATCACTTTCGAGGAACCGCATACCCTCACCGGCCCTGATGGCCAATTTGTTTTCCACGGTCTCTCCCAAGGCGAGTATGTGACTCGTATTGTTGTTCCCGGCGGATGGGAAGTCGTCTTACCCGCAGATGAACTCTACCGCATAACCCTCCAGGAGAGCAACCAACCCGCCGAATGCCTGTTTTTGGTAGCTCCCCAACCGTGGCCTCCCCAGGCTGAGGATTGGGGAATTCTAAGATTCCGTGAGGTCCTCACGACAAACCTAGAGCCGAATGTGCGGTGGTTTCGATTCCGAACTGACACCTCAGGCATATGTACGATCCTAGCCC
>Ga0071330_1045478_pt1 | contig 32980 bp, 35 predicted proteins | sample GBScel77sediment_FD_63802 | JGI IMG/M metagenome (GOLD analysis project Ga0071330, IMG submission 63802) | Hot spring sediment microbial communities from Great Boiling Spring, Nevada - Cellulolytic enrichment Sediment 77C v2 (version 2) | ecosystem: Environmental > Aquatic > Thermal springs >...
ATACCAAGAAACTAAACCTATTTTATCTATAGCCTGCTTTGTACAAACATATAAGGAATTAAAGTCTAAAAGCTCATCCTTGTAAGATACTAAAAAAGATTTAGCCTGCGCTAACCTTTTACTCCCGAACTTCCAAATACCAGTAAAGGGGTTTAAATAAAAAGGCTTTCTTTTAGCTAACATTAATAAGTCAAAATTCTTACTTAAAGATGTTTTCGAATAACCGATCCAAAATAATGCTTTTGTAGAAAACATTATTGCAGCTTTAACCTCCTAAATAACTCATTCAACCGGTTATGGTAGTCTCCCAGGTCTAAAGTTCTTCTTATTACTGAACGGAAGAGTTTTACCCAAGAGGGCTCAGCTAAGTGTAAAAAGTCTCTTAATGTTTCTTCGTTTTCTAGGTAGGAGATTAGCTCTTGGATCTCATCTACATTTCTTTGAATAGTATCTATGGATTTTGTGATATATTTAGATAGCTCATGTGTAGAGGTTATAAGTGGAAGCATCGTTTTTCCTTGAGATAGCATTTTCAAACTGATCTCCTTACTTCTTATTTCTCCCATTTTCTTTTTGATGTTCCCTAAAATTTCCAACCGTAGTTGATCGTAATCAATCTTGTTAATATTAATTCCAGCATAGGAAAGAATTCTTAAAAGGATGGGATCGTGATATTCTGGTCTTTGAAGTCCTAGAACTCGTTTTAACATGATTGTAGGATTGAGAAAGGCATCTAAGGTGTTAACATCTAGGTTGCTTAAGAAGTAAACTGATGTGTAAATGAGATCTCTGTAAATATCAGGAAGATATAGGGAGGTTAAGAGGTTAGAAAGACCAGTTAAAAAGTTTTTGAGTTCTTCGTGCTTTTCACTTTTTAGACCATAAATAAGCTTGTTTCTATCAAAGTATTGCTTACCGCTCCAAACATCCTTTCCCATTACAGTGAAAGCCAAGATTGACGTAAGGGGACTAGCCAAAATGCTTCTTCCTAACCCTATAGGAAGGTTAATTAGGTCAAAAGATCCTACAGTATCTCCTAAAATGCTTAAGTTTTCCCATTTAAGAGAGTAACCTTTCTTTTCTAAAAGCTCAGCTAATATAATCGGAGTTAAGAAAAACATCGCAGTTTTTATCGGCCGCTCTTTAAAAGAGTTTATTGCCATCTTTAAACTTAAATAAGGGAAGGAGGCAAAGGGCATTATTGTATCCCTTAAAACAGTAATTCCTTTAGGAATATCCAGATAATCGAAGGAATACATCCTCGCTCTCTCTAAATAATCCTGCTTAGAAAGTTTTACCCTTTCTCCGTTCTTATAAACTCCATTCTCCAAGTAATACTTATATAACCCAACTCTAACTGCATCATCAAACAAAGCATTAAGAAAAGATAGAAAATTGATAACTTTTCCTTTGCTCCATAAGTCAAAAGTATTTATAATGAAGTTAACCGCTTTTTGGGTAGATGTTTTACCCTCTAACCTGTAAGAAGGTATCTCTTGGAAAAACGCCGCTACATTTCTTATATACCCAGAAGATGTTAACTCTTGATAGTATTTATCCTTGGAGAGAATGCTTTTAATTCCAGACCATAAAGCTTTCATGCCGTTAACATAGGAACAATCAGCTCCTAAAGAAGCAGCAACCATATTTCCTATAATGTTTCTTACCATAACGGCAGAGTTAAATAATACATGAGCCAACTTGAAAGGAAGATGCAAGGTCCTTATTAAAGATAAAATATTCTCTAAAGCATTAGGAAAAGAATGGGTAAACTGAATTACATCCTTGATTACCTCAAAGGCATCCTTATGTAGGTAAATATTCCCCTGAGGAACAAAAGTTTTAAACAAGCTTTTAACCTCTTCAGGAAGCTTACTGAATATTGTAGTTGTTTCAAAAGGAGTATACAAAAATGGAAACTTTTGAGCAAATTCTTTAGATACCAAAATTTTATACTCTTGATTTAAAGCTTTAAAGATATCATATTGAGCGATTAGGTTTATGGTTTTTGAAACTCCTGAGATAGTGGCGGCTACCGGGTTTAAGTTTAAAAGATAGAGTTTTTGAAGAGAGAAGTCTAAGTTTTCTCTGGGTATTAGAATTTGAGCGTTAGCTAGTTGCGGACCAATTTTTCTTTTTGTATTGCTTATATACTTCGTTAAGTGGCTAATTAAGTCTTCAGGATGAAGCATTTCAGAAAGTAGTTTATTGACGGCGTTTAAAGTAGAGTTTAAGGTTTGCATATTGGCGTAATAGGTATCAAGGGGAGTAACCTTTACCTTAATGTTTATGGGAGAAAGGTATTGTATTTCAAACAAGGGAGGAAGCTTATTTTGAACTAAAGCGTGATTTATTAAAGTAGGAAGTAAGGGAAGTGGGGGAGGTTCCCAATCTTCTAGGGTCTCCGTAGGGAGGTTTTCGGCTAACTCTTTATAGGCTAAAATGTAGTTGTAACTTTCTTCAAAGAGGGTTTTTGCGAAGATCCGGTTATTTATAAGAGACTTTTTGGTTTCTAGATTAAAGGTCTCGTAAAAGTATCTAACGTAGTTTTCGTAAGAAACATCAGCAGGAATTAGCCCACGGCTTAAAAGAGCTGCATAACTTTTATTTAAGATCATTCTTAAGTTATCCACAAAAACCTTAGCTTCATCAGGTAAAGCTTTGTAAGCAAAACCGTTCGGGTTTTCTGTAGCCCTAAAGATCCACATTCCCAAGAAGTTATTTAAGAGGATTTTAAACTTTATGGCATCATCAAAGTTCTTATAATGTTTACTTAAGAATTCTTCAATTGGTAGTAATGCGGCATCCTTAAGAAGCTGATCAAACTCCGGAAAGTCTTTAAGAGAATATATCGTTTCAACTTCATTTAGTAGTCGCTTAATATAAATATCCCAGGTAGAAGAAACCTTTTCGCTTCTTCCTACAGAGCCGGTTTTTCCTATATCCTCAAACAGGTTTTTCATGGTTGTAGGATCTAACTCTTTCGTAAAAACTTCAGATAAGGTCTGGATTACCTTTGGATATTGCGCATCGTAAGTAGAGAGTAAATTGTTATACTCCCTTCTAATTCTTAAAACGTTTAGTATGATCTGCTTAATTTTGGTAGGGGTAAAGTGCATCGATGAAAGAAAGTTTCTGTATATAGAAGGAGGAATTTTAGACTTGACAAAGTCAAAGGTAAAAGCATCACGCAAGATCTCCGCTAAATCGTGTAAAGAAGTCGTTGGTGCTAAAGCGTCAATTTTACCACGTAAAATAGCTAAAGTGGTTTTTAAACTATCAAAGGCTTGGTATATCTTGTCTAAGTTTTTGCTTTCAATAGCTTTTTCTAAACCTTTAATCCTGGAAGAAAGTTCCTCTTGAGTGGTTTTGTAATAGTCAGTTTTGATATTTTTTATTATATCAATCATTCCGAGTAATCGAGATTTTAAATTCGAAACAACCGAGCTTAGATCACTTAAGGTTTCAGGAGTTAACTTTGAGATGTTAGCTAAGGGAAAAGTGTTAAAAAATTCAGTCAAGTCAAAAAGTTCATACTTTAATTCTGCAAGTTTTCCTAAGGCGGGGGTTAGTTGGGGGATGATGCTTTCTGGGTCAGCTTTAACTAAGGCATCCTTCCAATTTTGAGGCAAAACTTCATATAGATGAGTTATTAAAAGATCTTCAGCTGAAACCTGGGCTCGTTGCTTCTTCAAGTTGGAAGAGATAACATCTTTGAAGGTGGGATAACTTGTTTTAAGATTGACCAGCCGCATAAACTCCACTGGGTCTTTATGAAAAGTTAACGTTAAGATCTCGGAAAAAAGCGGGTTTCTCTCATCTTTGGTTATCTCGGTTAAAATATTTTTCAGAAAAGTTGGATATATTATCGGATTTTCTAGAATTTTTTCTCCGTTTATATCGGTCAAGTTAAAGAAGATGGCTAATTGTTCTTTGAGGGGGGTTATATTTTCTTTAAGTATGGTATCTTCTAGGAGCTTTTCTAGGTTTAACTGGTTTAAGGTTTTCTCTAAGTTTTTAAGTGTGCTGAGAGTTGAATTAACTGCAGAGGTAGCTATATCTTTAATGGGGCGTTTGGTGGAAGGTTTTAGATTGTCTAAGATCCTTTTTAGGGAGTTGAAAACTTCACTTGGCACTTTCTTTAAAGTTTCCGGGTCAAGATCTCGAAGAAAATTCCAAGTTGAAACATTTTCAATAACGTTTTTAAGATAAGAAGTAAGCTTAGGAAAGATTATCTTGAAGTTTAATTCGTTCAAGTCGGTAGATTTAAATAGTTCAGCTAAATATTTCTCTGGATTTAATGCGGTTACATCCCTTGTAGCTAAAAAGTAAAGAGAGTTTATTAGCTCTCGAGTTTCATTGGTAAAGATCTCTTGAACGCTTTTTAACCCCTCAAAAACCTTGGGGGAAAAATAAACCTCAAACCAATCTCCCGTTTTAAACTCCGTTAAAGTCTTTTCGTATATATCTTCAAACTTTTTAACAATTTCACTATCAGCAGAAAAGACCGTTTTTAAACTATCACGAAGCCTCTTAAAAACATTCTTAGGATGGTTTTCTATAATCCCCCTTATAAAACCAAGCTCCTCTAAACTCAACTCACTAGCAGAAGAATCAAGCTCCCTCAATAACGGAGTTAACTTCCCAGTTTTTATACTTTTTTCAAAAAGTGTAAACAATTCAGGATTTTTATTCTTTATACTGTTTATTAAGTCGGCGGCTTTTTCTTTTGTTTCTTCGATGGAGGTTTTTAAGTTTGTTAGGGTTTGGGAAAAGAGCGTTTGGAAGGTTTCTGTAGCTTCTTTAGTTTTTTGAGTAGCTTGACTTAAGAAGGTTATTATATTTTTTAAGTGAGGTGGAACTTGGCTTAGGTTTTCTGGGGTAGCTATTTTTTCGAATAAACTTAAGAGTTCTTCGGTAGATGCTTTGGGTGGATCAAATATTCCCAGCTTTAACTTATTTAAGACAGCCTGCTCATCTACAGTTAAATCGTTTTGGGTGGTACTTTTTATGATGTTTAGCGTTTCATCTTTAATTTCCTTTACTAGATTTCCAAACTCCTTTGGAATTAGAAAGTCTTCTTCCGGAGTTAAATTATACCTGTTAACAACCTCTTTAGCCTCATAAAGCTTATATAAAGCTTTACTTAATTCTTTACCTATAGTTCTAGTGTAAACGGCGCTCGTTGTAACTCCTGTAGCTAAAGATAGCGCACTTAAACTTAAGTCGTTAACTCCCTGCGAAGATAACCAATCGCTTACCTTTTGAGTGATACTTTGAACTGTAATGTTAGCAATCTCTCTTTCGGTAAAATGCTTTAAAAAATCTACAACTGACCTTATCTTCCTCGAGGGAGAAAGAACCACTCCTGCCGCTTCTCCAATCATTGCATAAACATTATAGGAAAAATCTATTCTGGGATCTACATTTCCACTTAAAATCGTTTTTATTGCTTGCTTTGTTAAAAATACATCTAGAGTGTTTGTGGGTAGATCTTGAGGTTTTTCTTCAGCTAAAATATTAAATTCATAAGTAAAGGAAGAGGGAACTCTTTCACGCAAAAACTCTTCCAACTCTTTAGGAGTTTCTCCTCTTTCGATCTTTTTTATAATCTCCTCATCTTTTCCGTAGATCTCTAAAAACTCTCGTGCTAAATTAAAATATTCGTTGTAGATATCTTGTAAGCTTGAAGTGGTTAGTGAAGATAGGGTTAATGTTAAAGGTAGGGAAACGATTGGTGAAAGAAGGGCAGAAGCTGCCGTTGCCCCCATTTCAAGTATTCCACTAAATCCCATATTTAAAACATCTTTAAAACTAAGTTGAGTGTACTCATCATTTAGGATGTTTGTAAAAAGCTTTTTTTGAACTGGAGTTAGATCGGCTTCTTCTAAGTTAGGATAATTTTTGCTAATATACTCTTTTAATAATGGAAGAAGCTCTTTGTTTTCAGATAGGGCTGATGTAAATAAAGCAAAGATATAGGGACGATCCTTTTCGGGGAACAAAAATACAGGACTAAACCAGTTTAAATTATCCTTAATCTCAGTAAGAGTTTGAATAACCTCTTCAGAAAAGTTTTCTTGTTTTAAATAGTTTACAAAGTCGTCAAATCTGTTTTTTACTTTATCTACAATATTAGCCAGCTTTAAAGTTTGGTTTATGCTTTCAAGCTTTTCTTGCGGTAAAGATAGGCTTAAAGAGGGGATATCTTCGAGTTTTGGTGTTTCTATTGTGAGTTTAGGGGTTTGTTCGAGAAACTCTGGAGTTTCTAGTTTTAGTTCTGGAGTTTCAATTGGTGATGGGTAGTGAAAAAGGATTTCGTCAGAAAGGGTTGATGTATCTATTGGAATGTTTTCGGGGGTTAATGGAAGGGATTCCTCTTCAGATTCTTCATTCAGTAAGATAAGTTTTGGGTCTATCATTCAGTTATCTCCCCCCATTAATGCCCGATAAATCTTTCAAGAGCTTTGCCCAACTCCTCAATACCCTTCTTTTCCTGTTTAGCGGGTACCGATAAAGGTTCTACCGTAGCCACTTTAAAGTTATTCAAAAGAAGCTCTACAATTTCTTTTGCCCTTTCCCTCGCATATTCTTCAGGAATTCCCAGCTTTACATATTCATGTACCATAATCTCCTCTAAAGTAGTTCTTATAGAGGGATTAGCAAAAACTTTTAAGGCTTGAGGATCTTTGGCGGTTACCTGATAAAGGAAGGTTTTTATGTTATCTAACACAGGAACTTCCCATAAGCTCAATATTTCCTTTATTCCATTTTGTCTGTTTTTAACTAACCTCTCAAGTTGCTCCGAACTAAGCTTTTCCTTGGAAGCCTTTTGATAAAGCTCCTTTAGCTTATCAGAAGGCAAAGAAGCTATCTGAAGCTCCATCTTTAATAGATCCCTAAAATAATTACCCACTTCAGAGTTTACAGTATTGTCTGCAATAGACTTAACTCCTCCTAAAACTGCTGCTAAAGTTTTATCTTGATCTTCTAGTTTTGAGAAAATCGGGGATCGTGCCAGTTCGGGTCTTAATTCTAACAAAACACTTAGTAATGTTTCATTTTCCTTAGGTATTTTACTGAGGATGCTGTTTCTTTCCTCTTTAGCTAAACTATGAAAAGCTGAAGAAAACCTTGAAGGGTTTTCTAAATAAAAGAGTTTCTCAGCTTGCTCTTTTAATATAGGCTTAGCTAAAGCTTCTTTTTCGGACAACTTAGCTCTTTCTTGTATTTCTTTCATTCGCAAAGAGTGCTGTAGATATTCAAGATATACATTTCTTTTAAGTCTTAAATCTTCTTCAACTTTTGTTCTAGCCAAATTAGCTGCTTGGTTTACTAAGTTTTGCCCGATATTACTACCTAAAAGTACCAACCTCTCCTCAGGAGGTAAATCCGTTAAGGCTTCAATTATATCAGAAGAGGTTTTAATCTTTTCCAGAAAGTGGGATAAAGCTTTTTTAACATCGTTTTCCGTTAATTGATTAGCAACTTCCTTTAAAAAGATAACCTTCTCTTTTTCTACATCATATTTTCTTGTTGCTAACTCCTTTAAGTCTTTAGCTACTTGTCTTAACTCTTCAACTCCTCCTAAGACTAAATTGGATGCTTTTAGTTGACTAGCGTAAGCTTTTTCTGCCCCTCCCTTTAAGGCTGCACCCAAAGCTAAGAAGGGCATTGCTCCAGCGTAACCCCCGGCCATCCCCCCTAAAGCCGCTAATAAACCTAAAACGGGGAGAAAGCTAGGCGGCTGATATTGCGGAGGATTGCTTATTACATCTTGGGTAGGGGCAACGCTTCTTTGAAGAAGGTTTTCAATCTCAGTTAACCTCTGCTGATACTTCGTCATCGCTAAAGGATCTACCGGGGTTACTTCAGAAACCGGAACTCCAAAACTACTTAAATCTTTCCTTAAAGTTAAATCCATTAAGAATAAGGGATCTACCGTTTGCGTTTGAGAAAACTCTTTAGCTTTTTCAATATTTTCCGTAAAATACTTAGAAATATCCTCCTGAGGAGGGGTAATTTTAAGATTAGTTAGACTTTGAGTTAAATTCTTTAACTCTTCTTGAGTTGTTTCATCTAAAGGCTCTCTGGACTTTAAAGGCTGATGCAAAAACTCCACAATCTCTTGAGGAGTTTTCTTTCCAGTATAAAGGTTTTTTAGCTGATCCAAAATATCGCTCAATACAAAACCTTCATCAACCATCGGAATTACCCCCAAACTAACTAAAGATACTTGCAATAGCGTTAATTATTCCAGCCAATTCTTGACTTCGCTGTCTTCTTTTTGCAAGGTTTATGTTTTCCTTTCCAAGATATAACTCAATTAAGCTTTGTAGAAAGTTAGAAGCCATTCCCCCGTAGGTTGAGAAAGCTTTTCTTAGGTTTTCCGGTAGTTCGCTCCACATTCCATATTGAGCTTGTAAGGCGGCTGTTTGAGATCCTAATCCTTCTGCAGCCATAGCCGAAAGCGTTCTTGCTGCAGTTAACAGGTTTTGTCCTGGTAAAAAGTATTGTGGGGCCATTGAGGCAAGCTGTGTTCCCGTAGACTGATACCCCTGAATAGTGTTAAGTAGTGTAGATGCTAAGTCTGAAGCTGTACTTCTTCCTTGAGCGATTGCTTGTAAAGCTAAAGTGAGCGGCTCTATCGCTGTTGAAAGACTTCTTCTTGAAGCCTCTAAGAGAGAAGCCCCAACTTGAGGAGCCTGAAGAAGACCTAAAGCTGCCTCATACTGTTTAAACGGAGTTTCATACATTCTTTTAGCGTAATCTGCCATTATCTGGTATTGAGCTTGCCTTAACTGCTCGGCAATAGCTTCTCCCAAGTCGGATAATGTACTTGCAGCCGTTCTAGAAGACAATATCCCTCTTCCCGCTAAAGTATCAACTAACTCTCGTTGTTTTTCCTCGTAATATCGGTTAAGAGCCTCTTCCACAGCTTGAGATTGGGTTTGTGCTAAGAGCTCTAACCATTGAGCTGTAGCAGGTGCTACCTGACCGGTAAGTACATTTTGATATGCGGAAGCTATTGTATTATAGATATCTTGGTATTGTTGCCATAAAGCGTTAGTTGCCTCCTGAGAGCTTATCGTAATTCCTTGAGCTAAAGCTTGTGCTTGATTATAAACATCGTTTGCGGCACGCAAAAGGTTTTGATATATCGGCTTCATCTCGTTTTGAGCCTGCAAATACATGCTGCCCGCAGTTTTTATAACGTTTTCTGCTTCTCCTAGTAAAGATGTAACCTTTTTCCCTGCCTCTTCTAACATTTTCGTAGCCTGTTGCCCCACTGACCAAGCCTCGTCAAACCTTCCCCCATATTTACTAATAACCTCTTGAAGTTGGTTAATTGTAGCTCTTTGCCCCGCTAAAGCTTGAGCTAAAGTTTGCTGATAGGCTGCTGATATCATCCCAGTTGGTTGTAAAAGTTGAGACATCCAAATAGCTACTTTTTGATAATCCGGTAATTTATTAAACTCTTCTTGAGTATAAGGTAAACCGGTCTGAGGATTAATTCCTAAATCTGGAAAAGGAGGTACCCAGGTAGAATAACTTGTAGAACTAGAAGGAACACCTCCCGGAGATGTAGTTGTAGTTTCTAGAGTTAAGTCTTTCAATCTAGGTTTTAAAAGAACTACATAAACTCCTCCGACCATTTCCACAGGCAACCCAGCAGCCTGTAACTTCTTTACCTGATCTTCTACACCAGCCATACCAGGATGCCCTAAAACTATGCGTTCTGTGCTATCCGTTACACTTAATCCCAAATTCTTTGCCTTCCGTAAATTTTCCTTCCATTGAGCATCCTGCATCTGAACTAATTGAGAAGGAAAAGTATATGTTAAATAAGTTTTACCATCATCCCCTTTGATAGTTTTTAATTCAAAACCATATTGCTGAACTAACTGCTTAAAAGCTTCAGCTTGAGGACTAGAAGCATCTATTTTTATGCCCTCAGGGAAATTGGTAAGTTCAAGTAAACTTGACATCGTTATTGAGAAAGGATCAGTGCTTATAAGACCAGAAGGGTTAAGCATTTTTTCTAACTCACGCCGCAACTCAAACCATTTTTTCGCTAAATCGGTTCCGCTTAAAGTTACCTTTGTCGTTTGAGAAGTTAGCCCCTCTAAATAAGCCTCAGGATTGGTCAACGCTGCCATAAAATCTACATTCCAAGAAGAAGTCTCCCCTATTTTCGGCGGCTTAGGGTACCCCTGCCACGGCGTAGGATAAAACCAAGGAGTTTCTTTTATTTTGTCTAAATATTCTTGAATTTTCTTTTCAAAATCAGATAATTCTTCAGGTTGTGAAGGGGGGTTTATAGGTTGGATTGGATTATTTATTCCGGGCGGAATATTTATTGGAGAAGGGCTTTGTGCGTAAATTGGGTTGTAGGCTTCATCTGAGGTAAATCCTATGATATAAGAGGGGAACGGGTCGGATGCTTTTAGGGACCTTTGGGGGTCAGGTAGACCTATTGAGTTAAAAAAATTTTGAGAATCTAGAATTTTTTTAGGAGAGGAGCTTTTAGCTACTTTGCTTATGGTAGATAATAGAGAACTGACCATTTTAATTCACCTTATTTTTGAGGTAATTTGTTGCTCATCATTAATGTGGATTGTAAGTTTTTAAGAAAAGATGCGCCGGTATTACTAAGAGCTTGTTGTAAAGATGAGGTAGGTATGGCAGAAGTTGGAGTGGTAGCGGGAGTAAGGTTCTGTTGCTGCGGCGTAACTGGTTGAGCTTTACTAACCGATGCCGAAACCGCTTCAGTTGTAGGAATAGTTTGTAATGTTTGTTTAATTTCGTCAAGTTTCTGTTTTAGTAAAGAACTTGTAATATCACTAATAATTCCCTGGGCAAGCTGTTGCTGGAATTTTTCTAGTACAGGATTAGCCGCAGCTTCCAAGGTTTGCGGTAAAGCTTCTCCTTGCCTTTGGAATAAGGGAATTTGCTGGAAGATCATCGTTAATAGGGCTTCCAAGGGATTAGTCTGGTAAGCGCTACTTTGAGGAGGAGTAACCCCTTCTTTTACACCACTAGCCATGTTTGTAACTAATTTAGGAGCGAACCTATCCCCCACTTCAACTGATCCAACTGACGCAATTAAAGGATTTGTCTCTGTTCCCATAATACTAGGATATCCTCGAAAAGCATTTAATATTTTCAATAATCCAATTGGAGATAAAGTTAAATTGTTAGAATTCTGCATACTTTACCCTCCTTTATTCAGGTTCTCCAAAACCTCCCGAGTCTTCGCCTTCATCTTTATCCGCTTCAGAAGATTCTCCAAAATCAGCTTCAGAAGATTCTCCGAAATCAGCTTCAGAAGATCCTCCAAAATCAAAGTCGCTTAGATCTACAGATAAGCTTCCAACTCCGGGCACATCAAAGGAAGCTACATCAAAAGAAGGTAATCCTGCAGAGAGGTTTTCTGCCTGTTCCTTTAGCCCTTCAAAGAAACTTTCTATTGCCTGATCAATATCTTTAGCTTCTTCTACATCCAAGTAGCTAATATTTCTCCTTCTAGCTTCATCCAAGCGAGCATAAGCTTCTAATACACGCTCAGCCCAATCATTCCAAGTTATCTCATTATTTCTTAATTTATTCGTTAAGTCCTGTATATCCAATCTTGCATATATTCTATTAGAGAAGTCTAAGAGATCCTGTAAAACTTCTGATCTTAACTTTTCATTAAAGAAGTCTTCTATTTTATATTTTGTATGATAATCAAAAACTATTGCGGGAGCTATGGTTTGAGGGGTCACGCCTAAGTAGGTTGCAATATCAAAAACTTCAGCAAACTCATGAAAAGTTGGATAGGTATTTAAAAAGCCATATTCTCTAACCTTATTTGCAAAGTCTTTATATGTATTAAAAGCTGAAGCAGTTTGTGGGTTTAAGGCCATAGCTAAACCTCTCACGCTATTTAAAGCATTAGCTCTCATCGTATTTAATTGGGCTGTAGTTGGTACATACCCTAAAAGTTCCTGGTAATAAGATGAGAGGTTTTTAGGAGGAGTTATTCCTTTTAATGCCGATCCGTAACCAAACATTCCACCTAAAAAACCTTCAAAAGCCTTTTTGCTTCCGAAAAGACTTTGCGCTCGGGTAGATGTATCAAAAAGTTCCATTAGACCCTGCCTTATTGCAGGATTATTTACTGGGTTTAAAGAGGAACTTTCTGTAAAAGATAAAGCACCTAAAACTGCCAACGCTGGTCCAAAAGGCATACCCAATAATACTCCTAGTTTTGCGAAATCTTTTAACCCAGATAAGGCGGCTATAGTCGTTTGAAAACTTTTAGCTAAATCTCCTAAAAAATTTCCGGTCGTTTGAGCATAGGAGGGAGTAAACCCTCCCCAAAAGTTTGGGGATGTTGGAGAAGTAAAAGCTAAAGAAGAAAAATCCCCAGGTAATGTGGGAGATGTTCCCCCTTCTCCCGCTAAAAAAGAAGATAAAATATCTTCAGTTTTCTCATTTAACTCCTGCCGGTAAAGGTTTCTATAAATTTTTTGCCAACTATCAAGATCCGAAGTTTCTGAAGAAGAAGTTTGCGTCAAGCTTAAACTGGGAGGCTGAAAAGAAGGCAACTCAGGAGGAGGTAAAGAAGGCACCGGAAAAGGTATTGCACCACTAGCTGCATTAACTAATGGATTAGGAGGAGTCTTCCTGGAAACATCCAAAATCTTCTACCTCCTTTTGTATCTGCCTTATTTCCTCAATACTTTTAGCTTCCCTTAACCTCTCTTTTAGTTCTTGCATCTTTTGTCTAATATTTTCTCTAAAACGCAACTCTTTTTGATATTTGTTTGTCAAAGAATTGTCTCCACGTAGTTGCGCTTCGTGAATTTTAACGATTATCCAATCCGTTGGAGAGAGAAGTTCTGAAAGTTTTTGGTCTATTTTTTGAAAAACTATATCTTTAAACTTTTCTGGGTTTATTTTGATGAGACTCATTCTGCCTCACCAAACCCATCTGGGGGAATAGTTTCGTCAATTTCCCATGCTTCGGGAGATGCCTCGAAGGGAGCTTCGCTTTTGGGAATAACCCAAAAAGGAACTCCCTTAGGTACCGTTCTAAAGAAGATTTCCATTAAAGGAAGTTCTTCCGTGGCTGGATATACTACAAGAACTTGATTTGTTTGTGGGTCTTTATAGACTGCAATAAAATCCGAGTTTTTCATCTTACCTCCAATTATAATTGGTCCGATGGAGAAGAAGAATAGTTGAAAATTAAAACATTACATACTTTTGTAGGAGAAATTAGCGTACCAGCGCCGTGAGTTACTAAAATGTAAGCTGAAGTTGCTGTAACACTATAAGGAATAACTTGTCCGTCGTTATTCGCTCCACCCTCATTCGTTGTAGAATAGTTTCCCACTAAAATGGGGTCGTAAAAATTTAAATCTGAAGTATAGTTTATTCTGTACTTTCCTGCAGCAATATAAGTTATAGAGTTTACATTTTTTTGCCATAAAATGGTTATAGAACCTCCACTTTCACGAAAAGCCACGGCTACCTTATATCTATAATAGGTTAACTTAAAAACGTCGAGATTTGTTCGGTCTAATGCACTATCTAATGCAGTTACACTTTGTTGTAAAGTTGCAACTGAAGTTTGTAAAGATGTAGCTAAAGTATAAGCGCTATTGGCTGTGATTAAAGCGTTATCTGCAGTGGTCTGAGCGGTATTCGCTGTGGCTTGAGCTGTGTTGGCTGCAGTTAGCGCAGTATTCGCTGTATTTAAAGCGCTATTTGCTGTAACACTTACATTGTTTACTCGATTATTTAGATCAGTAATGTTTGTAGCGTGAGTGTTTAAAGTTGCATTAATTGTAGGAAGGTTAACTGTTTCAATTGTCCCAACTCGATTGTCTAAACTATCTACAGAAATTGTCAAGGTATTAATGGAGCTGTTTATAAGCGATATATTTTCGTTCATTGTATTTGCAAAGGTATTGAAGTTATCTTGTAATGTATACCGACTATCGGGGTCAATATAAGCTACAGGGACAAACCCATCACCCTGAGGACCTAAACCTCCGCCTAGATAGATGTTTATTTTTTCTCCATCGTTCCATAACTCACCTTCTAGTGGCTTGGTAGGTTTAGGTCGATTAAGTCCTACACACCTTAAATAGTTTAACTTATCATAAATTGAAAAGATTTCATCGTTTAACTTCTGACTTTCAAGGGGGTTATTTGTTAAATTGACTATATTAATTCTTTGCCAAAGGTTGGCCAAGTTTTTTGCCCCCTTCTTCCCTTAAAAGAGCATTCCTAGAATGAAAGTAAAAACCTACAATAACCCCGATAATCCCAGAAAAAGTTGTATAATAGTATGAAAAATTCTCGTCAAAACTCCTTCCCTTAAGAAACGCCGTCCCAAAATGAATTGACAAAATTAACCAACTTGGAAACGCTGTAAATAAGATAAACCTTCTTATTCCCTGCTTTCTTTCAATAACATAAGAAAGAGTTTCAATTATCTTTTTTATTAAGCTTCGCATGAAACTCCTTTATTAGATGTTGAAAGTTTCCTTCAAAACCGACTACTCCATAATGAGTTATAGGTATTGTTAGGTCTGCATAAATTTTAAATCCGAGGTTCCGCATATCTTTACAAAAAGCGTAATCTTCCCCATAAAAGGTTCCATTTTCCACAATTACCCTAAACACGTTATAAACTTTTCCTTTGAAGTTCGTAGCTGCTTCTTCTGGATAGTAAATTTTGTCATGATATTCCTTTTCTATAGCGTTAGCTACCCTTCTTGATATTAACATACAAGCTGTAGGAATACCACTAACTACAGCTAAATTATCTTCCACATCATAAACTTCTCCTAAAGAGTAGGGAGTTACTCCATCAGGTCTTATCAGTTTTAAAGGAACTGGAAGTCCAATGATATCTTTATTTCTATTAACCAGCTTTGTTAGGGTATAATCGGGAACTTGAATATCACTGTCTAAGAAGAGTAAATAATCAAACTGCTTGTCCTCAATAAACTTTGTAAGGATAGTGTTTCTTGCTGCTTGAATAATGGAGTTTCCTAAAACTGTAAAAATAGCAATATTGTAGTCGGGAGGAGTGTTCGTAAGCATTCCCAATATACTGTTTAGATAACCAATATGTACTCTATGATCATGAATGGGAGTTCCAATTAAAATGTTAGGCATAGTTTTATGTAGGATTAGATAATCTATCTCCCAGTATTTGATAGAAAGCGTTTAAAATTTCCGTTTTTTCTTCGTCGGTTAATGCGGGGTATTGTTCCAAAATGCTTTCGGCACTTGTTTTTTCTTCCCTAACCCTCCGCAATAACACCTTTACAAAAAGGTTTCTTTTCCAAGGTTGCATCTTTAAACATTACCTCCTAAAATTTCGGCTAAAGCCATTTCAATATCAGAAGCTTCCGTCGCCGGATTAAAAGAAGCAGTACTTCTAGGGTCATGATAAGCTATAATTTCTAAAGCCCTGTTTACCTGGTCTTCTCTAACCTTAATCCAGAAAAACCCTTGAGGATTAGAAGTTACTATGCAAGGTATACCAGAAGACATTAACTCCTCTTGAATTTTCGCATGGTTTAGATCAAAGGTTTTAATTAAGGCAACCCCAGGTTCAGGTCTTAATTCAGGAAGCTCATCATAAACTTTGCCCTCTTCGTAAGTTATAACAGCCATCTTCTTTTGTTTGTCAGTTTGAATTCTTAAAAGATCCAAATGAGAAATGTTATTGGTTGTACTAACTAATTCAACTAAATCTGTAATTGCCAAAATTTTCACCTCCTAGAGTTTGTTAAAATATGGAGATGTTAATCCTAGTATGGGGGATTGATGATTTATGGTTATATTAGCGGTGGTCAAAATTCCCGCAGTCCATTTAGCGCTTCCACTCAAATTTCCAAAGGTTGTAGTTGTATCATTGGAAGGGTTAATTTTTAAAACTGAAGTGGCGCTGCCAGGTATTCCATAAATAAATCCATTGCCAGTTCTAATTAAATCATCTAACGCCGAACCAAATCGCCAAAAGTAGTTAAGTAATGTATTATTTTGTTTTAAATACAATCGATGCCTGAGAATACTATTTTTTCTTATAACTCTCGCCGCATTTAAATCATCACCTAAACGGTTTAGTAAAACAGTTTTGTTTATAACTCTTCCTAAAAATGCTTGTCCGTAGTTTTTTATGTATAAATTTGAACTCTGTTCAAACCCCGGAACTTTTGATAAATCTTTTAGGGAATTGCGGACTAAAGCATTTAAAAGTCTTTCTCGCGGTATATGAAGAGACATCAGTTAATCCTCTCCATTAAACTTCTATTCCGTAAACAAAAACGTTTACCTGACCATTGGTTTGAACTTTTATAAGTTGTCCATCTTTTATGGCAAGTTTAAAACTTAACATATCGGCAATACTAGAAGCAGTATAGTAAGTATAATCAGAACCGTTATTTATTTTAACGGTTACATTAGGAGTTCCTGAAGTGGGGAAAATATCTAGAGTAAGAAAAACCGTTTTTCCCGAAGGAGCCGTATAAACAGTTGCTTCTGTATTGCTTAAAGAAACAATATTAAGCAAACTTTACCCCCTCCTTTATACAATAAATGAAGCAATAACTGCTGCTTTTACAAAATCAAATGGGACTGGAGCATTTTTCCATTTTTCACCATCGTATTGTAAAACCTCACCTGAAATGGGAGATGTAATGGAAACACTTTCAAGATTGTTTAAATCTAATACCGAATTAATCCATTTTTCGCCGTTATGATACAAAACTTCGCCAGACACAGGAGATGTAATGGAAACATTTTCAATCATGTTTAACTTGAGAGTTTCGTTAATCCATTTTTCCCCATCGTATTGTAAAACTTCTCCGGAAGTAGGAGATGTAATGGAAACACTTTCAAGGTTGTTTAAGTCTAAACTTGAGTTAACCCATTTTTCACCATCGTACTTTAATACATTTTCTACTGTAGGAGATGTAATCGATACATCTTGCAAATCATTGATCGAAGAACCGCCTTTATCTATTTTATTCCAAGAGATAACTGATATGTAAGTATCATCTAAGAAGTTCTGTTTTAGAGAGAATTTATCGTTTTGGAACTCAAACATCTCAGCAAAAGGTTTAAAGTTTAGTTTCCCGTCACTTGTAGAAAACGCAATCTTGTCTGGAGTTGTTTCTCCTAAGTCTAAATGGTTTAAATTTAGACTGTTTTGTTTTATGGTTAAAGTTGTATCGGGAGAAACCTCAAAGATGTTTGTATCAACTTTTTCTACAAGGTATCCCACCGTATCGTTTTCGTTTAACTTCGTTTTAAATAAAAGTCCATCTTTTATTTTAAGCTTTAACTCCGAGGTAACATCAAAAAAGTTTAAATCAACTTTTTCTACAAGGTATCCAGGAGTTGTATCAGTTTCATTAATTTTTACCTGATAAGTGTCACCGGATATACTTCCTAATCGGTAAACAACCAGATTAAGAGCTTCCCTTACATTACTAATCTCATCCCAATTAAGTATATCAGGATCTTCTACCGTGTAAGTAACATATTGAGAGCTTATCGACCCTACTCCCCCGGTAGTTATCTGAACATCTACATAAGCTTTAGTGGCTACATCTTGCGGAGAAGAAGGAACGTAATTTGAATTCATACTTCTTGAACCATCTAGTGTAAGAAAAATTGGATTATTCTCATCAATAACTTGACTTTCTTTTGTCTGATGAGGATTAGAAGTATTTGAAGTATGAGAATTGACTAAATTATCCACGTAATCTTTAGTGGTTACATGTTTATTAGAGGTTGGAGTATAGTTTGAGTCCATACTTCTTGACCCGTCAACTTTAAGAAAAACTGGATTATTTTCGTCGACAACTTGACTTTCTTTTGTCTGATGAGGGTTAGAAGTGTTTGAAGTATGAGAACTGACTAAATTATCCACATAATCTTTGGTAGTTACATGTTTATTCGAAGTTGGAGTATAATTTGAGTCCATACTTCTTGACCCGTCAACTTTAAGAAAAACTGGATTATTTTCATCAATAACCTGACTTTCTTTAGTTTGATGAGGGTTAGAAGTATTTGAGGTATGAGAATTAACTAAGTTATCCACATAATCTTTAGTGGTTACATGTTTATTAGAGGTTGGAGTATAATTTGAATCCATACTTCTTGAACCATCTAAGGTAAGAAAAACGGGAAATGCGTCATTTCTAATATTACTTTCGTTGTTAGCGTATGCTAAGGATAAAACTCCTCCTGAAGTTTTTACTTTTACCGCATTGTTTACTAAGTCAAACCAAAATTGACCTATCTCAAAATCTGTAGGAGCTGAAGAACTTGCAAAGTTTGTTTTTAGAAGGTTTAGTTTTTCATAGATGCTATCTATCTCTGCGTTGTATTTTGCTGATGATATAGGTCTTTCTTGAAAGGCTATATGGTAAAGTTTTATCCAACTCAAAGGTTACCCTCCCTTCTTAAACTGGTCGTAAAATTGCTCCTCCCAACTCTAAGCCATATAAGGCAAAGGGAGTGGAGGGAGATTGTAGAATAAACTGAATAGATCTACATCTTGCCGAAACAGGAAGCTTAACTGTTAACGGAATTGGTATTACTGTATCCCATCCCACTTCTTCATCATCCCATCCAACCAAAGGGTTATCCCAACCTGCACCGCCTGCAAAGTTTAAAATTGTTTCTCCTGCGGTATCCCAACCAAACTCTTCCTCATCCCACCCGAAAAGGAAGTTATCCCAACCTAAACCGGTCTCCGAAACATAGTTTGTTAAAAGAATATTTCTTTGCCCTCTTAGCTGTGTATAATCTAATACAAAGGAGAAGTTAAAATTTCCGCCGCCATAAGGGAATAGATGTAAGTAAACATTCTTAATATACTTCCAAATTCCTGGATCTCCAAAGTCGTAAAAAGCGGTCTTGACTTCACTTGAAATGGGAACTTCCCCATCTTTAGATGTATGCCAATCTAATCGATAAATCCAACCATCATCGCCAGCTAAATAGCAATAATCACCAATCACATTTAAAACTAAAATCTTAAAAGGAAACTTCCAACGAAACCACGCACCTACATTTATATTTAAAACATAAGCATCATTTTCGTAAGTTAAAATATAAAAAGCTTCCGGGGTCCAAAAAACCGCATGCGTTTTTTCTGGGTAGTCAAATTGAAGCTTGTTTAAAATTTTAGTGGAAATCGGCACTACAATTGATTGAGAGCCGTCAAAGGAGAAAACGCCATTCTCACTTAAAAACAACGTTCCAATCTGGGTAAAGTTTACCGTGTTATGAGAAATACAGGTTATGCCTCCCAAAACCTCTCTAATTGTAAAGTTATCCTGAGTAGAACCATCAAGTCGATAAATTTTCTTTTCGTTTCCACCCTTAAAAATTAAAAGTGTATCAAAAAACAAAGCAATTGCGCTAATATAAGAGCCTACCGTGGGGTTTATATCAAAAAAGCCTCCAAGTTTAAGTCCCGTGAACCCCCAATCTCTTAAATCATTAACTCCGGAATACCATAAGGTAGAAGGGTTAAGCGGATCTCCTGCAAGCCATAACCTATTACCTCTTACCAAACCAAAGGAGGCTTGCGGTGCTTCTTCTACAACGTAAAAATTTTCTCCATCATAAACTTTTAAAGGTCCCCCATCTAATATACAGAGCTTTCCAGTAAACTCAATAAATTTTACACTTTTAGAGGTATCACACTCTCCAACTTCTACCCCATTTACAAAAACTTTGCCGTTTGTCGCCCATACCAGAGATTGTCCGAAACTCCCTAATCCTGCCGCAGAAGAACCAATTTCGTGTACTCTTTCGCATCCCGGTCTGGTCTGCAAAATCCCTTCCTTCGTTAAAACCATGTTTTCACAATCGGCCAAGTCTTTAGTCTGATCAACTTCGTTAGGGGGTACTGAGGTATGAATGCCGCCAGAAAAAGTCCTCTGAGCAAAAAGCGTAAACCTTTCTCCCCAATAATTCGTTTTTACTGGAGAGATCCTTACCGCCATAATACCATCCCCTAAATTGGGTTCCAGTTTATTGAAGTATCAATGTTCCTTAAGCTTCCTTCCGCACCCAAAATACTTCTTATAGTTTCAAGTCTTAAAGATAAGAAGTTTTGTTCGACTAGCGTTGGTCTTTCATTTCTGTTATGCGCCCTTATAACCGCATATTCTACAATAAAGGGATGGAAAATTTCATCCAAAGGAACTTCATCTCCTAAACTGGAAACATTAGGAGGAGCGGGGATGTAAAATATATAAAGCTTCTGGTCAACTCCCGGAACTGGAGCGACCACAAGGTTTTTCCCTTGCCTTGCCCAGTAAAGAGCTTTTGAGGGAGAAGAGGTTTTTATAATAGAAAAACACTGATCTAAAGGAAGCTTCGTAAGTTTCATCCCGTTTTCATCCATTACAAAATAGATATAAGTAGAGTCAGGAGGAATTGCCGTAGAATAACTTAAAGCAGGAATAGTAACCTCAACTGATTGACTAAGCCAGTCAGGAGCCTCTGAGGCTATAATTTGATAAATAAATTTATAACCTTCTATGAGATACTTGAAAAGCTCGTCATCTAACCAAGTGACCGCTGAAATTTCTGACAAGTCGTAGCGAACTCTTAGAAGGAGGTCATTAAAGATCGCCAGGGCATCTTCCTCCTCTCCCCGAGCAAGTTTTACCGCTTTTTAGCTATTTTTCTTGCGTTTTCTGCGAAGATTGCCCTTCTTAGTAAAGTAGTATCGCCACGCTCTTTTGCAATCTTTTTAGCTAAATTTATCGCCTCTTGGGTTACTCCCTTAAAGCCGTGCCGTTTACACCAGGCAGTAAATGCACCTTCCGTTCCTTTCTCTTCCATCCTTTCCGCTGCCTCTTGTAGCCACTTCTCTTCCTTTTTACTCTTCTTCTTGCCCATCGGGAATAACTTCCTCCTCTTCAGGATTATAAGTATCTTCAATTATAGCTTTATCATCAACCACTCCTGCCTTTTGAAGTGCCTCTTTAAGCTTATCTGTATCAATAGTAGTCTCCTTTTTCTCTAATCCAATATACTTCCACTTTAAATCTAAAAGGTTTAGAAGCATCTTAACTATAGTACTTTTTTGCTTATTATCTCCCCGTTTAAAGGAAGTATATAGATAAGCGAGAAGCTCTTCAATTAAGTCTACATCGGAAGAAGGGAGAAGCTCTTTCTCGACTTCAAAAGAAGAAAGGCTTTCAGTTTCAGAAGCCCTTTTTGAAAGAGAGTTAAGGAAGTTTTTTACCTCGGTTAAGTTTAAACTTCTTTTTTCCATAATTACATGCTTCCTAGAAACTCAATGTTAAACCTGCTTACAGTATACTCCTGCCCGGTAGAGGGATTAATCTTTCTTATCTTTGCATCACACAAAATTTGGTAAACTTCCCAAGGTAGATCTACAGGAACGTTTAACTTTATCTGGTAAAGCGTTCCATTAAAGCCTACAACTATATCTTCCAAATTAGTATGGAAGGGAGAAGTAACCCTAGCCCTAACCTTCCTTGGCAAAACCTCAGAAGGGAAAGGGGTCATTGTAGGCTGATCCTCAATTCCCTCAATTATCTGATTATTCTCAATTTTTCCTCTTGCCATCCTTTTCCCTCCTTAAAACTTTATAGGGGAGGGAGGTTATCCCTCCCCCGGATCATTAGGTTCTACCTGAGTTTGTAGCTGCACATTCAATGCGAACTAACCAAGCATCATTAAGAATAACCGCAGTGTAGTAAGCTTTCCAACCTATGGTAGATCTCTGGTTTAGAGGATCAGATCTATCGTAAACATCTCCATCAGAAGTCTTGATTATTATATCAACGTCATCTTTATTGCCAAGATGTACACATCCGTAAGCATCGGCACCAAAGATTATCACCGGGTAAACATCGGCTTTTCCGGAAGTAGCCAAAACATCTTCACTGGTAATACTTGCACCCGCACCAGCCCATTTAGGTACTAAGGTACTTTCAAGGAATCTTATATCCTGCCATGCGCCAATTTCTGCCTCATCTATAACATCAGTAACCATTGCGTAACGCTCAACCGGGATAAACCCAGGAAGCTTAGCTATATCACGAGCCACGTCAGGATGGCAAATTCCTATATAAGCAGGCTTAATCGGATAAGTGTTAAACCCGGTAGATGCTTTAACAACTTCAGTTATCTTTCTCGCATTCTGCCTCTTGAGAGTTCTTATCGCAAGCTCTAAATCCGCCGCCGTTATAATATCTTTCACGCTGCTTCTTCCTGCAACTCCCCCAGCATATATCACGTTGGTTCCGGCAAGCAATACATTATAGGTAACTAAATCTAAGGTCTGACCAGCCTGCTCTCCAAGTACCTCTACAAGCTCAGTTATAACTGGATCTACAGACATTAAAGTTACTTTGTCAGAAATGGTTAAGTAATACCCGTAAAGCTCAAGCTGCGCAGTAATATCAGTTACAGAAGCGGTACCACCAGTTGGAGTTACACCTTCCTGCAAAGGAGTTGTAGCTAAAGGAAGTGCATTATACCTTCGGAACTTTATGGTATCGCCGCTTTTTGTTTTTAACGGACGATTTTGCCCGAATTTTTTTGCTACAAGACGAGGTAAAGCTCTCTCAAGTAAAGTTCTCTCATAAAACTCCTGTACCGGAAGCGGTATCTGCGTAGTGGTATTTACAGTCATTTAGACTCACCCTCCAATATTAGATTGTTTTTAGTTTGCATTCTTTTAAAAATGCAAACTAAAAAAGTGTCCGTTAAGTTTTCCCTCTGAGCTTTATCTCTCCGAGAAGCTTTTTAAATTGATTGTCATCTAAGTCCCAGATTGATTTAGCTTCCTCTAACATCTTATCATCGAAGGTGGTAGTTGCTGCTGTGGGTTTTTCGATAGTAGGGGGAGCTTGTTTCGACTTTAGTTTTGTTACCTTTTGCTGCGCTTGAGCTTTTTTGTTTGCTTCTTCTAAAGCTATAAGTTTATTTCTCAGGGCATTGTAAACGGCTAAGAAGGTTTGGGGGTCTCTGTCTATAGCCTGGATTAATCCTACAGGAAAGTTTGAAGGGGGATTAACTGCTAAGTCTGCCATGAATCTTAAGATGATATCTGCGTATTTAGGATCTTGCATTCTGAGGTTTTGGATAAACATAGTTGTATTAAAGGTATGAAGGTAAGGAGCCATTTTCTCTTGGATGGTTTTTTCAATAACTTTATCAATAACATCACTAGAGGAACTTTCCCTTTCTTCCTCGGACCTGGAGAGCCCCTCTTCGGAAGATCTCATTTCCCCCGATAAATTGATATACCTTTTTACATCTTCGCCTCGCAACCCACGCTGGATTAGCTCTTTTACTTCAGGATGTTCTTGAATAAATTTGATCTCATTAGACCACTGTTTAAGCCGGTTCATCTTAATTGCGTAATCAACGCCCATCTGAGCATAACGAATGAGATCTTCCATAGAATAAACAGGTATCTGTTGCCCATAAACCTTTAACACGGCAACGGCCTGTTTTTCGGAGGATGCTTCCTTCTCTTCTCTTACTTCCTCCCGCCCTTCTTGCTCCTCAGAAGTAGAAGTTAAACCTTCTTCCCGAGAAGCATTGGAAGTAGGAGGCTGAGAAGTTAGAAGGTCAGCATACTTTTTAATTAAAGCATCCTGTTCCGAAACGGCCTCTTGCCCTTCCTTAGGAACTTGGCTTCCTTCACCAGTGGTTCCTAACTCCCTATCCTCTTCGGACACTGGTTATCCCTCCTCAATAGCAAACGTTTCTATTGTAGATAAAAACTCATCAATCCCCTTAATTGATAAAAGCGTTTGATAAATTTTCGCCATATGTTCCCCGGAACCAAAAGAAATATTGTTTGTAGGATAAAGAATGGACCGAAGCAACGCATCCTTATGAACATCCTTCAAAACCAATAAAGCTTTCCAACCATCAGAATTAACTACCTGCCGAGCTAAAGAACGTAACCTCTCTTGAAACTCCAAAATATCGCCCTCCCTTTCCATTAATATTATCACAAAAAACAGAAAATTTTTTACAATTTAGCTTAAATTTTTAAAATTTTGTTCTAATTTAGGCAACTCTTCCTTTTGGGGTTCTTCTGGGGTTTTGAGGAATCTTGAAACATCTTTAAAGCCTAAGTTGAATAGGAGTTCTTGCACTACATTATAGATGTGTTTTGGAGTAACCAATCCTAATTCGGCTAAGGATGGAAGAAGGTTTAGTATTTGGATGAGTTTTTGCGCTTGTATTTCTCTTAAGCCTGCGCCTATACCGACGTTTACTATTAAATCGAAGGATCCATCTAAGGCATCTGGGGTTATTCTAAGCTCCTTATTAAATAGTCTGATAACCAACTCTTGGCTTACAAACTGCTGGTTTAGTGAGATCAACTTCATAAACAATCTCTTAACTCCGGTCTCGGCAAAAATTCTGGCTATAAGCTCTATTCTCTGCTGAGCCGCTGAGATCATCGCCGCAACTCCGGTAGCCGTTTTTGACACAGAAAGCATATTTGCCGGAAGCCCCTGGAAGAATCGATTAACGCCAGTTCTTATCTCCTTTTGAATATCTAAGTAATCAAGCAAGTTAAAAACATAGGCCGGTAATGGAGTGGTAACAAGTTCCCTAACGGCATTAATATCGTTGGCTTCTACAATACCTCCAGGTCGTGACTTAGCTAAAGAATGAAGGTTTACACCTCCCCCTCGTTGCACTAAATACATCTTATTTGTAACAAAAGCTATATTGTCTAAAATTTGCCTAAATAATGCAGTCTTTATTTGCTGAATTTCCATTACCAATTCGGATAAGGAAATTCCGTAAAACTTATGGACATCGATGATTGGTACTAAAACTTCGAAAGGAGGTTCGCCGTGTTCGAAGGGGTTCATTTCTACTCTGACAACGACATCGTTTGCTATAGTTACCAGTAAAGGTTCAAGTAAGCCGTCTCCGTCTACATCAAGTTTTACCCAACACTCCCAAACTTCAACTAACTCTCTTCCTGAGGATGCTGGGGGAGAAACCGCCCATTCCATCCGTTTATCTTCTGGATAAACCATTAACTCTTCAGGAATCTTAGGTGGAGTTTCTAAAGGAACTATTTTATCTACATTATGATAGATCCCTTCTCTTTGCATTTTTCGCATATAATCCATAGTTCTTATGGTTCGATGCGCAACAAAGTTAGCCTCCGCTATCGACTTAGCCCCCGGCTCAATGAAAAAGTCTACAATCGGGATATTTTCAATAAAAGGTCCCTCATAAGAAAGCTTCTTATAAAACCCAACAACATTCTTATAAACAATCCTCTTAACCGCCACCGCATTCCCTAACTCATCTACAGATGTTATCTCCTCTTCATACTCATCAAAACCTTCAATTGAAACATCGCTCCTAAGCTTTAAAGCGTTAAACTCATCTTCAGAAAGCTCTTCAAAGAAGAAGTTTTTCTTTTCATAACGCTTTTCCCATCCTACCTTTATAATCCCTGTTCCATAAATTAATGCTTCTTTAAACCATTTATAGGTTTTTAAGAAGCCGTCCATCTTATAATTAAATTGGTAGTTTAGCAGGTCTTGCATCAACTTAGCTGCCTCTTCATCTTCTGCTGATACTGGGTTAACTACCACAACATCTTCACTAGCTAAAAATATTCTCATTAAAGAGGGCATTACCCATTCTATTGTATCCATAACGTCTGCACATACTATCTGGGACCTTCCTGCTTCTTGGTATTTAGGGTCTAAAATTGCTTTATAATGCTTATAAATTTCTCGCCATTTAGGGATGAAAAACCTTTGGTAATTTTTAGCTGCCTCTATATCCTTTTTGACTAACTCGCATATTTCATCTTCGGTTAGATACTTTTTTTCTGAGATGGAAAATCTTTCCCCTTCGCTTTCCAAGCTAACTTCCAGGTCTAAGTTATCGCTTTCTTTTACTTCCGGTAAGTTTAAGATCTCCTTAACTAGCCCTACAGGCTCTAGTTCTTCCATAAAATTCCCCCCTCTTAGGGTAAATAAAGATTAAGCAACTCATAGTCAGGTTCCCATTCTTCTTCTGCCGGCTTTTGATAAAGGGTATTTTCCATCAAGGAAACCGCTAAGGATACCGCATCCACTCGGTCATCGTGTTCTGCCTCTCCACTTAAAAACCTCTTAAACTCATCTAAAAACTCTCTATGATCATGACATGTAGGATCTATAAAAAATCTACCGTTAGAAATTTTAGGCTCTAAATACCCCAAAATCCTTTCCTTTTTACTTCCTTCTCTACCGGTAACCTTAATCGGTACAAGAGGCAAAAACTCCCCACGACTTCTTAACTCCTCATCCAAAGCATTGAATAAAGCTTTCTGCATTCCGGTAACCTCAATGCCGATCTTTCTTAAAGGATAGTTGCGTGAAATTCTTATAAGATGATCGATTATCTTAGAAGGAAGCATTTTTTCGGCTACAACTTCAAACAAGTAAACGTTTCCTTCCTCGTCATGCCCTAACACCGCAATTGCTGTATTATCGGCATCAGTCTCTAAAGAAGCTGCAGGATCTACCGCCGCATAGTAAATTACCTTTTTCTTTAGCGTCCACTTGTCAAAGTATCTCACATAAGATAGGTCCAAGCTTTCCTCTAAAGGAAGCATTGGATCATTCATATATTCTGCATAAAAGTCTGCCAATCTCCCTGCACGAATGTAAGAGTTTTTTATCTTCAAAATGTAGTTTAAAGGGAAGCGATCTTCCCAGAGAGATGTTCCGTCATCTTGAATTAACTTAAACAAAAGAGGGTTCCATTCGTTTAACTTCAATAAATCTGCAATTAAGGATTGCGGATGTAAGTTAGTTCCTACCACTATCACCTTACCCGTTATAGGCTCAATTGCGGGGATAACTTCTCCCCAAAACCACTTCTTCAAGTTTTCTCTTGGAGTTTTTCGATAGGCAGTAGCGTTGCTTTCCAAATCATCCCCGATAAAAAGTTCAATCCTTTTATCCTTAACTATCCCTCTGACCGACTGCCCATTTCCTAAAGCAAGTATCCTCACCCGATTAAAAGGAGTTGCAATAGCTATATCACTCTTAGTCCAAGGTTCTGAAGGTTGTATTTTAAACAAGTTTCTCAATTCAGAGTTATTTAAAACTTGGTCTTTAATTCTGTCTAAGTGTATACAAGCTTTGGTCCATGTTTCGGAAGCTATTACTATAAGAGAGGCTAAGCCGAAGCAAACATTGTAAAGCGTCCAGATTAAAGTAACGATGGTTGACTTAGCTGTCCCCCTGGGAGCTACAATCACTTGTCTGGGTCTTCTTTGTTTTAATGCCTCATAAATCGTCTTATGAAACTCTGGCATTTTATTAAACATTAAATCCTTAAAAAAATAGGAGGCAAAAACTACCGGTTCTGCGAAGACCTCATAAACAGTAGGAGCTCCCATGGGTAAGGTTCCCCCTCCCGCCTAAACTCCCAAAATTTCTTTCAAATAGTCAACGTTTAAAGAAAACATAGTATAAAAAGTATCAACGCACGAAGCTAAAATCCCTTGTAACTCAACAAACAAATCAATTAACTCCGGGAAGCCTTGTTCCTTTTTTAAATAGTTTAAAACGGGGAAAAGTTGTTCCCATCCTAAATTAGTAATTGTAAAAACCATGAAGTAAATTAAAGGAAGCAGGGGATCTAAATTTTTCTGTTTTGTCAAAGATACAAAAATTGCTGAGTTAATGGGAAAACCTGCCCAAATTTCACGAATCCTAGCTAAATAATTCCTAAAACTTGCAATATAACTTTGCCAGTAAATATCATCTACCTGATCTCGAAGTTTAAAGAGAAAGTATAAAGGGTTAATCACAGAAAAGGTAATCCCGCTTTCAAAAAACACAACTCGAGGAAAAGTTTCCCCTTCTAAAATTTCCTCAAGCTTACTTACGCTATTTTCCGCCACCTTTACCATATTGTCTAAATATTCTAAAAAATACCTATTTTCATGCTTTTCGTTAATTCCTTTCATGAAGAGAGAGTGCAGATCAATTTTTGTATCTGGATCGAGAAAAAGGATTACTATATCTTTGGATTCTTTTAAAAGTTGCTTGAATATGTTACTTTTGTATGCCTCGACCGGAGAAAGGAGTTCGATAAACTTCATTTTATTTTCCTCCTTACCCTTTTAAGGTAGCTTCTTCATGTTTAGGGAGTTTTTCTTTTACTTCTTGGATTAGATCTTCGTTTAAAGACCCAACTTGTAAGAAAATTGCGAAGAAGACCTCTAAAGGCAAGGCAGCCCAAACTTCCCTTTTTCTTCGTGCGATTAAAAGAGGGAAAAGACCTTCTTTTTCCGCATTTTCTTGAGCTTGGATAACTGCTTTCCAAAAAGAAAGCTTGTTTCTGTTTTTACACTCTACAGCAAAGGGGAACTTTTCTTTAAGGGTAGAGGCAACCCACACATCCGCCCCCGCCGCCGACTTACTTCGAATTAAAACTCCATCTAAAGGTAAATTAAAAATTTTGGAAATTGCTTTTCTAACCCAAAACTCAAACTTTCTACCACGATCTCTTAAACTTTTAACCTTAGCCATCTTACCCCACAATCAAGTTAAAATCGTTATACTGCTTTTCTGCATAAAAAGGATAAGAAACAAAATGGATTAAGGCAATTATTCCTGGAAGGATTAAGCCCAAATGAGTTAAAATCAAAGCATAAGCCAACTCAAAACCAAAGCCGGCTATCCCAATAAAAGCTTTTTTCTTCCAACACAGGTTCGCCTCATTTAAACTAAAAACTAATCTATAACGACGAATTTTCCATTTAAGATTGACCCCGAAAACACTCGCAGCTACAAAATGCCCCAACTCATGAACCAGAAAACACCCAACCCCTAAAAGCAAGCTAAACAGCATTTTGTTCCACCTCGATGAAGATTGGAGCGGCAATACACATCAAAACCAACGCAGTCCTTTCTTCCCCAGAAGGCAAGTTAACCGCCTTAAAATAGGGAGAAACGGCAAGCTCTATCCCTGACCCTAAAAGCATCCCTCGAGCTAAAGCTACACCCTTCATTGCAGTATAAAGCGCCGGCATTCCTACAACCACAATCTGTAAAGTCTCCTTATTCTTAATTGCTGATACTATAGCGTTACATAACTTTTTTACGTCAGTATCCCTTTTGACACGAAACTCCGTTATCTTTACCACCATCACACCCCCTCTTACTTAAAAGCTTTTCGGCTATTTTATCAATCTTATCTTGAAACTTCAATAACCGACTCATCTCTTGATCTCGCAAACTCAACTTAAGAAGTTTTTTATTCAGCTGATCGTTGACTAAAACCTTAAGGCTTTTTCTGGAAAACATAACAAAACTTGCTTCTACACTAACAACTCGACTATCTTTCGCCCTCTCATAACTCTCCACAATAGCCTTCTCCAAAACTTGACCGTTAACGTCCAAAGCAAAGAAATCTCCCACCTTTTTACTGGGCACTCTACTTTTAAGCACATAAACCAAATAAACCCCAACAGCTACCTCAACCTCTTTACCATGCCAAGCAAAGGGATGCTCCAAAAGCTTACTCCACAAATAATCATTCTGCGCCTGAAACTGAGAATAAGCTAAAACCACCCCTTGAGTATAATCAAGCTTCCTAAACTCATGATCAGGAAACTGAAAACCATCAAAAATTTCATTAGGGAGTAAAAACAATGTATCCGTCCCATACTCAACGATATAAAACTCCGGTCTCTCCTCAATAAATATCCTATCTCTTGGAGATAGAGGAATTGTTTTTGTCAACCCCGAAAACGCCCTCCTTAGGATACCCAAAACTCCTTATAAAATCATCATAAATAGGAACCAAAACACCTCCCTCCTGCATAAAAATAAGGTCCCCCACATACTCAAACACGCCATCTAAAACACTAGAACGTGTCAAGCCAGTAAGATCCGCCAAAAACTCAATCAACTTCAAAGTCTTAGCCGACAAAGAAAAAGAAATTACCTTCTTCATTTTACCCCTCCTTCTTGTAACTTTTTTAACGCTTTCCTATATATCTGATAAGCCCTAGCAGAAGAAATATGCAAATTTTCGCCAATCTCCCTAAAACTCCGTCCCTCAAAATTCCTTAACATAACAACAACCTTCTCCCGATCATTCAAAACCTTTAAACTAGACAATAAATCCACTTTCTCATCTACCTCCTCCTCATTAAAACCATCATCCATCAAACCATCCAAACTACAAACATCACCACAACTACCCAACCGCCGCTTCAAAAAGTTTAAAAACGCACCCCTAATCCTGCCATAAAAATAGGTAGAAAAAGAAGCCCGACCATCAAACTTCTCAATACACGACCATAACACCAAAGCCAGCTCCTGCAACAAGTCCTCCTTATCTTCCCTACTTAACTTCGCCCCACTGCCGGCAAAATTCACTAGCCCCTTCAACAATAAATAATACTCTTCAAATACCTTCTCCTTATCCATCCTTCCCTAATTATAAAAAACTTTAACTTAACTGTCAAGATCTAATTAAACAAACCACGAACGAAAAATCGAAAATATTTTAGACAATAAGTCCTCCTTGCCCGCAAACTTCTCCACGCCTTGTAAGAAAAGCTGTTTTTCATCCGCACGCCTTCTCACCAAGCCACGCAAAACAACCTTCCTTCCCTCTTTCGGAGAATAAGCATAAACCCACTTATCAAACTCATTAGCAGCCTCTTTTAACCTGCCCTGATTAATCAACCTCCTCATCGTTGAACCACGAAACGCCCCCAAACCAACATTAAAACAAAAACTAACCAACGCCGCTAAACACTCAGAAGGCAACTCAACCTCTAACAAAGAAAGCACACCATCCAAAACACGCTCCAAATCCTTCTCCAAAATTTCCTCCGCCTGCTGCTTAGTAATACCACCCTTCATCCACTCATCCTTACTAGTAATCACATGCCCATAACCAATAGTCAAAACCCCAGCAGGACAACGATAAGGAACTAAAGAAAGCCCCTCCCACCGCCTAACCATCGGCTTAGCTAAAGAAATAACTAAACTACGATCCACCAATCCCATTCCCTCCCCTTAATATTATCACAAAACTTCTCCTAATTATTAAACATCCTCTTGAATTTTAACAAAACTTCTATTATAATAAGTCCAAAAAACAAAAGAAAGGAGGACCCAGCATGATTACCATCAAAATAAAAAGAGAAGATAAAACCATTCCCTTACCTTCCTACGCTACCCCGGGATCAGCAGGATTAGACCTAAGATCCATAGAAGATACAACAATCAACCCAGGAGAATGGAAAGCTATCTCTACCGGACTAAAAATAGAACTACCCCAAAACTACGAAGCCCAAATCCGCCCAAGAAGCGGTCTCGCCCTAAACTACGGCATAACCGTCCTAAATACACCAGGAACCATCGACGCCGACTACCGAGGAGAAATCAAAGTTATACTAATCAACCACGGAAAAACTCCCTTCCACATCAAAAAAGGAGATAGAATAGCCCAACTCGTTATAACAGAAATAGCTAAACCAATAATCATAGAAACAGAAACACTACAAGACACCACAAGAGGAACCAACGGCTTCGGCCACACCGGAATTGAATAAAAGTTAACGAATAGTTTTACTCAACCAAAAGAGAAAACTTCTATCCGGCAAGTTAAGAAACAATTTTACTCAACCAAAATTGTTAATAAACAAGCATTGAGAATACTAAGGAAACTTCTTCCTCTTCTCAGAAAGTTAAGAAACAATTTTACTCAACCAAAATCGTTAATAAACAAGCGTTGAGAATACTAAGAAAACTTCTTCCTCTTCTCGGGAAGTTAAGAAACAATTTTACTCAACCAAAATCGTTAATAAACAAGCATTGAGAATACTAAGAAAACTTCTTCCTCTTCTCGGGAAGTTAAGAAACAATTTTACTCAACCAAAATTGTTAATAAACAAGCATTGAAAATGTAAAGAAAACTTCTACTTATTAACTTGAAAATTGGGTGTAGAAAGAGAAACGGCTTTATAGCCAAGCCTCGCCGCTTGAGGGCATGCCCATACCCTATTTTTCGCTCAATTCTTAACAATCTTAAATTTTCTGAATATTAGCATCAATTTTACAAAAAACAAAAAATTGAGGAGCGACAAAATCGTCGCCCCTCAATTTTCGGTTTTGTTTAGATTATTTCTTTCAATCTTTCCAAGATGTAATTTTTTATAAATGGTTCTAATTGTCTATGCACTTCACCTATAGCCATATCCCATACATAATCCTGTATAAAAGTATCTCGCATTTCTTTAAAAGAGCTAAAATTATTCTCCTTGTTTAAAAAATAATTTTTCCATACATCTTCAGCTATATAAGCGATATCTTTTTCTGTAATTAGACAAATAATTCTATCTTTTATACCACGATTTTTGAGAATTGATTCAATTGGGTCCTCTTGATCATCGATAATAGAGGTCCAGTCCCAGCTTTCTAATACCATTGTCATTAATGTATCACTAATCATGGGATGAAAAGATAGATAATCAAAAATATCATACATAAGTTGGTCTAACAAATCAGAAAATTTTGAATAATTCAAATTTTCACTCTTAAGCATATCGACTAATCGTTTATAATTTTCGAGCTTTTCTGAAAAATTAAAGAAAAGTTCATCTAATTCTTTCTTCAACTCTTCCTCGGTAAAAACCACCACGAGTTCCTCACAGCTTTCTCTCATATCAATCAACCCCCCTCTTATTAATCTTTCAATGTTCAATCTTCAATCTTATAATAGCAAGCTAATCTTATTTTGTCAATAGGCCAATCAAAAAATTTTTAAAAATTTTTTGATGGAAAATTTTTCGTTGATAACCCAAGAAAAATTTAAAGCTATCTTTAGCAAGTGAAAATGTTAAATTAACAAAAACAAAGATAGCTTAATTTTCTCGAGAATAATC
>Ga0071330_1086662_pt1 | contig 32958 bp, 32 predicted proteins | sample GBScel77sediment_FD_63802 | JGI IMG/M metagenome (GOLD analysis project Ga0071330, IMG submission 63802) | Hot spring sediment microbial communities from Great Boiling Spring, Nevada - Cellulolytic enrichment Sediment 77C v2 (version 2) | ecosystem: Environmental > Aquatic > Thermal springs >...
CAGAAAGAAAGTCGGGCCCGTAGCTCAGCTAGGTTAGAGCGACAGGCTCATAACCTGTTGGTCGCCGGTTCAAGTCCGGCCGGGCCCATTTTGTCTACCTAAAATCAAAATTTTCAACTCGCAAACAGACCATTCCCTAGTTTTCTGAAATTCTTACACAAGCTGCAGAAGTGAGGATGATTTTTGAAATGGAAAAAGACAGGTTAGCTTCTGGCTTTTTCAATTTCTTTTATGATCTCATCAACAGTCATTATCTTGGCGTTGTAAACATACTCCAAATAACGTAAGCCCTGCTCATGATCTTCCTGTGTAAAGGATTCAACACCATCCTTCGCAACGATTATTTTATATCCTCTGAAGAAGGCGTCTGCAGCGGTGTGTCTTACGCATATGTGCGTGTGAAGACCTCCCAAGACTAGGGTTTTCACGCCTTCACCCTTATAGAGGCTTCTTAGAAGGGGGTCTAATCCAGTTTCATAGAAACCGCTGTAAGTTCGCTTCTCAACAATGAAGTCCTTCTCGGTGGGTTTGAGCTCAGGAATAACCTCAGCCCCTTTCGTGCCTTTTACAGCGTGAAGACCCCACCTCTCAACCTCAAAATCATTAGGGTAATGGGCATCATTGCTGTATATGACAGGAATGTCATGTTTACGGGCAGCGTCTATTAGTCTCTTCAAATTTGGGATTATGCGCTGAGCCCTCTCGCACTTCAAACTGCCAGTAACAAAGTCATTAAGCATGTCAATTATTATGACAGCCATCCTCATTCCCTGATCCCCCACAATTTTACCTCAACGCTATTTTATATAATTTCCTATTCCTAGTTTAGGTTCAGGAATTAGTCTTCATAGCCATCTCTTTTATTACAGCAACGGATTTGGGCTTTAGAATTTTAAGCGGAGCTGGAAGTGACCCGTAAGCCCTGAATAAGGCTAGGTTGCTAGTTTCTTAACAAGCGAGGCTACCCTTTTTCCAAGTTCCCTACAATTTTCAATATCCTCTTCATCTGGACTTTCTACCGCTGCTGCTCCATAATGCTTGTCGTCAGCCCTACCCTGTACTATCATCCCATGAATCAGCATGGCCTGCAATATGGAAAGGAGGGTTGTCTCGGCACCCGTGGCTGTTCCCCCGGAACTTGTAAAGGCCGCACCAACCTTACCCACAAGTTTTCCATGAATCTTTACAGACTCGTCTATAAGCGCCTTAATCCTAGCTGACATTTGCCCAAAATATGTGGGCGAACCAATTATTATTCCATCAGCATTTACAAGGTCTTCAAGGCTTGTTTGTTCAACCCTCTTGAGAACAGCCTTAACGCCACCCACTTGCTCAACGCCCTCAGCAACGGCTAAAGCCATTTTCTCCGTGTTTCCAGTTTTGGAATCATAAATTATCAATATGCTAACCATGATCTACCCACATAACCTTCAGTTAGATTATGAAGATCGAGTCCTTAAACTTTACCAAGCCAAGGGAGAAGACGGGATGGGGTTCGGGGGAAAAATAAAACCATAATGCCCGTCTTCTCCCCTAAGATAGGCTTTAAAAACGCGACTTTTAAATTTTTCTCAACTTACGCCGATGTTTAAGCGATGCACTTCAGCATCCCTTGCTATTGTCTATAGATCGATGAAGATTAACTCATAGTTTTAGCCCTGTTGATCATGGAACCTTAAAAGGATATTGACCGTAAGTCAATTTTTCAGCGCCGAATTTGTCAACTAGAACCGTGTCCTCAATTCTTATGCCCCCAAAGCCCACCAGGTATATACCGGGCTCTACAGTTACAACGTTGCCGCTCTCGAGCCTGTTCTTACTGTTTTGACTAAGGGTTGGAGGTTCATGAACCTCCAACCCCACTCCATGGCCTAAGCCGTGAACGAAAAATTCGCCGTAGCCCGCCTCTTCTATGATTTTGCGAGCTGCAATATCAATCGCCCTTGCCTCCACTCCGGGCCTAATGTTTTTAATGGCGCTTTCCTGTGCCAGCTTAACTACCTCGTAAATTTTGCTTTGCTTATCCGACGGTGCTCCGACGACAAAAGTTCGAGTCATATCCGAGCGGTAATAGCGATATACAGCGCCTATATCCACAACAACAAGATCGCCTTCCTGAATACGTCTATCAGTACATCCTCCATGGGGGTATGCGGATCTCGGGCCTGACGCCACTATGGTTTCGAAGGCCGTTCCCCACGAGCCCCTCTGTCTCATAGCATATTCTATTTCAGCAGCAACTTCGTATTCCCTAATGCCAGGCCTTATAGTATCATAAGCGGCCTTCATTCCCATCGAGGTTAACTCCGCAGCCTTCCGCATAAGCTCAAGCTCCTCCGAATCCTTAAACCTCCTGAGCTCCCATATGACGGCGCTTTGCGGCTTAAGTTTCGCCTCATTTTTAAGTCTCCTAGCAAGGATGCGATATTTTTCGACGTTTAACGTGTCAAAGGCCAGCATTCTAATTTTCAGGGTTTTAACATGCTCCGCAACTTTCTCTATAAAATTTTCCCCAGCCTTTACCAACTCAACTCTAAAATCCTTACATTCAGCCTTTGCCTGCTCATAGTTAACGCTGTAAACGTATAACCTATTTTCGCCATCCTTTGGAATTAGAAGGCATGAAGCTCCGGAAAATCCGGAAAAATATAAAATGTTAACATCATTGAATAACAGGAAGCCATCAAAATTCTTCTCTTCAAAACTCTTCCTTTTCAAAATTTCTATTCGCCTCAAGAACTTCACCTTTTAGGAGAATACCGAAATAAACTTTTATAAACGATTGTCCTAAATTCTGAGGCTGGAATTTAGCCTCCGCTTACGACGGACGTTAGAATTATGTGGTCGCCATGTTTCAGTTTCGTTTTAACCCCATCTAATTGGTTAATAAGGTAGCCGTTAATTGTCGCTATAAAGCCATGCTTAAGATCGGTGTCTCCAGGCTCATAGACGGCCACCTTGAACGGTTCACCATATTTTTCAGCCAACATATTCAGCAAGTTCTCTAAAAGGGCGCCCTCGGGAACCTCAAGGGTTTCCTCTCTCTCGCTGCCAATTAACTTCCTTATATGCCCAATATATTCAACTTTAACCCGCAAACATGACCCTGCCCATCAAATTCTCATGATCGTTATATGAGAACGCTTTGATATATTTGTTTCACATGAAAAGCATTTAAACATTTTAGATCGATGTAAATCTAAGAATTTTTATAGATAGATTAATATATCGAAAAACCCCTCATCACCAATTCAAAAGGATTTGGAGGAGAATGTAAATGTGGTACGGCTATGCTGGCAGAATTCTTATCGTTGATCTAACAACGGGCAAAACACGAACAGAGCCTCTGAACGAGGATTATGCCAAAAAATACATTGGCGGCATAGGTTTGGGCATGCGACTCTGGCTGGATCATACTCCACCTGGGGTTGATCCCTTCAGCCCGGAAAACACGCTGGTGGTGGCGACCGGTCCAACATCGGGCTCCATATGGCCCACCGGAGGGAACGGACATGCTGTTGTTGCAAAGTCTCCAGAAAGTTATGGCATATCTGAGTCTTTATCACATGGTTCCTTCGGAGCTGAACTGAAAAGGGCTGGATATGATGCGCTAATATTTAAGGGCAAAGCCGAAAAGCCGGCATATGTATGGATAGACGATGATTCTGTTCAAATTTTAGATGCAGCACATTTGTGGGGCAAGTCCCCGCAGGAAACTGAGGAGGCAATAAAAGAGGAGCTTGGTGACTTCTACATAAGGGTTGCGTCAATAGGTCCTGCTGGAGAAAAACTTGTCCGAATAGCGAACATAATGAATGAAACTTCAAGGGCTGCCGGCAGAACAGGTTTAGGCGCAGTTATGGGCTCAAAGAAGCTGAAGGCCATCGCGATAAGAGGAACCAATGATGTAAAAGTTGCCAAACCAGACGAATTTCTAGAGTTTGTGAAGGAGTTCCATGAAAGGATGAAAGGACCGGCCACAAAGAAGTACAGGACCTTAGGCACCCCAGAAAACGTTCTAGTGCACAACGCATTGCACTGTATGCCAACGAGAAACTATAATAATGCACATTTTGAAGAGGCCGAAAAGGTAAGCGGAGAACTTCTAAACGAGAAGTACGTGGCGAAGATTATTGGATGCAGCTCCTGCGCTATGAGATGCGAACACGTTTGTGTTGTTAAGGAAGGACCATACAAGGGCGCCATGGCCAGAGTTGAGTATGAGCCACTTTGGGCTTTAGGGCCCTACTGTGGAGTGGACAGGCTTGACGCCATAATAAAGGGAAGCGAGATCTGCAACTATTATGGCATGGACTCAATCAGCGCAGGTGTGATTGTAGGCTTCGCCATGGACTGTTATGAAAACGGGATATTAACCGAGAAGGATCTGAATGGGATAGAGGCCAAATTCGGCAATCATGAAGCGTTAATAAAGCTTCTCGAGATGATAGGAAAGCGTGAGGGGATAGGCGACGTCCTTGCTGAAGGGGTGAGAATAGCCGCTGAAAAGATAGGAAAAGGCGCGGAGAAACTAGCCCAGCACATAAAGGGTGTAGAGGTTACGGGCTACGACCTAAGATGCCTTAAGACGGCAGCCCTGGGCTATGCTGTATCATTTAGAGGGGCAGATCACAACAGGCACGGCAGCTATGCGTTTGATGTCAAGGGCAAATTTAACAGGCTAAAATACGAAAAGGGAAGAGCAAAATTTGTTAAGGACATAGAGGACGTCTACACGGTAATTGACTCCATGATCGTATGCAAGTTCTCAAGGGGCACATACTACAAGGAATTAGAGGACTTCGCCAAGCTTTACACGCTGGTAACAGGCATTGAAACCACCCCTGAAGAGATGCGGCGTAAGGGTGAGAGAATAAACAACCTTGCAAGGGTTATAAATGTCAGAGAAGGGTTCAGCAGAAAGGACGATACGTTGCCGTGGAAAGTTATGAACTATCCGATACCGGATGAGGGACCGTCAAAGGGAGCGTATGTAAGTCAGGAAGAGCTGAACATGATGCTGGATGACTACTATGAAGTTAGAGGCTGGACAAGAGATGGTATACCAACGCCAGAGAAACTTAAGGAACTTGGCATGGACGACCTGATCCCCATAGTGGAGGCAAAAATCAAGAGGAGCTAGGAGGAGAGTCGCATGGTAAAGATTCATGAAAGGAAATTCGTCTCCGTGGATCCAGACAAATGCGTGGGATGCCAAGTCTGCGAGTATATATGTGCATGGACCAAGGAGAAGGCATTCAACCCATTGAAGTCTAGAATAAGGGTTGTAAGGCTAAACCCATTAGTCAACGTCTCATTAACCTGTAGGCTCTGTGAGGATCCACCATGTGTAGCCGCATGTCCTAGAGACGCGCTGAAACAATCAGACGTTAATGGAACAATAATAGTGGATGAAGATAAATGTAATGGATGCGGCTGGTGCATTGAAGCCTGCGACTTCGGGGCAATCACACTGCATCCAGATAAGAAGGTCGTATTTGTCTGCGACCTTTGCAAGGATAAGCCCGACGGCCCCCAGTGTATAAAATGGTGTCCAGAAGAAGCGCTGGATCTGGTTTCTACAGATGTTCTTGCCCAGAAATCCAGAGTGGCGTCCACAAAGAAGCTTTTACGAGAACTTCTAAAGGCTGCTCCGACAGCCTGAATTTATCTTTATCTTTCCCTTTTCTTTATCCTGCATCACCAAGTCTCTAATTCTTAATTTAAATCGAACTATTGAGGAAGAACAACGAGTAGGGTTTTTGAAATTTCTTCTGCCGAAGCTTCAACTTCAGGTGACAAACCCTCTCCGAAATCCGTATTCTTGGGCTGTATCAGAAGCAAAGCTATTTTGGCGCCTGTTGTTTCAGCCAGATAATCGCAGAAAACTCTAAGGGGGAGGATATGGGTGGAAAACGCTGGAAAATTTTCCAGCACATCCGGCCTGAAAAATTTTGCTTCTCCAGGCTTTGCGTTTAACAGCGCCGCATCTATTATTAGAATATGTGTTGGATTGAAGTTGACTATTTCGTGAATGAAACTTTCGGGGACAGTTTCACATTCGACGAGATAGACTTTTTCCGAAACCTTTCCATGTAAATGCTGAACTATTTTAACGCCTACATAATCGTCCATACGTATGGGATTTCCTATTCCAACCACTACAACCCTTTCCGCGCCGGATAGCCAGATCCGCAGTTCTCTTTCTAATTCGCTTTTTATCAAGAAAATCGCCAAGAGGGGAAAGGTGAAGAAAAATAGAGAATAGTTGAGCTTATCTCTGGACGACTTTAATCAGTTTTCCATTGCTGTCATAGATTTCTAATGTAAGCGGCATTTGGCCCACAGCAAAGTGGGTGGCGCATCCGAAACATGGGTCGTAGGCTCTGAAGGCCATTTCCACCATGTTAAGCAAGCCTTGGTCAACTTTGTCTCCGTGAATCAAGCCCTTAGCCGCGTTCCTCACTGACATATTGATGGAGGGCACATTATTTACTGTGGCAACAATCAGGTTGACATCCTTGACTAGGGCGTTCTCGTCTAAGACGTAGTGATGGATAAGGGTTCCCCTAGCAGCCTCGACCACGCCGACGCCTTCGCCGGGCTCGCCGGGCTTATTCCTCACATTTGTGCTTGTTATTTCCGGGTCTTTAACGAGTTCAACAGCCCGCTCAGAGGCATAAAGCAGCTCGATGAGCCTAGCCCAATGGTAAGCCAAGGTTGAATGCACTGGTTTGCCGCCCAGGGTCTTGTACATAAGATCGTATTCCTCTTGGGCTAGGGGTGTAGCCATTCCCTCCGCCGCGTTGAGCCTTCCCAAAGGGCCGACGCGGTAGGCTCCGCTTTGGGGACCATCCACGAAGCCTTTCCAGCCAACCTTCTTTAGGTATGGAAGCTTCACGTAGGTCCACGGCTCCACATGCTCGGCGATGTGCTCCAAATAGTTTTTAGCCTCAAACTTGGTGAATTCCCTGCCTTCGGGATCTACAACCCTTATCTTGCCATCATAAAAGTTTACCTTGTTGTTCTCGTCAACTAAACCCATATAGTATGTGCGCAAGGCATAGGCGTCGCTTTTAATCAGTTCAACATATCTTGTGTTTTTCAGAACAATGTCGTGGAAAAGCTTCAAGGAGAGTTTTGCAAACTCAACAGCGGATTCTGCCATCTTCTCAATTTCCTGTCTGTTCTCCTCGCTTAATGGCTTAGAAATGCCTCCAGGCAATCCGCAGACTGGATGGGTTGCCTTTCCACCTACGATCTCGGTTATTCTCTGCCCGTAAGCCCTATGCTTAATAACCTCTTTGGCAATGTCTAAGCCAGCCTTCTCAATAACGCCTAAGATGTTACGCTTTTCAGGAGGAGCATCTGGTCCAACAATAAAGTCCGGTCCGCCCAGGTAGTAAAAGTGGAGCGTATGATCATATATGTAGTAGCCGCAGTACATTAATTCGCGGAGCTTTTTAGCTGGTTCTGGTGGTTCAACGTTGAAGGCCGCGTCCAAAGCCTTTGTTCCAGCCATGTGATGGGCCACGGGGCAGACGCCGCAGATTCTGCTGGTTAGAAGAGGCATGTCCTCGGCTTTTCGTCCAATACAAAATCTTTCGAAGCCGCGGAGCTCTGGAACTTGTAGGTAGGCGTTTTCCACCTCTCCAGCATCGTTTAGGAATATGACTATTTTGCCATGCCCCTCAAGTCTCGTAATCGGGTCTATAATTATTTCCTTCATTCGCGAATCACCTTCCTCCGCAATATCGAGGCTGGCAGAGCGTACATGTAGAAGGTTCCAACAGGGTCCTTTATCTGGTCTATCAGTTTTTCAACCTCCTTCTCCGTGTATTTTTCCGTCTCCTCCTCTAGTCCAAGTATTGAGGCTAGAGCGCTCATCATAGCTGCACCTTGCTCAAGGACGTTTGGACACGGCCCGCCACAGCCTGTGCATGGCATGTCAGCCTTTAGGCATCTGGCTCCGCATCCGCCCCTCGTGGCTGGACCCATGCAGATGATCCCCTGCTCCAGCAAGCATTTTTCAGGATCTGCAATCTTCTCGTAGACGCGGTATATTCGCGATATTTTCTTGTTCTCCTTCTTTTTGGAGCATTCGTCGCAGACCGACTTTAAGGGTGCAAGCACAGAGCCTTTTGGCGGCAGCTCACCCTTAGCGATTGCCTCTAAAGTGAATATTGTGCGTTCCACCGCTGGTGGGCAACCCGGTACGTAGTAGTCAACATCCACAGTCTGGTCAAGGGTTCTCACAGTGTCATAAAATTCTGGGATTTCCAGTACACCCTCTTTAACATGCACTTTCGGCTGAGGGAAAACGCCATTCGGATTGTCTGTTGAGAAGGTTTTGGCGTAGACTTTTTCGAAGATTTCCTTCTTGTTATGGAGGTTAGCCAACCCTGAGACGCCGCCAAGATGGGCACATGCACCGTAAGCCACAAGAATCTTTGACTTCTGCCTCAAGAGTTTCGCCATATGCTCCTGCTCGCTGTTTCGGATTCCGCCGTTGAAGAAGCAAACGTCGATGTACTTGTCAGGCATCGCTTCGACATCCCTATATTTTACGTCCATGGCTACCGGCCAGAACACGATATCGGCGATTTGTACCACGTCGAGGATCTTCTCGTTGATGTCTAAGACGGCGATTTCGCATCCGCCGCAGCTTGCTGCCCAATAAAACGCGAATTTTAGTTTTTGTTTCTCCATATTTTACACCTTAACTATCTGTTTTAATAATTCTGTCGGCTTAACCCTAAGCTCGTTCAGGGCTAGCTCTTCTGGCGAGAGGCCCATAGCTAATCCTAGAAGTTGCGGGTAATGAAGAACTGGCAAATTGAATTTTTCGTTAAATGCCCTTTCTATGCGGGGCTGGTTTAGGTCGAACATTATGTGGCAGAAGGGACAAACTGTTATAAGCGCGTGGGCGCCAACATTTCGAACATTGCTGAGCTTTTCCCTCGCCATGCTGAAGGGTACATCCTCATTAACGCCTATTATCGGGTTTCCACAACATTCAGTTTCATTCATGTAATCCAAGCATTCGGCGCCGGTCAGCTTGATTAGTTCTTTAAGGGTTGTGGGGTTCTCAGGGTCGTCTCGTCCCACATATTTGCGTGGCCTCAAAACGTGGCATCCGCTATGCTGTGCCACACGCAGCCCAGTCAGAGGTCTAGTCACCGCATTCTTTATCTTTTCGAAGCCCATATCCTCCGAGAGCACGTATATCAGGTGTTTAACATCCGTGGTGCCTTTAAACTCCATTCCGACCTCCTTCAGATAGCCGTTAATCTTCTCCCGTAGTTTCCGATTCTCCTTCAGAATCTTGTTGGTTTCGTTTAGGCTACAGAAGCATCCATTGCAAAGCGTCATTATCGGTAAGCCAACTTTCTCAGCTATGCATAGGTTCCTAGCGGCAAGCGTCAACATCAAATCGTGGTTTATAACGTCCATGGGATAGCCGCAGCAGTTGTATTCGGGCATTTCAATAATTTCCACGCCGAGTTTGGCGAGCACTTTTCTGGCTGAAATCTCGTAGCTTGAAAGCCTATAGGGTATTACACACCCAGGAAACAACAAATATTTGGGATTGCTCATTTGCTTTCCACCTTCGCAATAGTTTGAACTTTTTCAATAAGGTGGGCTGAACCAGTAACCTCGAAAATTCTCATAACATCCTTCACGTTTGGCTTTGGAAGCGGCGGCAATCCCTGCTCAACCCTTTTTTGTAGTCGGGACTCCGGAATCTCATAGACAAAACCGCTTTTCATCAGATTTGTGGCTAACTCTTTATAGACTAACGGGAGAATGTTTTTGTCCTCAACAGCCATGTTTCGAAGGACTCGAACTATGCCGGCTATTTCCACGCCTTGGGGACAGTGATCCACGCATGTAAAGCATGATGAGCAAAGCCATAGAGCCCTGTCCAGCAAGAGCCTATCTTTTAGGCCCAGCTGAACCATACGGGCAATTCTACGGGGCCTGTAAAACTCGCTGAATCTTGCTATGGGGCAATCAGCCGTGCATGTTCCACACTGGAAGCAAGCCATTATTTTTTCTGCGCCGTGCATCTTACTAATTTTATACTTGAATTTCGGGTCAAGCTCCTCAGCCTTTATTACCGGTGGAGCGTATTCCCGGGCTTCACTTTTAGTTTCACTCATTTCTTCACCCCGTCTTTAACGGGTTAGGACCAAGCTTCTTAATCTGTTCAACATATCTCGAACTACGGCTGCGAATTTGTCTCCCTCACCTGCGGAGATCCATTCCAAACGCACACGTTCGGGTTCTATCCCAAGATCTTTAAGCACCCTCTTTAATAGCATTATCCTTCTCAGAGTCTTAAAATTGCCGCTAACGTAATGGCAGTCCGAGGGTAGGTGGCATCCAGCCACCAGAACTCCGTCAGCGCCGTTTTTTAAGGCTTCGAGGATGAAGGCAGGATCCACTCTTCCACAGCACATGACGCGTATAATGCGGATGTTTGGTGGATATTGAATTCGGCTTACGCCGGCAAGGTCTGCGCCTGCATAGGCGCACCAGTTGCAGAGGAAACCTATAATTTTAGGTTCAAAATCCTTTTGTTCGGTCATGCGGCTGCTGCCTCCATCTCCTTGATTATAGCCCTAACCTGGGCGTGGATTTCTTCGGTTGTGAAGTGTCCGAGGTTTATGGCCTTTGTTGGACATGCTGCTCCACAGACACCGCAACCCTTGCATAGAGCTTCAATTACGTGTGCGACTGTTTCGCCATCCTTACCCTTCATTTCAATTGCGCCGTAGGCACATAGAGATTCACATATCCTACATCCACTACATAAACCTTCATCTACACTAGCAACTATTCCCTCCATTTCAAGGGCCTTCTTCGACAATTGTAGCCGCCCCTGCCGCGGCTGCACATGCCTGTGAGATGCTTTCATCAAGGAATTTCGGCGAATGAGCCATGCCCCATAGGAAAACGCCGTCCGTCTGGAAGTCTACGGGCCGAAGCTTCATGTGAGCCTCCAGGAAGAAACCGTCTTTCGTTAATGGCACCTTTAGCATCTCGGCTATTCGTTTATTGTCTGGATTTGGAATTGTTGCAACGCTTAAAACTACGTAGTCCGGCTCCAGCTGAACTTCTTGTTTAAGCACCGGCTCGTAGAATGTTACTTTCAGCCTGCCATTCTCTTTTGTGACTCTCGGTTTCTTTTCATCTGAATAGCTTATGAATATAACACCTTTGGATGCGGCCTCCCGGTAATGCTCCTCCTTAAAGCTGTAACTCTAACATCCTTATAGAGAACGTAAACGTCAGCTTCTGGATTCAACTCCTTAATTTTCAAAGCATTTTTGATTGCTTGCCCACAGCATATACGCGCACAGTTCGGACGTTCCTCATTCCTCGCACCCACACACTGAATCATAACCACCTTCTCAGCCTTGAATTCTCCTTTAGCGATCTTCTCCTCCAGTTCACGCTGGGTTATAACGTTGGGGTCAACGCCGTACAAGTACTCTTTAGGCTTATACTCAACAGCTCCGGTTGCAACAATCACTACGCCATGCTCAACCTCTCTTTCTTCGCCATTGCTAAGCCTGATCTTTGATTTGAAGTTGCCGACGAAGCCGCTTACATCCACAACCTCAGCGCCCAAATAGACGTTTATCAGCTTATTTTCGGTGACAGCCCTAACGAGCTTCCGCAAGTATTCTTGAGGGTTATCGCCCTCAAGTAGATAGTAGATGTTTTGCAATTGCCCGCCAAGCTCTTTCTCGCGTTCCACAAGATGAACTTCGAAGCCTTGATTGGCTAATTCCAGCGCTGCAGTCATCCCGGAAACTCCGCCTCCGATAATAAGCCCTACTGGAGTAACGTTGACCCTCGGGTTTTTCAATGGTTTGAGAAGCCTTGCCTTTGCAACGACGGAGCGGACAAGGTCTTTAGCCTTTTCAGCAGCATCTCTGGGTTCCTGCATATGAACCCAGCTGCACTGGTCCCGGATGTTGACCATCTCGAAAAGGTATTGGTTTAAGCCAGCCTCGCGAGCGGTTTCTCTGAAAAGGGGCTCATGGGCGCGCATATTACATCAAACTCGTTTTTGCTTGGATTTTCAGGATTAACGATAAAAACAAAGCATTCTTCGCCCTTTTTGATAACTCCACTACAGCAGAAGCACCTATGCTCTTTAAGGGCTGTAATTTTCATTCGGAACCCTCAAAGTTTAGAGGGTTACTTCGCTTTTAACATTTTCTAATCAGTTTACATGGCAAGTATGGTGTTAATCCCCGTCCAAAATTAGCCCATCTCGAATATTCTTTTGTCGCCTGCAGAGGACTCGCAGCATCTACAACTTTTGCAGTTGCAGCCTGAAGAAAAGATGTGGGAAATGTCGGGAAAATTTGAGGAACTTAGCCTATTTTCTCCAAAACTTTGTCTAGTTTTACCTTATGGAAGTCTAGGGCTAGTTCTTTTGGCTCCACACCAAGGCTTAGGCTTAGCAGTTCAGCATAATGGATTATTGGCAGGTTATATTCTTCCTTATACGTGGTTTTAATTAACATTTGTCCAAGATCCAGCGTAAGGAAGCAGAAGGGGCAAAGCGTGGAAATGCAGTCTGCTCCGGCGTTGTAGGCGTTTACAATTTTGTCTCTGGTTATGGCTAAGGCTATATCATCAGCATAGCCTCTTAAGGGACCCCCACAGCAGCGCAGTTTATTCTTGTACGGTATGCTTTTTGCGCCCAAGGTCTCGATTAAGGTGTCAAATACGCGGGGACGCTCTGGATCGTCAAAGCGTAGCAGCTCGCTTGGTCTAAGCAGATGGCACCCCGAGAAGGCCGCAACCTTAAGCTTTGAAAGGGGTTTGACTAGGTTCTGCCTAATTTTTTCTACACCCACATCATTTAGGAGTACGCCCAAATAATGTTTGACTTCTATTGTTCCCTTGAATTCCTTTCCAACATTTGACAAAATCTGATTTATTCGTTTTCTTAGCTGCTGATTCTCTTTTAAAAGGTTGTTTGCCATGGCTAGGGACTCAAAGCATCCTACGCAGAGGGTTAAAATGTCCAGGTCGGATTCTTCAGCCAGGCAAATATTATATGCAGATATTGCAAGGCCTGTTTCAAGGTCTATAGATTTAACGGGCGGAGGGGCACAGCATGTCATGTTCTCCAAGTCGATGAGTTCTATTCCAAGCTTTGCTAGGGCTTTTCTGGCTGCAATTTCATATTGTGGCTGACGTGCCGGTATTGTGCAACCAAGAAAAAGCGCGTAGCTTGCCATTATTTTCACCCTTTCTTGCTGATTAGCTTATCAAATCCTGTCGCCGCAAGGATTTTTCGTAATTGTTCAACACCGGTGGGCTTAAGGGGTGGGAGACCATAATCAGCTCGCTTCTTCTCCACGAATTTTGAAACAGGAACCACGCGGCCCTCGTTCATAAGGCCATTGGCAAAATCGATGTAAAGCTGGGGGATTTTACCAGCGCGTATGGCCATGTTTCTCAATGCGAAAATTACCTCCGCGATTTCAACTTTTTGGGGGCAACGCTCCTGGCAATTGTAGCATGAAGAGCAGAGCCAAATTGCATCGCCGCTGAGGATTTCATCACTCTCGCCTAAGAGGGCGATTCTAAGGAGTTGTCTAGGATTGAAGCGTTCAGTGGTTTTTGCAACTGGGCAGCTGCTGGCGCATGTCCCACATTGATAGCATGAAGTTATGGTTTCTCCGCCAAGCATCTCCTTCACATTTTTGATAAAGTCGCTGTTTGACTTCCCCCCTCCATCTCTCACAAAATCACCAGCCATTAGAAGAATAATCATGCAATAACCAATGGGCCTAACTTTTCGATTCTTTCACTCATCATCCTAGCAGCTTCGGCGAATTTGTCACCTTCAATGTAGATTAAGTTGAACATTTCAAGGCGATCAGGCTCTATGCCATAAGCAGCCAAAAGAGCCTTTGTTAACTCAACTTTCTTTTTGGCCATCTGGCTTCCAGCTTCGTAATGGCAACCTTCAGGTTTACATCCAACAATCATTACACCCTGAGCTCCTGCTTTGAAGGCTTCAAGAATATGCTGAGCCCTAATTACGCCAGTGCATGGAACTTTCAATGCTCTCACATTAGCCGGATAACTCATGGTCATTCCGGCAGAGTCTAAAGCTGTGCCTCCGCACTCCGAGCAGTATATGGCTAACACCTTGGGCTTGGGCGTCTCGTTAACGGATAGGAGCGCCTTTATTTGTGCAGATATCTGCTTTGAGGTTAGGTGGTTGAGTTCTATGGCGCCTACAGGGCATGTTCCAACGCAGATGCCGCAGCCTTCACACTTCAGCGGTGATACTCTTGCAACAAAATGTCCATTTCCTGAGGGTACAAGGCTTATGGCGCCATATGGACAGGTTACCGGGCAGCATTCGCAGTCTCCGCAATATTCCTCGTTTACATATGCTACCTTCAAGTCCTTTACGATTTTACCCTCATTAAGGAACTTGGCTGCCTTTATTGCTGCCGAGTGGGCATGAAGGGAGGCTGTTGGAACATCCTTTGGGAAAGTTGCGCCTCCACAGATGAGGATTCCCCTTATCTTTGTCTCAGTGGGCCTCAATTTGGAGTTGTATTCCTTGAAGAATCCATCCTTGTCCAGTTCTATGCCCAAGATTTTGGCAAGTTCTTCTGAGCCGTCACTTGGAACCATGGCTGCTGCAAGAACCACAAGGTCGGCTTCCAGCTCTAGGAATCTTTTTAGAATTTCATCTTCAACATCTACGATCAGCGTGTTTGTTGCGGGGTCATGGAGGATTTCAGTGGGCCTTCCTTTAACAAATTTTATTCCCATTTCCCTAGCTTTTTCATAGTAATATTCATGCTCTCTTCCCGTTGTTCTAATGTCTATGTAGCATATGGTTATGTCAGCATCTGGATGGACCTCTTTAATTAGTGCCGCATGCTTTAGGGATATCATGCAGCATATTCCTGAGCAGTATGGGTTCCAGCGTTTATCCCTTGACCCTACGCATTGAATGAAAACTATGCGTTTGGCTTCTTTCTTGTCTGAAGGTCTAATAATCTTGCCGCCTGTGGGCCCGAAGCTATCTATCATCCTCGCAAGTTCTAGGTGTGTTATTACGTCTGGATACTCACCATAATGGTATTCCTTAATTACGCTTGGATCAAACTCCTTAAAGCCCGTTGCAACTATTATGCTTCCAACATTAAGGATTATGGTTTCGGCTTTTTGGTTCAAATCTATGGCATTTGTGGGACATACCTCAACACATTTGGCGCATTCATGGAACTTGCAGGCCGAACCGTCAATCACGTAGATCGGAGGATAAACAAGAGGCATATTCATGTATATGGCCTTACGCGTTGTAAGTTTGGCATTATACTCGTCCGGCACTTCCACTGGGCAAACAGTGGCGCATAAGCCGCAGGCTACACATCTGTCATTTACATAGCGCGGTTTCTTCTCGATGGTGACTTTAAAGTTTCCAGGTTCACCTTCAAGTTTTATAATCCTTGAGTTTGTTAAAATTTGCAGATTCGGAATTTCTGATATTCCAGAGCGGTAAATACACTTTCTAGACGTATGGGTTACCGTTTTAAGGTCAGATGTGGGGGATTGAATGCAGACAGCACAGTCATCTGTGGGGAAGAAGCGCACAGCCCTTGCTGCTAACCCGCCCAAGAAAGGTTCCTTCTCGATAAGGTAGACTTGGAAGCCCATATCGGCTAGGTCTTCCGCGGCCTGCATTCCGGCTACTCCGCCGCCGATAACGAGGACGGCCTTAACTGCAGGAAAGACGGCCTTCTCTATGGGTTGAGAAAGCCTAACTTTTTCGATGGCCGCCAAAAGCATAGCTTTAGCCTTCTCAGTGGCCTCCCTGGGCGAGTCCCTGTGGGGCCAAGCGCAATGGCTTTTTAAGTCCAGAACCTCAACAAAGCTTAGGTCTAGCCCTGCAGAGTTAATGGATTTTGCGATTGCGATTTCACCTATTTTGGGTATGCCCTCAGCCACGACAACGCGGTTTATTTTTCCGCTTTTAACAGCCTCAATTATCGTTTTGAGTCCATAGCCCCTCCAGAACTCGCTTGCCCTTTGAACTAGGGTCACACCGGGGATGCCCCTCAAAAATTCTGTTATGGATTCAAAGTCCAGAATTTTGGATAACTGTCCACCAGAGTCTGCTAGAAAAACGCCTATCCTGGCTTCTTCCATTAAATTTACCTCCTTAATGTTTGAATGAGCCTCTTTTGGCTGTCATAAATTTCAATTTCCAGGGGCATCTGGCCTATTGCATAGTGAGTCGCGCATGCGAAGCACGGATCGTAGGCTCTGAAGGCCATCTCCACCATGTTGAGGATTCCATCAGTCACTTTCCCCTTCTTGATTAGGGCCTTTGCAGCGTTCTTTATGGAGAGACATATGCTTGGCGCATTATTCACCGTGGCCACTATGAGGTTCACCTTCTTTGCCAGCGCATTTTCATCAAACTCGTAGTGGTGGATCAGCGTTCCCCTTGCAGCCTCAACTATTCCAACGCCCTCACCAGGCTTTCCAGGCTTGTTACGGACATTTTTACTCGTTATTTCAGGGTCTGTCACAAGCTCCAGGGCCCTTTCAGCCGCGTAGAGGAGTTCGATGAGCCTTGCCCAGTGGTAGGCTAGGGTGTTGTGGACGGGTTTACCGCCTAGGGTGGCGAACATACGCTCATATTCGACCTGTGCTAGGGGTGTTGCCATGCCCTCAGCTGCATTGAGCCTCCCAAGGGGACCAACACGGTATAAGCCGCTTTCAGGGCCATCTACAAGGCCTTTCCAGCCAACCTTCTTCAGATAGGGAAGCTTAACGTAAGTCCATGGTTCCACATGCTCCTCAATCATGTCTAAGTATTCATTTGGAGAGAACTTTACAAACTCTTCACCATCGGGGGTTACCACCCTAACGTTTCCGTCGTAGAAGTTTACTTTGTTGTTTTTATCCACTAAGCCCATGTAGTATGTCTTCAATGTGTACGTATCGCTTTTTATTAGTTCGACATAGCGTGTGTTCTTCAGTACGATATCATCAAAAAGCCTCAAAGATAGTTTGGCAAATTCAAGGCAACTTCTAACCATTCTCTCGATTTCCCGCCGCTCATCCTCAGTTATAGGCCTTGCAAATCCTCCAGGTATGCATGCACTTACAGGATGAGTTGCCTTTCCACCCAGTATTTCGGTGATTTTTTGCCCATAGGCCCTATGCTTTATAACTTCTTTGCCTATTTCAATGCCAGCTTTTTCAATAACACCTAAAATGTTACGCTTTTCCCGAGGAGCTTCGGGGCCCACTATAAAATCTGGTCCGCCAAGATAGTAAAAGTGCAATGTGTGGTCGTAAAGGTAATAGCCGCAGTACATAAGTTCACGGAGCTTTTTGGCTGGTTCAGGCGGCTCTACATTAAATGCAGCGTCTAATGCTTTGGCGCTTGCCATGTGATGGGCTACAGGGCAGACACCGCAGATCCTCGTTGTTATTATGGGGAGATCCTCTGCTCTTCGGCCCTCGCAGAATTTTTCAAAGCCTCGAAGCTCTGGAACTTGGAAGTATGCTTCGTCCACGTCGCCTTCATCGTTTAGGAATATGGTTATTTTTCCATGCCCTTCAAGTCTTGTTATGGGGTTTATAACTATCTCTTTCATTTCATAACCCTCCTGCGAAGTATGGAATTTGCCAGGGAATACTTGTAGAAGGTTCCAACAGGATCAACAATTTGCTCAATAACCTTCAAGTTATCAACTATAGAGGCGAAAGCACTTATCATGGCTGCTCCCTGGTCTGGCACGTTGGGGGCTGGACCACCACAGCCCGTGCAGGGGACATTAGCCTTTAAACATTGGGCGCCGCAGCCCCCGCGGGTTGCAGGACCCATGCAGATCACGTTCTGGTCTAGGAAGCACGTTTTGAAGTCGTCTTCTATCTCGTAAATTCTTTTAATTTGAGTTATTCTTCTCTCCTTCTTCTCCCTTGGACATTCGTCGCATACTGCCTTGTTAAGCAGGAAGCTGGAGCCTTTTGGCGGGAGTTTGCCGTTTAAGATAGCATCTAAAGCATCAATGATCCTTGGAACTGGAGGGGGGCAGCCCGAAATAAAGTAGTCCACATCAACGGTTTGTGCTAATGTTTTAACCGTGTCGTAGAATTCTGGAAGTTCAAGCTCCCCTTGCTTTACTTTAAAGCGGGTTTGCGGAGTTACACGTTGGGGATTTTTTGTTGAGGGAGTTTCAAGATAAACCCTTTCAAATATTTTTTCCCTGCTCCATAAATTTCCAAGGCCTACTACGTCCCCGTCACAGGCGCATGAGCCGAAAGCCACGAGGACTTTTGACTTTTGTCTTAAAAGTTTGGCCATGTACTCGTTTTCCTCTGTTCTGATAGCCCCGTTAAAGAAGCACACATCTATATACTTGTCTGGCATGGCTTCAACATCCTTATATTTTATGTCCATGGCCACTGGCCAGAACACTATGTCCGCCTTCGCCACCACATCGAGGATTTTCTCGTTAATGTCCAAAACAGCGATTTCACAACCGCCACAGCTTGCCGCCCAATAGAATGCAAATTTAAGTTTATCCATCCTCATCGCCATCCTATGGATACCTTTTGATGAGACTCAATTTTTATTGTATTTCTTTAATTTAAGTTTAGCCGTTGGTAAGTATAGAAATTACCATAGTGCAGTTTATGTTATGTTTGACACATCGCCTAAGGGCTCAGCTTTTTCCTGGTTTTTCCGGCATTCCCTTTCTGGCATATCTTGCTGCATCTCTTCTCTTAAATTTAAGATCCCTTTAATTGTTCCATCTTCTTGGCTTTGAAGCGTAAATCCCATGTTTTTCAGGAGGTTTATGGCTTGGTAGTTGTCTGAAAGCATTATAGCATACAAGGTTTCAACACCCATATCCTTCGCGATTTCAATAGTGTAATCAACAAGCTTCGTTCCAAGACCTAGACCCTGCCATGGGTCAGCCACTATGAAGGCTATTTCACCCTTACGCTTGTCCGGTTCTAGGCTCACACGTGAAACTCCGAGGATCCGCCTGCGGCTCCCCTCGTTCAGTTCCGCGACTATGGCTATTTCTCTGTCATAGTCAATGTTGCAGTTTCCTCAAGAAGTTTAATGTTTGCCGGCGGCATGTTTCTATATCCCTTGAGAAGCTGGTAGACTTTTGTTTCCTCCATTAAACGCCTCGCCAAGGTTTGGTTTAGAGGAGGCAAGCCTATAGCATAATCTTTGAAAAGCTCCACGCCTATGCCGCCCATCCCGAATAGGATTACAGGTCCAAAGATGGAATCTTTTTTAGAGCCTATTATGACCTCGTAGCCTTTCTTCTTAATCATGGGTTGGACTGTCACGCCGAGAATTTCAGCTTCCGGATTATACACCTTAGCATTTTTAATTATCCGGTCAAAAGCCTCCAAGACTTCAGTTTCGCTATTTAAGTCGAGGGCGACACATCCAACTTCAGTTTTATAGGTAATTTGGGGTGAAAGAATTTTCAGCACCACTGGATAGCCGATCTTTGAGGAGATCTGCACCGCTTCTTCTGCCGTCTTGGCAACATATGTTTTTACAACAGGCAAGCCATAGTATTCAAGAATGTTTTTAGCTTCAGTTTCTGTCAGCACAACCCTGTTTTGCATTACAGCGTTCCGCATGGTTATCAGTATTGGACGTTTGGGAGGTGAGATGTCAACTGGAAGTTCTTCAGGGGTGTCGTAGAGCAGTTCAAGGTTCCGCTTGTACTGATACATGTAAAGATATGTTTTTACGGCTTGCTCTGGGGTGGAATAGGATGGGATGCCATTCTCGTTTAAAATACGGTTTGCCTCTTCTACAGCTTTGTAGCCCATAAAGGAGGTTAAAACTATCTTGTTGCGGCGCCTATCACTTTTGCAAACCTCCACTATAGCCTTTGCTACTTCAGAAGGTTCTGCCATCGCTTGGGCTGTATAGATAATTAACACTCCGTCCACGTTCTCATCCTCAAGGCAGGCTTTCAAAACCGCCTGGTAACGGTCAGCCTCAGCGTCTCCTAAAATGTCTATGGGGTTCTCTTTATTCCAGTAGGGAGGGAGAATATTATTTAAGACTTCCATGGTTCGCGGGCTCAATCTCGCAAGTTTGCCCCCTCTAGATATAAGCGCATCTGCGGCCATAACTCCTGGACCGCCGGCATTCGTGATTATGGCAAGGTTGGGTCCTTTTGGAAGGGGCTGAAGCCCCAGAACTTCAGCACAGTTGAATAAATCAGCCATCTCTTCAACGCGCACTATGCCGGCGCGTTTGAAAGCTGCGTCGTAAATATCATCTTCGCCTGTAATGTAACCCGTGTGAGAAGCAGCTGCTTTTGCACTTTCAACAAATTTTCCAGCCTTAACCACGATTATGGGCTTTGTTCTCGCGAAGTGTCTTGCCGCACTTATAAATTTTCTGGCGTCAGTTATTCCTTCAATATACATGAGGATGCTCCTTGTTTTCGGGTCTGTTCCAAAGTAGTCTATTAAATCCCCAAAATCCACATCGATCATGGAGCCTACAGATACAAAATTGCTGAAGCCTATATTCTCGTGGATAGCCCAGTCGAGGATGGCTGCGCCTAAAGCGCCGCTTTGAGAGATAAAGGCGATGTTACCTGGCTTTGGCATCCTATTTATGAAGGTTGCGTTAAGGTTGATGCTTGGACGTATTACGCCCAGACAGTTCGGACCAATAATCCTCAATCCATATTTTCGCTTAATCTCCACGAGTTTATCTTCTAACGCCTTGCCCTCAGGGCCAACCTCTTTAAATCCAGCAGAAATTATTATGATACCCTTAATTCCAACTCTACCGCACTGTTCCAATACTTCAGGAACAGTTTTTGAAGGAGAGGCAATAACTGCAAGGTCAACGGTTTTTGGAAGTTGCTCTACCGTCTGGTAAGCCTTAAGTCCTAAAATCTCCTTTTTTCGGATGTTAACAGGATAAACCTCACCCTCAAAGCCTGAGTCAAGAAAATTTTTCATTAAAGCATATCCGACAGACCCTTCTTCGTCGCTTGCCCCAACAACGGCAACACTTTTGGGATTAAAAATCTTGTCAAGATGCACAGTGACCACAATAGTACACCAGTAACCTGGAATGGCCAGCATCAAGGATTAAAACTTTATGCGTAATTTTACACTTCACTTAACAAACGAAAAATCAGAAAAGTAGGCAAAAATTGGACTACTTTTTACTCATCAAGTATTCATGTATGGCCTTTGCAGCCCGTTTTCCAGCGCCCATGGCGCTTATAACTGTAGCCTCTCCGGTTACGATGTCTCCGCCTGCATAGACCCCTTCAAGGCTCGTTTTGCCGTTTTCGTCCGTCACTATCGTGCCCCACTTCGTAACTTCAAGTCCTTCTGTTGTCTGTTGTATTATTGGGTTAGGTGTTCTCCCAATGGCGATTATAACCGTGTCCGTGTCCATGAGAAATTCTGAGCCCTTAACCACAACCGGTCTACGTCTCCCAGACTCATCTGGAGGACCTAACTCCATGCGGACGCATTCCATCTGTTTAACCCAGCCCTTATTGTCGCCGATGAAGCGTGTGGGGGCAGATAGAAACTTGAAGATCACCCCCTCCTCCTCGGCGTTTTCTATCTCCTCCTTCCTCGCTGGCATTTCCTCCCTTGAGCGGCGATAGACTACGCAGACCTCTTCTGCGCCTAAACGTAAGGCGGAGCGGGCGGCATCCATGGCAACGTTCCCCCCTCCAATGACAACAACGTGTCTACCTATCCTTATGGGCGTGTCGTACTCTGGGAAGGCATAGGCCTTCATCAGGTTGACTCTGATCAGGAACTCGTTGGCAGAGTAGATTCCGCCAAGATTTTCTCCGGGTATTCCTAGAAACTGCGGCAGACCAGCTCCTGTTCCAATAAAAACAGCGTCGAATCCCTTTTCCTTAAGAAGTTCTGGAATTGTGTATATTCTTCCAATAAGATAGCCTAGCTTAAGCTCCACACCCAACTTTTTAATGTAATCAACCTCGGCTTGGACTATGCTCTTTGGCAGACGAAACTCGGGAATCCCGTAGACTAATACTCCTCCGGGAAGATGCAGGGCTTCAAAGATTACAACTTCGTGCCCAAGCTTGGCTAGGTCGGCTGCAACAGTCAAACCAGCAGGTCCAGCGCCTATTACGGCAACCCTCTTGCCTGTTGAAGGAAGCTTTTCTGGAATTTCGAAACCCCTAGCCCTTTCCCAGTCCGCCAAAAACCTTTCAAGCCTGCCTATGCTTACTGGGTCGCCGACTTTGCCCAAAACACAGTATTTTTGACACTGTTCTTCTTGCGGGCAGACTCTGCCGCAGACGGCTGGAAGGCTGTTTTTCTCCTTAATTTTCCTGATGCCTTCCTCGTATTTCCCCTCCCGAAGGAGCCTTATGAAGGCGGGAATATCAATTCCAACCGGGCAGCCCTTTACGCATTGGGGGTTTGGACATTGGAGGCAACGGTTAGCCTCTTCTATGGCTTGCTCCTCGGTGTAGCCTAAAGCAACCTCGTTAAAGTTTCTCTTTCGAACCTCAGGCGGCTGTTTTGGGATGGGAACAGCCTTTTTCTTAACTTTAGGTTTACTCTCCGCCAAGCTTACCACCTCCAAGCTCCCACAATAAGGCGCTTAAACGCTCTTCAGGCAGAAGCATACGTTGACGCTTAACCAATTCGTCGAAATCCACAAGGTGCCCGTCAAACTCCGGCCCATCCACGCATCCAAACATCATTTTTCCGCCGACGTTTACACGGCAGACCCCACACATGCCCATAGCATCAACCATTAAAGGCATGAGGGTCACAACTGTTGGAATTTTAAATGGCCTGGTTAAGTCACATACCGTTTTCAGCATTGAAACGGGACCCATGGCGATGCAGCGGTCAAACTTTTCCTCAGCTAGAATTTCTTTTAGAAAGTCTAAGCCTTTATAACCCTCGGATCCGTCGTCCGTGGCCACATAAAACTTGTGACTTAAGGCTTTGATTTCATCCTTGAAGATAAGGAGGCTCTTTATTCGCGCTCCAATAACTGTAACTAAGGTGTTTCCAGCCTCGCGCAGGGCTTTGACTTGCAGAAGCATTGGGGCAATCATCACTCCGCCGGCTACGCATAGAACTTTGCCGAAATACCTAATATCGGAGGGGCGCCCTAATGGTCCAGTGATGTTCCATATTCGATCGCCCTCTTTCATGAGCCCAAGCTGCTTTGTTGTTTTGCCAACTTCGTTAAATACAAAGGTTATGGTGCCCTTTTCCCTGTTATAGCCGGCTATAGTTAAGGGAACCCTTTCGCCCTTCTCGCCGATGATCACCATGATGAATTGGCCGGGCTTGGCCTTTTCCGCAATTTCTGGAGCATAGACCTCAAATAACTTGATTTTGGGGGCGATCTCCTTTGCCGTTAAAATTTCGTACATGCTTTACACCTCCTTTTTGAAAGGTTTAGTGGACGAGATTGAGGCTATTTTATTTTTGAAAGCGCCTAATTTCTTTTCGAACTCGCCTGCGGATCTTGGTGAAACCTCAAAAAGTTCAAAACGTTCTATTAGACCCATTTTTCCCAGAAAATCCTTTAGAACAGCCATGTTTCTCTCGGCAATGTCCCTTCCCTCTTGGAGTTTACAGTCCTCAGCTGAGCAAACGGCAGCCATCACCCCGTCGAAACCATTCCTCAACGCGTTGACTATATGGACGGGGTCGAGGGCTTTGAAGCATGGAACTTCTAGCACCACGCAGTTTCTTTTTGAAAAGATGTTTTCTGGATTATCCAGTGCAGAAAATTCTGACCATTGACAGCAGAAAACCAAAATTAATGGGCTTATGCCTTCAGCCTTCAGTTTGGTTGCCGTGTCACAATAACGTTTCAGCACATCTTCAAACTCGAAGCCTTTAATCTGTATTGCATGGTGAGGGCAAACCAAGGCACATGCACCGCAGCCCACACAATATTCATAAAGGATTTTAGGCGTTGCAAAGGGTTCTGCTTCTATGGCGGAGTAGGGGCAGATGAAAATGCATTTGTCGCAGCCAACGCATCTTTCTGTATAGTAGACTGCCTTTCGCGAATACTTTATTACTGTGATGGTGTCTCCGGGGAAGCCTAAATCTTCAAGGACTTTTCTGCCCAAAGCCAGTCGTCGGGTGTTTATTTTGGTCCCCTCTTTGAAGCGGCAGAATTCATCTTCGCATTGTATGGAAACTATTTTCTTAACACCTAAACCCAGGACCTTAAATATGAATTCCGCTGGAACTCGTCCAGAACAAGGAAGGCGTAGCGGAATATAATTCTTAATGCTCAAGCCCTGGTTTGCCAGTATTTCTTCGACTTCACGCGTCGACGGGGAGTTGCCGCGGCACATAAAAACAAGTGTTTCAGCCTTACTTTTTCCCAGCATATCCTCAACGTACTTTACGAGGTTGTCATAGTTGTAATATGCTATTTCAATGGCGAAAACAGGACATGCGCTGTAGCATATGCCACAGACTTGACACTTCTGCATGTTGATCTCAACTTTACCGGTTTCGACGTCGCGTTGGATAGCCTCATAGGGACATATTGAGTAGCATATTAAGCATCGGCTACAATAGTCTTGGTTTATGTTAACCACGGCAACACGATCTTCACTCATCGAGTACTTCTCCAACTCCACGCCACCACATAAGCATTGATGAGTGCATGAAGTTTCTAGAAAAGGGTTTATGTTTAATATATTGTTTTTGGAAAATTTTGCCAAATTTTTCTATCGCTTTTCTACTGCTTATAGTAGTATGGTCTGCGGATATATCCATAAGCCTCCAAAGCAGCTGTTAAGCCCTGCCCCACGGCAGCTCCAACCTGTTTAACCGGATATGTTGTGACATCGCCCGCCGCATAAACACCCGGTATGTTTGTCCTCTGGTGGACATCGACTTTTATGTAGCCATTTTCATCCACCTCAACCCCGGCTTCTTTTGCTATTTGGCTGTTTGGCGTCTCGCCCACTTGAATAAACACGCCATCCACCGGAAGCTCCCATGTTTCTCCAGTTATTAAGTTTAAAAGAACAGCCTTTTCAACTAGTCTTTCGCCCTTAATCTCCCTTAATTGGGTGTTCCAGAAAACCTTAACGTTTCCTTTTCCAAGAAGGCTTTTTACGAGGCTTTCTTCTGCGCGGAATGAGTCTCTGCGGTGGATGATTTTTACCTCTGATGCCAAATCAGCCAGATACAGGGCTGTGACCACTGCAGAGTTCCCCCCTCCGACAACGAGAACTCTTTTGCCTTTGAAGAGGGGGCCATCGCATACAGCGCAGTGGCTTAATCCACGACCTTTAAACTCCTTTTCTCCTGGAACACCTAATTCCCTGTAGCTTGTGCCAGTCGCTATAATAACAGCTTTAGCCGCATATTCTGCCTTATCAGTTTTAACGGTTTTCTCTTCCCCCTTTAGGTCTAGGCTAATGGCCTTCTCAAACTCGTGGATCCTTACGCCGACACCTATGCAGTGGGCCACCATCTTCTGCATAAGCTCTGCGCCGGTTATCCTCTCAAAACCTGGATAATTCTCGATTACCGGCGCATCGGCAGCCGTCCCTCCGGCCATTTTCTCCTCAACGATCAGAGTTTTTAACCCGCTTCTAACGCCGTAGATTCCAGCCGTAAGCCCTGCAGGTCCAGCTCCAATTATAATTAGATCCCATTTCTCCATAAACTGCAACTCCCATAAACAGTTGTTTAGATCAATTATTTAATGCTTGACGGCGCGCTTCAAGCGCTTGAAAGGCAAAATTTTAATTTATGCGTGATGTTATCCTCTGTGCGGTGCAGAGTTTGAGGGATTACATTCTCGGAAGAAAACAAAACCTTTAATATCCCTCAGGGCTGTTCAAAAGATTTTATGGAATTTCTAAGGTTAATTGAGGAGAAATGGCAGAAACGCTGGGAAGAAGCGAGAATTTTTGAGGCTAACCCTGACCCCTCAAGACCTAAATTCTTCATAACGGTGGCTTATCCATACCCTAATTCTCCGCAGCACATAGGCCATGCCCGAACCTACACGCTGGCAGATGCCTACGCGCGTTATATGCGGATGCGCGGCTACAATGTGCTTTTGCCCATGGCCTTCCATTACACTGGCACTCCTGTTCTGGCTATGGCTAGGCGCCTTGCTGAGGGTGACCCTGAACTGGTAAAGGACTTTGTTAAAATCTACAAGGTTCCCGAGGATAAGCTTAAGGAGCTAACCGATCCCCTAGCTATGGCCCGCTACTTCCATGAGGAAATCAGGGAAGGAATGAAGCGCATAGGCTATTCCATCGACTGGAGACGCGAGTTCACGACAATAGATCCCCAATATAACAAATTCATAGAATGGCAGTTTCGGAGACTTCGGAAGGCTGGATATATAACCCGTGGAAGTCATCCCGTGGGATGGTGCCCCAAAGATGGAAACCCCGTGGGACAGCATGACACCGTAGGGGATGTGGAGCCTGAGATTGGCGAATTCACCCTCATAAAGTTTAGACTTGGCGAGTGGGTTATGCCGACGGCCACCCTTAGACCTGAAACTGTTTTCGGTGTGACAAATATTTGGATCAATCCTAGAGCCACATACGTTAAGGCTTTAGTTGACGGTGAAGGCTGGATAGTCAGCCAACAGTGCGCCGAAAAGTTGACCTATCAAAACCGCAGCGTTAAGGTGCTTGAAAGGTTTGAGGGAAAGGCGCTTATAGGAAAAACCGTGCAGAATCCAGCATTGGAAAATGAAGTGCTGATTTTGCCAGCGGATTTTGTTGATCCAGGCAACGCAACTGGAGTAGTAATGTCTGTGCCAGGGCATGCGCCGTATGATTATGTTGCCCTAGAGAACATTAAGGCAGATGATACCAGCCTTAGAGAGTTTGGACTTTCCGTTGAGGCAGTTAGGGCTATTAGGCCAATCTCGCTCATCGAGGTTCCAAATTATTCTGAAATTCCGGCAGCTGATGTGGTTAAGCGGATGGACATAAAAGCGCAGACTGACCCCAAACTGGAGGATGCCACTAAAGAGGTTTATAGGCATGAGTTTCACAATGGCAAAATGAAGGAGAACACGGGTAAATATGCTGGCCTGCCGGTGGCTGAGGCTAAGGAGAGGGTTAAGCAGGACCTTATGGCTGAGGGAAAAGCCACTATGATGTATGAGCTTCTGAACAGGCCTGTAAGATGCCGCTGTGGAACTGAATGTGTCGTGAAAATCTTTGAGGATCAATGGTTTATAGACTATGGAAATCCTGAATGGAAGGCCTTAGCCCACAAGTGTCTTGCAAGGATGAGGATCCTACCCGAGGAGCTCCGCTCAGAATATGTCTATGTTATTGATTGGCTCAGGGAAAAGGCCTGTGCAAGAAGGTCTGGTTTGGGAACAAGGCTGCCTTGGGATCCAGATTGGATTATTGAATCCCTTTCAGATTCCACGATTTATATGGCCTACTACACCATTGCAAGGCACATAAACGCCTATAGGATCAAGGCGGAGCAGCTGACCGACGAAGTTTTTGACTACGTGTTTTTAGGCATAGGCGATGCTGGAGAAATTTCGGATAAAACAGGGATTGATAAGAGCATACTTGAGGAGATGCGTCGTGAATTCCTATATTTCTATCCGCTTGACAGTAGGCACTCAGCCCACGAGCTGATTCCAAACCATCTAACCTTCATGATCTTCAATCATACAGCCATATTTCCAGAAAATCTTTGGCCCCGCCAGATAGTGACGAATGGCCACGTAACCATGGAAGGTGCGAAGATGAGCAAGTCCTTCGGCAACATAATACCCCTAAGGGAGGGCCTAGCCATGTTTGGAGCTGACCCAATAAGGCTAAGCGTTTTGGCCACGGCTGAGCTTCTGCAGGACGCAGACTTCAGCCCAACCGTTGCTAGGGCAATGCGGGATAGGCTGGAGCGTCTTTATAGGCTTACGGTTGAAATCCTTAGGGGGAAAGGGGAAGCCACCGGGGAGCAGGCTAAAATTGACAGGTGGATGCTTAGCAGGCTTCAGGGGCACATTGCAAGGGCTACGGAAGCCATGGAAAAGCTGGTCGTACGCAGGGCCATAAACACCATCATGTTTGATTTGGACCAGGACATTCAATGGTACCAGAAGCGTGTAAAAGCCTCTGGAAGGGGGGTTCCAGCTAAAACACTGCTGGAGACACTTAGGGTTCAGGTTTTAATGTTGGCGCCCTTCGCGCCCCACATATGCGAGGAGCTTTGGGAGATGATGGGCGAAAAGGGTTTTGTATCGCTGGCCCCATGGCCCAAACCCGACGAGAAAATGGTTGATGAGGGGGTAGAGGAGGCTGAATCCCTAATTAGAAGCCTCCTTGAGGACACGCTGGAAATTTTGAGGGCCACCGGCATTACTCCAAAAAGGGTCTGCTATTATGCAGCGGCTCCTTGGAAGTGGCAGGTCTACATGAAAGCCTTAGAAGTGGCCTCAGGCGGAAAGTTGAACCAAGGAGTCCTAATGAAAAGGCTTATGGAGGATCCAAGTTTAAGGGCGAAGGCTAAGGAGGTTGCGGAGTTCGCCGGCAAAATTGTGGAGGAAATTAACCGAACACCCCAAGAAAAAAGGCAGAGACTTTTAAAAGTTGGAATCATCGACGAGATTCAAGCGTTAAAAGATGCTGAGGATTTCCTGAAGGCTGAACTTAACGCTGAAATAAGGCTTTACATTGAAGAAAGCCCGCAAATCTATGACCCCAAAAATAGGGCGCATCTTGCCAAGCCCTTGCGTCCAGCTATCTACATCGAATAAGAGTTATCTCAAGAAAGATAAGACTATATGCCACCACATGTTTATTGAAAATGCGGGTCCGTGGCGTAGCTTGGACGCTTAAAGCCAAAAAGCGCGTCGGCCTTCTAAGCCGGAGATCCCGGGTTCAAGTCCCGGCGGACCCGCCACTTACCAATTCAAATCACAACAGGCGCCTTTCAATTCCGCAGCCAAGCCTTCTTGTGGCAAGGTGGTTATTTGCAATTGACATGAATAATGGTCTGACAAGTTTTAGTGTCTGAAAACGACTAAAGGGCAGGAAAAACCAATGCGAAAATAAGCGTAAACAGTTGGAGGGACTTTAGGTTTCAGGCTGTACGACGGGTCGGACAGCGTCGATTTCGCCTTGAAACCTTAAGCCCCTCCAGCAAATAATGTTTAAAATGGACCTAGATATGTTTAACGGTCATGTAGTTGCGAAAATCTGTTAGTGTGTTAGTTGCTAAGTGGAAAATTAGCTGGACTCATTTTGCCAGCATGACGTAGAGTTTTTGCAGCGTTTTAGTTTGTTAATGTTTAATGATGTTCTGTTTTGATGCGGAAATTATAAATCCCAATGTTGCAATAGTGATAATCGCTTTGAAATTTAACTCTTGTATGTTTAAGAGGGGAAGGTAGATGAGCACCCATGTTGAGGAGTTGAAGTTTAGGCTTATGACCATAGATCTTCTAAGAGCTGCCAAATATAAGAGGAATGTCACTTATCGTGAATTATCCTCCAAGACAGGGTTACCCGTTACTGTTTTAAGCAGATATGCTAAAGGTCATGTTCTGCCCAACGCTGAAAGGGCTAGGCAGCTTTGGCGGGTTCTAACTAAGTTCGTCGGCTTGGAGAATGAGCTCCGCAGCAGAATAAAGTTTAATGAGGATGGCTATTTTGACAACACAGATATTATAGGCGACTTTAACATTCTACAGCAGGCAGCTAACCATGCCCTTGCGAACTTCGCAGGGAAACGCGTCACCAAAGTTTTCACAGCCGCGGTGGACGGTGTGCCCATAGCCACAATGGTTGCAAACGTTCTGGGAGTTAACCTTGTAATAGCCAAGAAAAGCAAGGAAGTGGGAGTTAAGGAATTCCTTGAGGAAACCTTCGCCCTGAGGGACTCCGGGGTGACCATAACCCTATACGTTCCAAAGGACGCCATTAAAAAGAGGGATAGCGTACTAATAGTGGACGACATGGTTAAAACGGGAGAAACCCAAGCAGCTCTAGTGAACCTTGTAAGAAAGGCTAAAGCTGAAATATCGGGATTCTTCGCGCTAATAGCCCTTGGGGACGAATGGAGAACAAAACTTAACCTTCCCGAAAGCTGCCCCATTGAAGTGATAACCCAAATTAAGCTACCCCAAACCTAATATCACAATAATACCTAACCATGCACTTCAGACACTTGCGCTTTCGACAGAAGTCCCTGCCCAAGCGAAGCAGGGCAGACTCAAAGTTCATGAAGGATTTATTTGGAACCCTATTCTTCGCCCAGAACTCCTCAAGCTGTTGAAGGGCATCCCCCTCAACATCACCCCTTATAATTCCAAGATTTCTAGCCGCAAGCACCACAAATTCATGAGGATATGGCCTCGCCTTCTCCCAGACTTCGCGAAGTACCCTTAAAAATATGTTAACGGTCACGCTGCCTATCCCCCGGCCAAGCGCTATAATTTCAGCTTCTAAAGCCCTTGGACCCTCTACTCCATCGTGAATCTTATACAGGCTACCTCCATACCGCGCCACGAGATTATTCATAACCTCCAGAAGCTTGTCCGCGGTTTTAAAATCGTAGCGCGTATACCCGCCCTCATCTAAAATCCTGACAAGCCCATTTCATCCCGTTTCAATAATCCTCATTGGCGTCAGAATTCCATCCCTTTCAAAACACTTGTACGTCCTTATAGCCGAGCTTTCCCTTATAGGCGCGCCGAAAAGAATGGCCGCCAAAAACCACTTGAAAATCTCCTCCTCCCTCCGGCTCTCCAGATTTATGCCCAAAATTTCGGGATATCTGGCCCCAAGCTTTTCAACAAGCATTTTCAAGCCATCAGGCTTTAACATATTCACTCCCTGAACAGCTTTATAATATCAAGGCTTAAAACAGTTAATGCGGAGAAAACGCTTATGAGGACCATAGAGTGGCGCAACGGCACCGTAATAACAATAAACCAGCTGGAGCTCCCAAACAAAACCGAATTTCTAGAATTGAGAAGCTGCGAAGAGGTGGCCGAGGCCATAAAAACCATGAAGATAAGGGGGGCGCCCGTAATAGGGGTGGCCGCCGCCTATGGGCTGGCCCTAACAGCCCACCATTCAAAGACAAAAAACAGGGAAGAACTAATAGCCGAACTGGAAAGGGCAGCTGAAATCCTTAAGGCGACAAGACCGACAGGCGTTAACCTCTTCTGGGCTATTGAAAGGATTCTAAGGAAGGCAAGAAACTCCAGCGGAACCCATGAAGAACTTAAACATGCCATAATAGAGGAAGCCAACAAAATAGCCGACGAGGATGTGGAGGCAAACAAGCTTATGGGAAAACATGGCGCAGCCCTGATAAAGGATGGGGACACCATCCTAACACACTGCAACGCCGGAGCCCTGGCAACCGTTGATTATGGAACAGCCCTAGGCGTTATAAGAGCAGCTATAGAGCAGGGCAAGCGGATCAGGGTCATAGCCACCGAAACCAGGCCGAAACTCCAAGGCGCCCGCCTCACCGCCTATGAACTGAAACGTGACGGTATACCAGTCACCCTAATAGCGGACACCATGGTCGGCTATGTAATGTACAGGCGCATGGTTGACAAGGTCATCGTGGGGGCCGATAGGATAGTTAGGGATGCCGTGATAAATAAGATTGGAACATACCAGATAGCGGTGCTGGCAAAATGCCACAACATACCCTTCTACGTTGCAGCTCCTAAATCCACATTCGACCTGAACCAAACATCAAGGGATATCATCATAGAGGAGAGAAGTCCCGAGGAAGTCACTCGCATAGGCCACGAGAGACTAGCGCCTGAAGGAATAGAAGTCCTCAATCCAGCATTTGATGTAACACCCTTGGATTATGTGTCAGCAATAATTTGTGAGGACGGCATTTTATATAAGGAGGACTTAGCCAAAATTAAACCAACCTGAAACCCCTCGAATATCAGAGAGGAAAGACCAAATGGCGGAAAGCAGGAAAAAAGCGGAACCCAAGATACAGCCATCACCTAAGGAGCCAAAAATTGAAGGCCTACTCATGGAAAAAGGTGTAAAAATCACGGTTGAACAAAGCGTAAATGAGCTCTCGTCAAGGGGTTACGGCATTAAAGAAGATGAGGGACTTATGCTAAAATTTTATGAAGCCCTTTACCTTATGGACAAAGGCCTGCTTGAAGTGAGGGATAACGAGGGAAACGCCATTACCTTCAATCAGCTTCTATACTTCGCCAAAAGGGACGATGAGGACTGCTGGGCGAAATATCTTATTTACCGCGACCTAAGAAGCCGCGGCTACGTCGTCAGAGAAGGATTCGGGCTTGGGATTGACTTCAGAGTATACGACAGGGGCGACTATGGAAAAGACACAGCCAAATATCTTATCCTGAGCCTCCAGGAGGGGAAACCAATAAAATTGGAAGATTTAGCCAGAACCCTAAAACAGTGCCAAAACCTAAAGAAGGAACTGGTTTTAGCCGTCATGAGCCGCCGCGGAGAAGTTGTCTACTACACGGTTGGCCAGTTAACCCTAAAAAAGACCATGGAGGCTGCCTGATGAGCCCATTTAAGACCATCCGTGGGATGAGGGATTTCTTGCCAGAGGAAGCTGCAATGCTAAGGTTTATTGAACGCAAGGCCCGAGAAGTTGCAAAGCTCTATGGATATAAGGAAATAATAACGCCCGTGGTAGAGTCCTATGAACTTCTGGCCGCAAAGGCTGGAGAGGAAGTACGTTCAAGAATGTACGTCTTTAAGGATCTGGGCGAAAGAATGGTTGCCCTCAGACCAGAATTCACAGCATCCGTGGCCAGGCTTGCGGCTACAACCCTTCGGAATAAACCAAAGCCCCTGAGACTATATTGTATTGGAAGCCTATACCGCTATGATGAACCCCAGAAGGGCCGCTTCA
>Ga0071330_1062773_pt1 | contig 32937 bp, 29 predicted proteins | sample GBScel77sediment_FD_63802 | JGI IMG/M metagenome (GOLD analysis project Ga0071330, IMG submission 63802) | Hot spring sediment microbial communities from Great Boiling Spring, Nevada - Cellulolytic enrichment Sediment 77C v2 (version 2) | ecosystem: Environmental > Aquatic > Thermal springs >...
GCTGGGAAGGCGAAAGGAATCGTCGGTGCTTTGGGAGTTCCGACGCGAGGCTTGACAGCAACTCAAATCCGCATCTACGGTCGTCAAAGGGCGCTTGAGTGGGATGCTCGTTTGAAGAGAACGAAACCTCGTTTGATTGACTGGCTCATCAAGCAAGGCTATTGGAAGCAGGGGCAAAGGTTGGGGGTTGACGCAATAATCGTTGCTGCCGATTCAATTTCGCCTCGCAGCCGCCAAAGTTACGGTGCTGGCAACTTGCAGTTTCGCTTTGAGAACTTCCCCAGCACAGTTGAGGCGAAAATTCGCGATTTCCTGAACCGTGCGATACCCGTTTTGGTTGAAGTTTACGGTCCGCCCGTAACTTCTCCGCCAGACTCAACCCGAACCGTGACGATTGTTCTGGACGAGGCTTTGGACGCTTTGGATGGTGGCGTTTACAACGCTGCCGCCGACGAAATCAGGTTGCCAGAATTTGTCCCACAACGAGGCTACGACTGGTTTAACTTGCTGCACCAGTTGCTTCACGCCTTTCGTGGTCCTTTGATGCTGAGTTTCCCTGCGTGGGAGGAAGGGCAAGCGAGGGCGGCAGCGATGATTGCTGCAATCAAGTTGCGTGGGCAAGGTGTTGCGGAGTTGAGCAAATTTGACCCCAAAGACCCAGTTCACGGAGACCCGCTTTGGGTTTTGCCACTTTACGACATCCTCAACCAACCGCCTTTGGGCAACCCCGTCTTTTTGCCGCCGTCAGGATTTCAACCGATGGCTTTTTGGAGGATTGCAATGAGCGCAGGCGCTTGGTTAAAAGTTGCCGCCGAAAACCCACAGTGTTTCCGCCTCTTCAACGCTGCCTTAATTTCGCTGCCCGACCCAATGGCTGTTCGCGGGGACACAATCTCGCTCGTTGATTTGATGAGGGAAATTGTGCCACGAGTTGAAGGCATGGACTTTTACGATTGGTATCGCCGCCAGTATGTTTTGGACACAGGCGTTTCCGTTGGACCGAAACTTTACGCTTTCGCTGTTCCCTTGCACATCGGCATTTTGCTCATCCTCAACCATTACCGGACAAGCGCCGACGGCGATGAGTTCCCGCTTTACGGCATCGCCCAACTGGTTTACCGCAATGACCAAACTGATGACCTTTACGCAGAAGAAGGCAACGAGGCTGAGATTTACGATGGCGAAGGTTTCATCGCACCCCAGTTTTTCAACATCGGCGGAGCCAACTTGGTCTTCATTGACATTTTCGTCAACGGTTTGGCACTGACTGTTCCGTTTCCATACATGGTGCGTGGAGAAGAGCCCAACGAGAACCCGATTTGGGGTGGCGTCCTTAATGCTTTGGGCGGGCAAATTCAAATTCGCTTCAACGACCTAACAGAACTTCAGCCTGTCAATGTCACTCGCGGCGTCTTCGCTGTCACGCAAGGGCTTGACATTTACCAACTCTATCGGCTTCAGATTCGGCATGTGGATGAAGGGAGCGAAGCCATTGAGTATCGCAACGCCGCTTTTGACATTTACTGCCTCATCGTCCAAGCGAGACCTTCCGTCATCACGATGGAAGTGACGCTCCCCGCTGGCATCCACTTGTTCTCTGTCCCCCTTTTACCGACTTCCTTTGACGAGGCAGAAGCGTTGGGCATTTCGCCTGACGAGTTGCTTTTGGCTCGCTGGAACCCGTTGAGACCTGGCGAACTCAAATACGAGTTCTACCCACGCATCACGACACCGATGATGCCCGGCGTCGGATATTGGCTAAAACTGCTGCGGGAGACGACCATTAGGGTTGAAGGGACGCCAATTCCTTCCGACCAACCTTACCAAATCCCGCTTTACGGAGGCTTCAATCAAGTTGGCAACCCATTTGCCCGCGATTTGCCCGTTGGCGAAATTTTGGTGGCTTTCGGGAACGAAGGACCTGTTGGCTTGGCTGAAGCGGAGCGAAGGGCTTGGGTTCAAAACGCCATCTGGGTCTGGGACAGAGTTCAAGGTTACCAACTGGCTCAAACAATCAGACCTTGGCAAGGTTTTTGGGTGAGAGCGTTGCGGCCTTCAGGCGTCAGGCTGGTCTTCAATTGGTCAAGGTCACGGGGCGCGGGACGGAGGACGGTAGAAAGGTCGCGGCTTGAGCAAATCCAACCTGCCAGCGTCAGGACATCAACTTCAAACCTGTTTCTCGTCCCCCGTCCCTCGTCCCCCGTCCCAACTCTCTGGTCGGTTCGCTTGATAGTCACTGCACCTAACGCCCCTGCCGATGCTGAAAACCTATTTGGCATCGCTTCAGGCTCTCAATCACCGTCCCGCATTTTCAAGCCACCGATGATTCCCAACACCGTTTGGGCTGCGTTCGTTTGTGAAGGGACAAGGGACAAGGGGCAGGGGACAGGGGAAGTTGAGTTGGTCGCTCACGACATCCGACCTGAAGGTTCAAGCCGAAAATGGAGATTCATTGTCAAGTCGGATTTGCCAGACAACACGCCTGTGACACTGAGGTGGGAAGGTCTGGCTCAACTGCCGAGGACAGTTTCGCTCGTTGTAACGGACTTGGCTACAAATGAAAGGTTTTCACTCAGAAGCCGAAGCAGTTACACCTTCACAGCCCGCAAAGGCGAGACTCGCCAATTTGTGATTGAGGCTGTTCAAAGTTCACCAGCGACTTTGGTCAGAATCGTTTCCGTCCAACCGTTGCGTGGTCGCGGGTTTACTGCGAGGTTGGTTTTGACTGCTCCTGCCCAAGTTCGTGCGGAAATTCGGTCTTTAACTGGCAGGACTATCCGCATCTTGACAGATACTTTCGTCGCCCAGCCTTCGCCTTTCAACCTGCTTTGGGACGGTCGCGACCGAACTGGAACGCCTCTACCCTTCGGCGCCTACCTGCTCGTTGTCAACGCCAGAGACGAATTCGGACGAGAGCAGCAAGTCATTCGGACGGTGATGCTGAGATGAGGATAAGTGCGGAGTTCAGAGTGCGAGGTGCAATGGCTTTTTGTGCGCTTTTGGGGGCACTGATTTCTTTGCTTGGCTGCAGCGGTTTGAAGTTGCCCACAATCACTGTGCCAACGGTTGCGGTTAGTGGGACGGTTCTTGAGGCTGGGGTTCTGGAGGATAAGCCCATCGCTAACGCTTGGGTGGTCATCAACGGCAGCGCACCAGCATACACCGACAGCAGTGGCAGGTTCACGGTCAATATCCCCGTCACTGAAACGGATGGTCAAACAATTCAAGTTGCGGTGAGCGTCGCCAAACACGGATACATGGCTCGTCTGATTGAAGACCGTTTCATCCGCACTGATGCGCCAACGGAAATTGGCGAAATTTACCTTGTGCCAGCACCGAATTCCAGCAGTTTGAGGGGGCGAGTGATTGACAAAACGACGGGACGGGGCATCCCAAACGCTGAGGTGATTTTCTTTGGCGATTTAACTTTGCGGGTTCGGACAGCAGCGGACGGAAGTTTTTTGCTCAGCGGCATTATACCGAGCAGCGGGGATTTTCCCGCCCAAGTCCGCCACCCAGACTTCTTGACGATTTTTGACCTTCAAACAGGTCGCAATTATCAAAATGTCACTGTCCGCAGCGGCGACGAAAGTGTCAACATCGTCACCCTTGAACTCTACCCTTTGGGCACTCCAGCCTTAATTGCTGGGCAAGTCGTCAACGCTGAAACCCTTGAACCAATAGCAGGTGCGACGGTGACTTTGGGTGGCAAGCAAGCCACGACTGACGCCGAAGGCAAGTTCAGCATCCCAAGCGCCCCGACGGGGCAGCAGACATTGCGGGTGGAGCATCCTTCGTTTTTGACCTTCAACGAGAGTTTGTTGGTCAACGGCGATCCGTTGACAGTTTTTTTGTTTCCGCCAGGCAGTCTGCCTTCGCTTCCGTTTACGATCTCTGGCAAAGTCACCCTTCAAGGCGAGACGAACCACAGCGGCGTTAGGGTTGAGGCGAGGCGAAAAGCGGATGGAACGATTGTTGATGTCGCAATCACCAACATTGAAGGCGACTATGCCCTTTGGATTCCGCCGGGGACATACTTGGTCAGGGCAAGCAAAGAAGGGTTTGTCAGCGATGAGCGAGAAGTCGTCGTCCGAAAGGGAGTAGCCGTGACAAATGTCAACTTCACACTCGCTCGCATGGAGGGTGCACCGTGATGCGTTGGTTTGCATTGTTGGCGACACTGATCGCAATTGCACTTCTTTTGGGCTGCAACGGAAATGGCAAGCTAACGCCAGGCATTTTCGGCAAAGTGATTAGCAAGGGAACGAGGCAACCCATTGCCAATGCGACCGTGAAAGTGCTCAGCGGCGATGTAGAGGTTGCGTCAGTAACGACGAATGGGAACGGTGCTTTCGCTTTCCCGAACTTGCTGCCCGGCTCATACACTTTGGTCGTTTCCGCCGAAGGTTATTGGGAGAGCCGTGTTGGGGTAACATTGGAAACGAACCAGAGGTTGTCGGTCACAGTTGAGTTGTATTCCGAGCAGGAGGGACCACCAACGGATGTGCCGATTACGGACTGATGTTGATGCGTCACAATTTTGATTGGCGGTCAAAAGGAGGCGAACATCCATGCGTTTGTGGACAATTTTGATGCTCAGTCTTTCAATTGTCGCCATTGCGTTCTTGGCTGGATGTGGCGGAGGAGGGGGCGGCACTCCGACACCGCCACCACCGGGCACAGGAGGAGGCACTGGCGGCGGAACTGGTGGAGGGACGCCGGGAACTCCGCCATCCCCGCCGACAGGTGGCGGAACTGGTGGCACAATTCTTCAGCCCCCACCACCGCCAACTTTTGATTGAGTAGTGCCAAGCAAAATTGTTAAGGTGAGCAGAGCATGAACAGGTGGCTTTTTGCCATCGGCATTGTCGCTGTTTTGGTTATAGCAATGGCTGGCTTTTGGGTGTGGCGTTCCCTTTCGCCCCCCGTCCCGCGCCCCTCGCCCCTTGCTCAAAAAGAGCCACCGAAACTTGAGCCGGGAATGACTTTGGAAGGCGTTGAAGGGCTTGTCCTGAGGCGTGAGGGTCGGAAGACTTGGGAACTTTTCGTTGACATCATCACCCTTGACAAAAACCAGACCCAAGCGACGGCGCAAGGAATCCGCAAAGCCATTTACTACGACGAAAAAGGAAAGCCGCTACTTTGGTTCTCAGCCCGTTCCCTCATTTACGATGGAAACACAGGCGAAGTGACGCTGACCGGTGATATCCAAGTTGAGGCTCGGTTGCCGAAAGGGAAAATGCTCTTTGGGAAAGCCACGCAGGCAGTTTGGCATGAGCGGCAGCGGATTTTGGAAATTTGGGACGGTCAAGGTCAAGTGGGCGATACTCGCTTCCTCGTCCGCCGAATCCGATACAACCCCGACACGACGGTCCTTGAAGCCTTTGAGCAAGTTGTCGTCTTCACGCCGAGGTCAAGGCTTGTTTGTCCGATGGTGAGAACGAACTTGACCACCAAATTCCTAATCGCCATGCCCCCAGTTCAACTGAGCGTTTTCGCTAAAAAGTCACCAACGCCTTTCCTGCCTGTGGTCTTCCGAAAGGTCGCTCAAAACGCCCCGCAAAAGAAAGCGGAAGGCGAGAAAAAAGAGCGACCATTGAACTTCAGGACTGACAAGCCAGTGGTTCGCAAACCTCCTCGCTGGTTTTTTGAGGATGTGGTCATCACTGAGGAAGGCGAGGACTACACTATCAGTGCAAAGCGAGCGATTTACGACGAAGATGCCGATGTAGTGACCATTGAAAACGGCATCCGATTTGAAGACCCAGAGACCATAGCCACTGCGCCGAAAGGCGAAGTTGACAACAAAAAGAAAGTCGCCGTTTTCTTCGGTCCCGTTGAAGTCATCGTCAAGCCGAAAAAGGAAGAGCCAGAAAAGCAAAAGCCTGAACAAGGCAGCGCTCAACCCGCTGAACAGAAGGCTCAACAAACTGAAAAGCAGGCTCAGCAAAAGGAGGAGAAACGAGAAAGGCTCAGGGAACGAGTTCGCAAGGAAGGCGGCAAGATGGTTTGTGACCGCGCCGAATACTACTACCGAGAACGGATGGTCGTTGCGACAGGGAATGTCAGGTTTGAACAAGAAGGGCGCTACAAAGGCAGCGCTGAAAAGGCGACTTACTTGACCCGTGACGAGATCTTGACCCTTGAGGGCAATGTCAGGATTCAGGATTTGCGGAAAGGTCATGAGGCTGAGTGCCCCAAAATCGTCGTCAACTTAAAGACCGATGAGGTTGAAATCAGCCCGCCCGTTATAGGTCGGTTGATTGTGCGGGAGGAAGAGGAGGAGAAGCCAAAGCCTGAAAAAGGTCAGCCTGAAAAGCCTAAGCCTGAAAAGCCTCAACAGGAAAGCAAAAGCGAGGCAAGTCAATAGCCTGCTTTTGTGCTCACAACTCATCTCCCAAACCAATTCAAGGGGACGAGGGGGGATGCATGTTGCGTTTGAGGTGGCGACAAAGACCGAAGTGGCGATTGGTTCGGTGGCAAAGCGGTTGGGCATTGCTCATAGCATTGCCGTCCTTAGCCCATCAAATCCGATGCTCTCACACTGTCAAGGGTGTAAGGGTTGACGGGGAGTTTTGCGTTTTGACCACAAGGCAATCGGAAACCTGTTGGCGACCCGAAAAGCAACTGGTAGGGCGGTGGTGGGTCAGTTTGCCCTTGCCTTCTAACTGGCGACCCTCAGGCTCTCCCCAAACAGTTCGCTTGCAAGGTCGCAACTTTTTGCTCCTTCCCGTTCAACCGCTTCGGAACTTGTTCCGCCAGTAATCCAACATGTCCCGCAGCGTTTGCTCGTAAGGGATTTGGGGCAACCAACCCGTCTTCTCCCTGAACTTCGTGCTGTCGCCAATCAAGACAGGCACATCGGAAGGACGCATTTTCGCCGGGTCTTGACGAACTTCCACCTTCACTTCAGCCATGCTTAGAAGCATCTCAAGGACTTCGCGAACGCTCCAAGCCTTCCCACTGCAAATGTTGTAAACTTCGCCTGGTTCGCCTTTCTCCAATGCCAACCAATAAGCCCGAACAATGTCACGGACATCAGTGAAGTCCCGCTTCGCTTCCAAATTGCCGACATAAATGACAGGTTCTTGCAACCCAGCCTCTATGCGTGCAATCTGCCACGCAAAACCAGAGTCCACGAACGCTTCAGGTCTTCTCGGTCCGCTGTGGTTGAAGGCACGGGTTCTGACGATGAACATGCCGTAACTGCGATGGTATTGCCAACCGAGCAAATCTTGTGCGACTTTGCTGACGGCATAAGGTGAAAGTGGGCGCAATGGGTTCGTCTCTTTGATGGGCAATTCGTGCTCAAATTGAAGCCCATACTCCTCGCTTGAACCGACATTCAAAATTCGGCAGTCCAAGTCCAACTGCCTGACGGCTTCAAAGAGGTTGATTGTGCCGATGACATTGATGTGCATGGTGTCGGCAGGTGCTGTCCAACTGGCAGGGACGAAACTTTGGGCTGCAAGGTGGAAAATCCAATCGGGCTTCGCCTCCTTGACAGCGTTTCGGACGGAGATGGCGTCTCGCAGGTCGCAGTCAATCAACCGGATTTTCGTCAGCAGGTGTTGGATGTTGTCAAGCCGAGACCTCCACCTGTATGTCCCGAAAACTTCCACGCCTTTGTCCAAAGCGAATTCGGCAAGGTGAGAGCCGACAAAACCCGTTATGCCAGTGATGAGAACTCGCATCGCCTTTTCACCACCCTTTCAATTCGCTGTGCAGGCTTTACAATTTTTGCGCCGTTCGTTCATTGAGGCAAGCGCTTCATCAGCGCCCTTAACTCGTCCATCCGAAAAGGCTTGTGTAGGACGGGAACACCCCATTCCTGAAGGGCTTTTTGTGTCGTCGTGCTGAGGAAATCGCCGGTCATGACGATGAAACGGGAAGCCAAAGAAGGCTTCGTCTCTTTAAGCCAGCGGAAAAGTTGTGCCCCATCAACCTTGGGCATCTTCAAATCGCACAACACGACATCGTAGTCTCGCTCCTGCAAAAGCCTCTTTGCTTCAGCACCATCGCTAACCGTCTCAACCTTGTGCCCATCCCGTGACAGCATTGCTTTCAAAACTGCAGCGATGCTGGGTTCATCGTCTATGACGAGGATGCGCCGTTTTACCACAAGTCCACCTTGCTCTTTCCGCTTTTCGGCTGAAGTTTGGCTTTGAATTTCAGGCTGCAAGGCAACCGGCAACTCAACCACGAACCTTGCCCCACCTTCAGGTCTGTTCTCAGCCCAAATTCTCCCACCGTGTCCTGTGACTATGCCGTAAACGATTGTCAACCCCAAACCCGTTCCTTTGCCGACAGGTTTGGTCGTGAAGAAGGGGTCAAAGATGTGGGGCAAAAGTTCGGGAGGGATGCCTTTGCCCGTGTCCTCAACGATCAACCTGACCAAACCTTCCCCTCGTTCCGTCGTTATGCTCAGCGTCCCACCACCTTGTTCGCTCATTGCATCCTCAGCGTTGTTGATGAGGTTTAGCAGGACTTGCTGAAGTTGCGTTTTGTCGCCGAGAACTTTGGGGAGCGGTTCTGTCAGGTTGAGAACGACAGCAATGTTGTTGCTGCGGAGTTGGTAAGACTTCATCTCCACGACTTCACGGATAACCTCGTTGATGTCAACGGGTGTGAACTCTTGAGGGCGTGGGCGGGCGAAAGTGAGCAAGTTCTTGGTAATTCGCCCGATCCGAAGGGCTTGCTCGCAGATGTGTTCTGCCATCCGTTTCGCCCCTTCGTCTTCCAAATCTTCGCAGAGCAACTCAGCCATGCCAACTATCGCGTTGAGCGGGTTGTTGATTTCGTGAGCAACTCCAGCCGCCATCTGCCCAATGGTCACCAACCTTTCGGTCTGTTCAAGTAACTTTCGCGCTCTCCTCTCAGCGGTCACATCTTGTATGGAGTGAACGGTGCGCCTCAATTTGCCGTCAACGATGCCCGAACGGGCTTGAACCAACCAAACTCGTCCGTCGGGCAGTTGGATTTCGTGAGAGACTATCTCTCCTTCCTTCAATGCCCTTTCGTATGGGCAAACTTCCGAGCGAGAAAGTTCAGGGTGCAAAACTTTTGTGCACTTTTCGCCGATAATTTCTCCTTCGGCTTTGCCCAAAAGTTGCGTTAACGCTTTGTTGACTTGCAGCACGGTGAAGTTTTCGTCCAAAACAGCGACTCCCACCCCGATGAGGTCAAAAGTCAACTCCCAGTCGGCTTTCGCTTGGGCGAGGGCTTTTGCCTTTTCGCGCAACTCGTCGGTGGCTTGCTTGATTCGCTCAAACAGGAGCGCAGTGAGGATGGTGAAGACCGAAAGGATGGCAAAAACGAGCCAGGCAGTTCGGCGGAGTCGTTTCTCTTTCTCCAAAATCGTCGTGACATTGAAGTCAACACCGACAACTGCTACGACGCGACCAGTTTTGTCCTTAACGGGCGCGTAGCCTGAAAGCCAAACGCCCCACTTGTCTTCGGTGAATTCCTTGTCAGCCGTCGGTTTGCCCTCAAGGTAACAGCGTTGCATCTCTGGGAACTCGCTGACATCGCAAGGTTCGCCTAAATGGGCTTTGTCCTCGTCCTCGTCAATTTCGCCGTCACCGTTAAGGTCATAAGGGACGCTGCTGTCAAGGACATAGTGCCAAGTCTTCCCTTGCGACGGCACAAGGGTATAAATTGACTCTTGAGCGAGCAGCGGTCCCCTTTCGCGAACTTCGGGGAGAAGTGCGTTGGCGAAACGCTGCAACTGCTCGGTGAGTTTTTGGTAAAGGGGCGTGTCTTCCCGTCCCTCTCGGTAGACTCGTTGGTGTTCTTCAGGGTCAATGGAAAGTGCGACGGATTGGGCTACAGACATCAAGTGCTCGCGAATTTCATCCCAAATGGCTTGTCGGGCAGCGCGGAAGTAAGCGTAAGTGAGCGCTGCCCAAACGAAAATTGAAACTGCAGCGACCACCCAAACTTGCCATCGTCTCTTCATGCTTCGCTCAACCCTTATGTTCGCTACTTTGCCTGAGGCGATGAAACCTGCGCCCGCAAAGTTTATCGGCAAATGGGAGCAAAAAGTTAAGATGGCGAAGGAAATTCAAGCAAACTAAGGGAAGGCAACGCTCCCGCCGAGCCAAAACTGCAACGGACGGCGAACAATAATTGGCAAATAGCGAATGGCAAGCGGTTTTTGACCACCCACTGAAGTGGGTGTCCACGATTTCAAAGCAGGCTTCGCTTTTGTGGGAAAACCTCAACGCCCTTGTTTCCCCCGACCTTTGCCGTGACCTTTGGGGCTTCTCTCTTTCTCTCGGTTTCGTTCTTGCTTCTCAATTTGAGGCAACCAATCGGGCGAAACGCCAAATTGAGCCCTCACCCTTGACCAGTCCCTTTCCATCTCACGCCAACGGATAAGCACCTTTTCTGGCTCGGTTTTGGACGCTGACGAAACTTGCAGCAACGCTATGACATCGCCCCATTCCAACCCTTCCTGCCGGAATTTGACAATTTGAGCCGTTGGGATACCGAAAGCCTGACTAAGCACGCTCAACCAAACTGAAGTGACCAAATCTTCGTCGCTGAGTTTGCTGAGGGTAACCCTCTGCTGGTTAAAAGCGCCCGGATGAACTCCTAAGCGGTGAGCGATTACACCCCAACCGTGTCCTTTGCCTCTCATCTTGACAATTTCGCGCAAATCTTTTTTGCTCACCTTAGCGATGACAACTGCCGGGGCGAGAATGAAAACTGGCGTAGATGTCTCTTTGCGGGTGCTCACAATCATCGTCATGTCAACGCCCAAGACTTTCGCCAACAGAAGCGAGGCAGCGGCTTCTTCCCAACTCAACCCACTCTTCCGCACAACGGCTGTGATGCTGAATTCTTGAGCGAACGAGTTGACAGACAACACAGCAAGCAAACCGAAAGTCCAAATTGCTCGCTTCAAAGCCTATCACCTCCGAATGAAATGGTAACCTGCTGGGCTAAAGAAGACCCAGCGGGCTGGACGGGCAACGCAAAACTGTTTCACTGAACCGTCACAACTGGTTGAAGGGCAAAATCAACCTGAACGGTTTGACCGACTTGCAACCCGTCAACTTCCTGAGCCTGCCACTCGTAACCTTCCGCGACAGCAGCAACGAAGTAATCGCCGGGTGGCAGCAAAAGTTTGTAATTGCCTTTTTCATCGGTCACAGTTCCTGCACGAACAGGTGGTTCAACAGGTGGCAAGGGTGGGAAGATAGAGGGCGATTGTGAGGGCATACCTTGTTGACCACCTTGGTTTGGTCGGTGCCATGTGGGGCGATTTGGTTTCTTGCTCCCGCTCAAAGGCATTATCTCCCAACCGTCCCAAATCCACCAATTGTCGCCCTTTCGGACAGCAATGACTAACGCACCTTTGATGGGATTTCCTGTCATCGCATCGGTGACTTGTCCAGCAATGGTGCCGAATTGAGCCTGAAGGACAAAATCAACACGAACCTTTTCTCCAGCCTTGACTTCAACTTGCTTCTCATCGCGTCCATAACCGGGTTTGAAAGCAACAGCGGTGTAAGTTCCTGTTGGCACTCCAGTCAGTTCAAAACTCCCATCGGCTTTCGTGAAGGTGAAAAGCCTGCGGCGGATAGGTGGACCTGGGGGCACAAATCCTTGTTGCGTTGGGTTCATTTGCGCGCTGATGAGTTGACCAACGGTCAGTTCTTCCAAAATGATTGGCTCAGGAGTTCCTTGAGGCTTGAGCATCACGAGTGCGCCAGGCACGGGAATCAAGTTTCCGTCCACTTGAGCCATAACTGTCCCGTAAACTATGCCAGTCTCACGAGGGAGAGGGACGAGGGTGAAGTCACGGGGAGTGGTTTGGAGAGCGATAACTGTGACCGTTTCGGATGCGGGCTCATAGTCGGGATGCCGCGCTTCAACCAAGTAAGTGCCTTCGGGGACGAGCAGTTGGTAACTTCCGTTCCTGTTGGTGATGGCGGTGAAGAACGGGCGTGAAGGAAGTTCTTCAACAGTGTCCGATTCATCGTTGATGGGGCGTGCGATGATGCGGGCGCGAGGGATTGGCTTGAGTTGACCGTTTTCGTCCATCGTGCGAACAAAACCAGCAATCATCCCCAAAGGTTTAGGAACAACATCGCCGACATTGGTGACCTGACCTGGTCGGATGAGGCAAACGATGACAGCCCCTTGTTGGCTCTCCTCATCCTCAATGGAAATCACTTGCTCGCCGGCAGGAACACCGTCGATCCTGAACTCGCCGTTAATTCGGATTTGAAGCCTGAAAGTGTTTTCGGTTTCAAGCCCGTGAACCCGTGCCCTAAAGCGAGTAGCGACTTGCCGTGACTTGCCTGTCGTTGAACTCCCTGTGACCAACCGCCCTTCAACGCTTCCTGTCTGAGCGCTCGGCGTTTGGCTGATTGGGTTCCCTCCGCCTCCACCGCATCCGAGCAAAGCCAGCAGCGTCAACCCTGCAACTGCCGTCGCTGTGACGAGCATCCGTCTCGTCATCTGGCATCCCTCCTTCAAAGGCTTGTCGTCCAGTCAAATTATACCACACAGCGGCTTAGTTGTAAACTTCGTCCAGCCAAATTAGACGAAGATCCGCTCAGCCTTGCTTTTAGACGCAAGTTGTGCTAAAATGGTGGGTGACAACGGTTTTGGAAGCGAAGGTGATAGCGATGGAACTTGACCTGACCACACCTGAAGGTCGCAAAAAGCAGGGCGAGTTGATTTTGCAAGCGATCAAAGAAGCGGGTTTGTCCGTTGAGCAGGTGGCGAAGGAGATAGGTTGCTCGCGGGCTTTGCTTTACCAATACATTGCCGGCACAACTTTGGCTCAACCCGACAAGTTGACATTAATTGCCCGCCGAACGGGTAAGCCTTTGGCTTATTTTTATGGTGCTGACCTTACTCAACCTGAAGCCATTGAGGTAGAACGAGAATCCCTAAGGCGCGAACGGATGGAGTTGGAGCAGCGGCAGGCGGAGGAAAGGGTTCGCCAGTTGAGAGAGAGGCTTGACAATCTTTTTGCCCTCGCCGATGCCCAAACTTCGCCACCCGACCTCAAAGCGGCAGCCTCAACCTGCGAGCAAATCGTTCCCGTTGCCCGAACTCTCGGGGACGAGGATGCAGAAGCGAAAGCCCTTTTCAAACTCGGCAACTTGAGGCTTTTGATGGGCGATTTGGACGGTGCAGTCAGCGCCCTCAGGCAGGCTCAAGGTCTGTTTGAGCGGCAAAACAATCTCCCTTATGCCCTCGCTTGCCGTCAAAGCATCGGTCGCGCATTGCTTTTGATGGGACGACCTGAGGAGGCAAAGCAGCAGTTTGAGTTGGTTGCTAAAAGCGAAAACTGGCACAACCGTTGGGAGGCAACAGTAGCCCTCGCTGCCGTCGCAGAATGGATTGGCGAATTTCGCTCCGCTATGGAGCATTTGGACGCTGCTGAGGAGTTAGCAAGTAAAGCGCCGACAGACCGAGATGGAAAATTCGTTCGGATGTTTGTGGCTGCAAACCGAGCAAATGTCTACCTCGCTTGCGGCGATTTTGTTGGTGCGGAAAAGTTGGCAAAGGAGGCTTTGTCCATCGCAGAGCAATTAGGTGACCACGACCAGCAACTTGAAGCCCTTCTGACCATTGCTGTTTGCGAACGGCATTTGGGCAAGTGGGTTGATGCTTATGAGCGAACTTTGCGCGTTCGGACTTTGGCTTCTTTCGCTAATGACGCAGAACGGTTCGTCATAGCCGAAACAGTTTTGGCTGATTTGCTTGCCATTGTCGGCGACTTTCCCAACGCCAAATCCTTTGCCAAAAACGCTTTGACTGAAGCGTTGAAAATTCGTTCCCGAAGGGCTGAACTTTGGGCTCACAAGTCTCTGGCTGAAACTTACTTGCGGGAGGAAAGTCCTGACGACGCCAGTTACCACGCACAAGTCGCCATTGAAATTGCTGAGTCAATGCGTAACTTGACCGAATACGCTCATGCCTTGTGCCTTCGCGCTTGGACAAATTTGCTTCAGGGCAAGTTCAATGAGGCTTCAAACGATGCAGAGCGGGCTTTCGCCATCGCGGACGAGAAGGGGATGCGCTACATTGCTGCACTGGCATCGTTACTTAGGGCAAAAGTCGTTTTGGCTCAGGGAGACAAGCAAGTTGACAAATGGCTGTCAAGTGCCCAGCAGTTGGCGAATGAAATCGGTGACGCCGATTTGATTTATCGGTGCTTGGTGACCCTTGGAGACTTGGGGGTGAGGAGTGGAGACTGGCAAAAAGCGAAGGATGCTTTGCTTAAGGCACACGAACTTTTGGACGATTGGCGGGCGAAATGGCGAGAGTCAGGTAACGACGACACATGGCTTGAAGACCCTTTGAGGTTCAAAGCAACTTTGATGTTGGCTGAATGTATCGCTCGCACTGAGGGTAAAGTTGAAGCGAGTAGATTTGTGGAAGATGTCGGTTGGTTGCCGTTGAAGGAAGAGTGGGCAAAACTTGAGGCATCGCTACAGTTGCCAGAACCACAAATGCAGCGGAGAAAGGTGAAGCGTTCATGAGGCGTTGCGTCATGAAACGGATTAAGTTCGCCCTTTGGCTTTTCTTTTTGGCTTCGGTTTGGCTTGGGGGTTGTGGCGGGAACGATTTGACTGGAGGAAGCGTTCCCATCGGAAACCCAAGCCCGACAAGACTTGTCGGCACGGTCGTTGACGAAGATGAGCCCTCTGTTCCTTTGGCTGACGCTGAAGTTGAAATCACCGTTGAAGATGGAACGAAAATCGTTGCGAAAACCGATGCCAGTGGGATGTTCGTCATAGAACTGCCACGAAACAAACGATGCACTTTGAAAGTTCGCCCACCTGCTGGGCTTGAGTTGATTTACCAAGAGCAAGTCGACGAGTTCGTCACTGATGCCGACGAAATTCATCTTATCATTCCCATCCCGCGCAAAGGGATGGCTGCACCCGTTTTCGCTGGATTGCAAATTCAGCCGAAAGAAGTTACACTTCGCGTCCGCGAAAGTGTGAAGTTCCAAGTTCAGTTAGAGCCTTTGCCGCAAAGACCGATCCGACCAATTTGGTCTGTTCATGGTGGAATTGGCGTCATCACTCCCGATGGCTTGTTCGTTGCGACGCGACCCGGGAAGGGAATCGTGAGGGTGAGGGTTGGTCACCTTCGTGCGGAAGCATTCGTCACTGTGACCCGCAACTGAGCCAAATCGTAAAGGGCGATTGTTATCGCGGTTGCGCTATGATTGAAGTTGGTGAGGAACCATGACCCAAAAGAGCGCGCAAGAAAGGCTCAGTCGCTTGGGAATGATAGGGGCTGTGATACTCATTCTTCTGTTCGTTGGCATAGTGTTGCATTTGTGGCGGACAAGTGCTCCACCGCCACCAAAGGTTGAACTCCCCCAAGAGCCACCTGATTTGGTTTTGCTTATCACTGCTAACAGGCAAGGCAAGTTGGAAGTTTGCGGTTGTCCTGGAAAGAGGGCGGAAGACTTGGCGAAAGTTGCAACCTTGATCCAAGACCTCACCAACGAGATGCAGCGAAAGGGTGCGACTGTGGGGATAGTTGAAGGCGGCGATTTCACGGGAGGTCCTGATGTCGTCCCATACATCCTCAAGGCATACAAAGTCGTCGGCTACCAATGCATCGTCCTCAGCCCTCGTGATGAGAAGCGACTTTCAGTTATCCGAAACAATGTTGATGGGATGCGGTTGCTTACTCCAGCAAATCCCGAAAACTTGCAAACTTTCCAAGTGAGTGGCAAAACCTTCAGCATCACCTTGGTCAACTTGGGTCAACCGCCCCTCAAGGATGAAGGTTACTGGCAAAGGTTGCTCCCGCGCTTGCAAGCTCTTAAGCAACCGAATAACTTACTCGCTGCGGTTGCGTTCGTTGACCGAAACAGTGCGATGGAGTTAGCGCCTCGCTTGAGGGGAACTGTAAACATCCTCTTGATTGACGATACTTTGCCGCTGACAACCGGTGAGTTTTCTCCCGGAACGACGAAAGCGAGCAAAGAAGTTTCTGGTGTCAATTTGGTCGCATTGCCTCAGTCCCGCTCAACAGTCCTTTCGCTAATGGTTTGGTCTAATTCGCAAAACCGAGACAGTTACCGAATTGAGGGGCAATGGGTTTACTCAACTGGTCGGAATGACAACCCCCAGGTCAAAAAGATCGTGGACGAATACTATGAAAAGCGGCAGAAGGAACTGGAACGGGAGATGAAGGAGTTGATGAAGATTGCTTCCCAGAGGGCTTACCTGCCGCCAGAGTTTTGCGGCAAGTGCCATCAGGCTCAGTATGAGCAATGGCTCAGCACTGGTCACGCCCACGCTATTGAGACACTGGTTAATCAGAAGCGGATGGACAAAAGTTGCTTGACCTGTCACTCCCTTGAGTTTCGCATGAGGGGAGTAGTGACTGAGGTCAAAAAGCGTGGGGTTGAGTGCGTTGACTGCCATGCGGAACTTCAAGACCCTACGACGGCTAAGATGCACGGTCAACGCCCCGGCGAACGCCCCACAACCCGCATCGTGAACGATACCCTCTGCGTTCGTTGTCATGACAAGCAGAACAGTCCAAATTTCAACTTGCAAACTTACTTGCCGAAGGTCACTCACTGAGGCGAGTCTCCCTCACGGCTAAAGCCCCTTCTTAGGGTTGCGTTGACATGTGGGGAAAAGGCGTCTAAAATTTGCAGCAAACGCACCTTCAAAACTTCTTGGATGAGGGGTGGAAGTAGCGAGGGCATCTGAAACTCCAAGCGAAAAAGACTCCGCACGCTTTGCGTGTGGAGGGAAAACCTTTTAAGGGAGGCGGTTTGGTCATGCAAAGGCAAGATATGCCAACTTCGGCTTTTCATAGCGATGGGGCGGAAGGGCGTCGAATCCTCGCTGAATTGGCTTCATTGCATGATGTCCAGCGTTACCGAGAGTATCACTGGGAAGGCTCATTTGCTGACTACCTTGAGATTGTCATCAAAAATCCCAAAGTCGCCCGCAGTGCTTTCCAACGCATTTATGACATGATCATGCACTTCGGCTACACCGAATACACCGAGCACAAAGAGAAACTCATCCACTATCACTTCTTCGACGACCCCGTTGGAAACGGCGAGGATGCCATTTATGGGCTTGACCGTTACTTGATGGTGCTGGTCAACATCTTCAAATCCGCAGCACGCCGTTATGGAACGGAGCGCCGCATCATCCTGCTTCATGGTCCTGTCGGCAGTTCAAAAAGCACCATCGTCAGGTTGCTCAAAAAGGGCTTGGAGTATTACACCCGATTACCTGAGGGTGCTCTCTACTCCTTCAGTTGGGTTTTGGAGGACGGTAGCGTAGTTCCTTGTCCTCTCAACGAAGAGCCCCTTAAACTCATCCCGCCCGAAGTTCGGGTTAAGTTCCTTGAGCGACTCAACGAGGGCAAGTCGGAAGAAGAGCAAATTTGGGTTGAGGGAGATTTGTGCCCCCTTTGTCGTTTTTACTTCCGCGAGTTCATGCGCAAGTATCAAGGAGACTGGCAGCAAGTCGTTGAAAACCACATCCGCGTCAGGCGAGTCATTTTCAGCGAAAAAGACCGCATCGGCATCGGGACTTTCCAGCCAAAAGACGAAAAGTGCTTGCACAGTTTAACTTTGTGTGCGACCGAACACGGGCTTTTGCCCCTACAAGACTTGTTCCTGAATTTGAACGGCAATCGTCCCAAAGAGGGTGAATTTGCGCCTCTTCAAATCGTTGTCCAATCTGTAACGAAGCGAACTGAGGCTTCGCACCTTTACTTTGATGGCATCAAACCCATGCTGGAAATCCAAACCAAATTCGGATACTCCCTCATCGGCACCTCCAACCACCGCGTTATGGTTTTGGAGGATGGCGAACTGAAGTGGAAACGGTTGGGAGAACTGAGAGAAGGGGACTATGTAGCGCTTTACCGAGGCGCCAACTCCTTCGGATCAAACAGGACATTGCTGAGTGTTGACGGATACAGTTTGCCTCAATCGGCAACAATTCTGGATGAGGACATGGCTTACTGGCTCGGCTTGCTCGTTGCCGATGGTTCTGTCACCGTCTTTGATGTTTGGTTCTCCAACGCTTCTGAGCAATTGCTTCAATTCTTCGTTGAATTCGGTCGGAAGCGTTTTGGGGTTCAAGGCAAAATCTACCGCAAGAAAGGGCACAAGGTGGCTAATGCAGTTCTGGAGAGCAAGGATTTGGCGCGGTGGCTTGCCTCTGATGTTGGCGTTCGGCGTGGTGCAGAAAGTAAACAAGTCCCGCCAGCAATTCTTCAAGCACCGAAGGAAATTGTGCTTGCCTTCTTGGCAGGCTTATTTGATGGCGATGGTTGCTTTAGGCTGAAATCCAACGGCGTCAATGAATTCACCTTCTCTTCCGCATCCAAAGCACTCGCTAAGCAGGTTCATTTGCTCTTGTTGAATTTGGGCATCGTTGCCTCCCTTTACAAGCAAGTTATTGACGGCAAACCTTACTATAGCGTCGTGGCTCGCGGTGACAGCGTTTGCGATTTGGTTGAAACCCTACCCTTACGCCTCAAAAAGCGAACTGACCTTGCACCCCGAAAGGGAAGCGAGGCGAAGTGGGACATCCTGCCAAATGTTAAGCCGCTTTTGGCAGAGTTTCCTGAATTACCTTACTACTTCCGCCGCATCCTCAAGAGTGAACGGAGGTTAACCCGGGCGAAGGCAAAAGAATTGCTGACACGCCTACCGTCGGATAACCCAACAGTTAGGTTCCTGCGCTGGTTAGTCGAAGCGCCGATCATTTGGTTGCCTGTTCAAAAAATTAGCCCTGTCGGCGAAGCCCCTGCTTTTGATTTGTCAGTCCCTGTTTGGCAAGCATATGTGGCTGATGGCTTCGTCGTTCATAACTCGCAGGATGCAACTGAACTCACAGGCGACATCAATTACCGAAAGATCGCTATCTACGGCTCCGAGTCTGACCCTCGCGCCTTTGACTTTGATGGCGAGTTTTGCATCGCCAACCGGGGTCTTTTGGAGTTCATTGAGTTGTTGAAGTTGGAGACGGAGTTCCTTTACGACTTGCTCGGCGCAACCCAAGAGCATGTCATCAAGCCCCGCAAGTTCGCACAAGTTGACATTGATGAGGTCGTGATCGGGCACACCAATGAACCCGAATACCGCAAACTCCAGAAGAACGAATACATGGAAGCCCTTCGCGACCGAACCATAAAAGTTGACATCCCCTATGTGCTCAAACTCAGCGATGAGGTGAAGATTTACGAGAAGTTCTTCAACCCAAGGCGTGTCAAAGGAAAGCACATCGCCCCTCACACCCTTGAGATTGCCGCCATGTGGGCGATTTTGACCCGCCTTGAGGAGCCCAAAAAGTTCAACTTGACGCTGATGCAGAAACTGAAACTCTACGATGGCAAAGCGCTGCCCGGATTCACCGAAGACCATGTCATTGAACTGCGGGAAGAAGCGCCCCGCGAAGGGATGTTCGGCATTTCACCAAGGTATGTTATGGACAAAATCTCCAACGCTTTGGTCAGCGAGGAAAACCCACACTGCGTCAACCCGTTCATGGTCATGAAGGAACTGGACGAAGGTCTTGACCACTATTCCCTTGTCAGCACTGAAGAACAGAGGAAACGCTACCGTGAATTGTTGGCACTGGTTCGGCAGGAATACGAGGAAATCATCAAGAACGAAGTCCGCAGGGCTATCACTGCCGACGAGGAAGCCTTGAAGCGGCTCTGCCAAAACTACATTGAGAATGTCAAGGCTTATGTTAGAGGCGAAAAAGTCCGCAACCGATACACGGGCGAACTGGAAGAACCCGACGAACGCTTGATGCGCTCCATTGAGGAGAAGATTGACATCCCCGAATCCCGCAAGGACGACTTCAGGCGCGAAATCATGAACTACATCGCCAGCCTCGCTTTGGAGGGGAAGCAGTTTGACTACAAGAGTAATGAGCGACTTTTGCGTGCCCTTGAGTTGAAACTTTTTGAAGACCAAAAAGACTCCATCCGATTGAGCGCAATTGCGACAGGTGTCGTGGACAAAGAAACGCAGGAAAAGATTGATGTCATCAAGGCGCGACTCATTCGCGAATACGGCTACTGCGAAGTTTGCGCTACCGACATCTTGACCTATGTCGCCAGCATCTTCGCCCGCGGTGACATCAAAGAGCGCGAAGAAGCGAGACGGTGAAGAAGCGCCTGTGAAAACAGGCATCAAATAACTGGCTTTTCGCTTTTCCGGGGGCGACACGGATGGCAACGAAAACCCTGACTCAAGGAGAAGTTTTACAGCGACTTCGCAAGGCAGTCGGTGCGATGCGGAAAGTTTGCGAACCTGAGTTTGTTGTCCTGTTTGGCTCATACGCTTACGGCGAACCTCACCAAGGAAGCGATGTTGATGTCTTGGTGGTTTACCCGGATGAGGCTGGCGAAGAAGAGAGACGCAAAGCAGGTTCTGTCCTTCACCAAGTTTTCGGCACTGGGCTTGAAGTTCACCCATGCACTTTATCGCAGTGGTGGGAGTCTTTGCTGAAACGCAATTGGTTCGTTGCTGAGATAACACAGAAAGGCATCCCCTTGTTTAGCCGTCGGGAGTGGAGTGATGTCTTAAGTGAGGCGCAAACCCTCATGAGCCAAAGCCAAAACCTCTACCCTTACGAGTGGTTGGATTGGGCAAAACAAAATTGGGAGGTCTTTCACTTGTCGCTGGACAGAGGCTTGGTCTTCGTCGCCGCCTACCACCTGCAACAGGCAGTGGAGAAGTGGTTAAAGGCTTTCCTGCTCTATCACCGTTGGCAGTTGGAGCGGACACACGATTTAGAAAATTTGCTTGCGGAAGCAGTCAAGCATGAACCGAGTTTGCAGCAATATCAAGCCATGTGCCACCGGGTCAAGTATTTCATCGCTGCCCGTTACCCTGAACTGCCTCACCCACCTACGGAAGACGAGTTGAGAAATCAATGGTTGCCTCAAGCGACGGCGTTGCGTGAATTTGTTCGGAGGGCACTCGGCGTTAGTCCTTGAAAGGCTAAAACTCGGAGGCGACAAAAATGGAGCAACAAAACAATGGCTCTCAAGCGCCCGCCAACGCGGGCGGGAGTTACGACATGGTGGAACGCATTGAGCGCGATGTCGCTCGCTTTCGGGACATCGTTAAAGGCAAAATCCGACAGAACCTGCGAAAGTTCATAACCAACACAGAACTGATTGGGCGGCAGGGCAAAACAGTCGTTTCCATCCCTGTCCCGCAAATTGAAATCCCGCACTTCACCTATCGGCTAAGGGATGTGGGTGGTGTGGGGCAGGGAGAAGGTGAAGAGGGCGAGATTCTGTGGGTTGAGGGCGAAGAAGGTGAGGGACAAAGAGGCGCTGGCTTTTTGCCAGGTCTCCACCCCGTTGAGGTTGAAGTCACCCTTGAGGAATTGGTGGAGATGTTGGGCGAAGAGTTAGAGTTGCCACGACTTGAGCCTAAAAGTTTCGGGCAAATGCAATCGGAGAAACCGCGCTACAAAAGTATCCGGCGAGTTGGACCTGAAGCCCTTCGCCACTTCAAACGAACTTTCAAGCAAGCCTTGAAACGACAACTTCTAAGTGGCACTTACGACCCAAATGACCCAGTCATCATACCCATCCACGATGACATCCGCTACCGCAGTTTTGAGTATGAGCCGCAACCTGAAAGCAAGGCTGTCATCTTCTTCATGATGGATGTCTCTGGCAGCATGGGCGACGAGCAGAAAGAAATCGTTCGCATAACAGCGTTTTGGATTGACCAGTGGGTGCGAAGGCATTATCGTGGCGTTGAGCGCCGGTATATCGTCCACGACGCTGCTGCCCGTGAAGTGCCAGAGGATTTGTTTTACCGGCTGCGGGAAAGCGGTGGAACGAAAATCTCTTCCGCTTACAAACTTTGTGCCAAGTTGATTGAAGAGCACTACCCGCCAACCGAGTGGAACATTTACGCTTTCCACTTCAGCGACGGTGACAACTGGGAAGAAGACGATGCCGACGCTTTTGAAGTCCTTGGTGAAAAGTTGTTGCCGCAAGTCAACCTGTTCGGATACGGGCAAGTTTACAGTCACTGGGGCAGCGGTCGCTTCCTTTACGACCTCGCCGACGAATTTGAAGGCGAGTTTGACAACTTGAGGCTAACGGAAATCCGAAACAAAGATGAAATTTTGGACGCCATCCGTGACCTACTGGGCAAGCGTTCCGAAGACCAACCGAACTTCCGCCAACGCCCACGCCGATATCGTGCGTGAAAAGACTGCACCGAATTTGCAAGGGACGGTGGCGATGGATGCCGAACGATACTGACAGAAAGGTGCAAGCCCTTCTGAGAGGAGACTACAGGCGAATGAGTGAAGTGGAGCGTTTGCAGAAGGTGTGCGAACTTAACCGCTTGCTGGTGAAGTTAATGGAAGCGGAAGTCCGACAGCGCCATCCCAAATGCTGACGAACGGGAAATTCGCTTGCGGGTAGCATCTCGTTGGCTGCCACCAGAACTTATGCAAAAAGCATTCGGTTGGAAACCAAAAGGGCGAGGTGTTAGGCTATGGACAATTTGCTTGAAAGCGCTGCCATCTTCGCGAAGGTCTTAGAACAATTGGGCGTGCATTACTTCATCGTTGGTTCTGTTGCCAGTTCGGCTTACGGTCTGCCCCAAGCAACATGAGCCATTGATTTCGTCGTTGCCTTGCAGCATGGACAAGTGCCGACATTGATTGCGGCGCTTGAGTCAAAGTTTTGTGTGGGTAACTTGCTGCAAAAAGCCATAAGGGAAGTTGAACTTGACAGTGCTTGAAAGGGAGCGATTGACGATGATTACGGCGTCAGGGATTGATGTAGAATTGCGACGCTACATAGAGGTGAACTTGGTTCGGATTTTGGATTTGTTTTCCCCAAGGCATATCATCGCCTTCGGTTCAAGGGTCAATGGGACAGCGAAGGAAGAAAGCGACATTGACTTGATTGTCGTTTCCGATGCTTTTGAAGGCATGTCTTTTTTGGAGCGGGCGAGAAGGTTTAACGAAGCGATACCTTGGCACATTCGCGTTGATGCTTGGTGTTTGACGGTGAAGGAGTTTGAGAGGTTAAGGAGGCAGGTGGGGATTGTCGCTGAAGCGTGCAGGGAGGGTGTTTGGATTTTGAGGGGCGAATTGCTGCCCGATGAGGAGGTGAACGGCGTCATGACAATTGAAGAACAAGTGCAAGCATGGATGAAACAAGGCGAGGACGAGTTAGAAAAGGCTCGCATTCTTTTTGAGCACGACAAGTATGATGGCGCTGCTATCTTCGCTCAACAAGCGGCAGAGAAGTTTCTCAAAGCCCTTTACATTGCTCGTTTCCAAGTGATGCCACCGAGAACCCATGACATCCAGATTTTGGCTATGGCTTTAGGAGCACCCAGTGAACTTGTTGCTGTTGGGCGACCGCTGACTGAAGATTACTTCCGCGCCAGATACCCTGACTTGGCAGGCGCAGCACCTTACGAAGTTTTTGATGCCGACACAGCCAATGAACGAATTCAGCAAGCCGAGAAAATTTGCGACTGGGTTAAGGAGCAATTGATTGACATTCAAGGTGCACAAAATCAGAACTCACTGCCACGAGGAGATTAGAAGGCATGGATGAGAGGCAACTTCTCAGCCGCATCACTGTAAATCCGAAAATCTTCGGCGGCAAGCCGATTATTCGTAGGTTGAGAATTAAAGTTGAAAGCATTCTTGCCCTTCTGGAGCAAGGGGTGACACCTGAAGAAATTTTGAGCGACTACCCTGATTTAGAGCCAGAGGACATCAGGGCTTGTTTGGCATATGTGAGGCGTTAGGCACATACGCATTAGATTGCCGAGGTGATCGCTATGAGCCTGCCACCTGAGTTGGAAAAGGCGAGGCAAGAAATAGAAGCCATCGCTCGCGATTACGGATTGGACTTCTTTCCAGTCGTTTTTGAGTTGGTGACTTATCGGCAGATGAACCAGTTGGCAGCCTACACCGGTTTTCCCATTCGCTATCCCCATTGGCACTGGGGTATGGAATACGAGCGGGTTCGGAAAAGTTACGCCTACGGGCTTCAAATCATCCACGAGATGGTCATCAACAATGACCCATGCTACGCCTATTTGCTCGCAAGCAACACGATGTTGGAGCACAAGATGGTCATGGCTCATGTTTACGCCCACGCCGACTTTTTCAAAAATAATTGCTGGTTTGCCCACACGAACCGAAAGATGTTGGACGAGATGGCAAACCATGCTGTCCGCATCCAACGCTACATTGAGCGCTACGGTGAGGAGCGGGTTGAAAGTTTCATTGACATTTGCCTGTCCATTGAGGACATGATTGACTACCACGCCGTCCATGTTAAGCGTCACCCGCCAGAGGAAGGGGATGGCGAAGACCCTGAAGCGCCTGTTTTGGTCGTGCCGAAACTGCCCAGCAAGTCTTACTTGGACAAGTGGATTAACCCACCAGAGTTTCTTGAGGAGTTGAGGCAAATCCGCCAGCGCAAAAGACAGGAGCGCCGGAAGTTCCCGCCACGCCCAGAAAAGGACTTGCTGCTGTTTCTGCTTCAAAATGCCCCCCTTGAAGAATGGCAGCGGGACATCTTGGCGATGATTCGTGAGGAAAGTTACTACTTTGCCCCGCAAGCGATGACGAAAATTTTGAATGAAGGTTGGGCTTGTGTCGTTGGCGACACACTTGTTTTCACTGACAAAGGTGTCTTGCCAATGCGCGACATAGTAACCCAAAGATTGAGGGTTCTGGTTAGTGATGGGTGCGAGCCACAAAAGGTTTGCGATTGGGCGTTTTTCCCTAACCGAGAGACGGTTCGTGTAAAAACGAAACGAGGTTACGAAGTAGAGGGCAGCACTACTCACCTTATCATGATGGCTGATGGTTCGTGGAAACCATTGAGCGAGTTAAAAATAGGTGAAAGGGTGCGAATTTGCGGTGGGCAGAACCTTTGGGCAAAAGAATATGTGCCAGTGCACTGGAAACCGACGAAGCGAATGACATTGGAAAAAGTGGCTCAGTTGGCTGGCGTTAACTTGAGCACGGTCATCCGTTACCGCCGAGGGAAAAGGAGCATCCACGCTGACCGCATTGCACCACTCTTGACATCTTATGAGCAAGAGTTGCATCAACAAAGTTTCATGGTCAATCGGCGGCAAGGAATCTCAGTGCCCTCAAAAATTGATGAGCGGTTGGCTGCTTTCTTGGGTTACTTGATTGGCGACGGTCATATCAGCGAACGGAAAAGAGTTGCTGGGTTCACTAACAGCGACTTAGAGTTAGCACAGCGATTTGCATCGTTAGGTAAGTCGCTATTTGGACTTGAACCGCAAATTTATCGGGACGGCAGTCGGTGGCGGGTGAATTTCTACTCCCAACACCTTAACGATTTTCTCAGGCACTTGTGTTTGCCGACAGGAAAGGCTTCACGAAAGAAAACAATTCCGCCATCCATACTTCGCTCGCCCAAAACAGTTGTCGCAGCATTTCTTCAGGCACTCTTTGATTGCGACGCTTATGTCGGCAAAAGTGGTATCATTTTGTCAACCAGCAGCGAAGCGATGAGCAGAACAGTGCAGGTGCTGCTATTGAATTTCGGTATCCTTACAACACGCCGTCGTTGCCCTGACGGATGTTGGCATATTGGACTCTTTGGCGCGTCGGCAGCAATTTTTGAGAAGGAAATCGGTTTTAGTCTGGAGCGTAAAAGGGAAGCCCTGCGCCATTACATCGCCAGTCACCGATGGTTCAAAACCCAGCAATGGGAAGACGAGATTGTGGAGATTAAGCGAAGACGCGCCGATGTTTACGACATTACCGTCGTCAAAACACACCGCTATGCAGCAGCAGGTTTCATTAACCACAACAGTTTCTGGCACAGCAAGATCATGACCGAACGGGTGCTCAAAGACAGTGAGGTCATTGACTACGCTGACAGGCATTCGGCAGTGACGGCATCGCCGCCTGGAGTGCTCAACCCTTACAAACTGGGCTTGGAGTTGTTGAGGGACATAAAGGAGCGTTGGGACAAAGGTAGGTTCGGCAAGGAGTATGAGGAATGCGATGATTTGGCGTTAAAAGAGGCTTGGGACAAGAACTTGGGCTTGGGCATGGCGAAGTTGTTTGAGGTTCGGCGAACCCACAACGATGTCACCTTCATTGACACTTTCTTGACCGAGGAATTCGTCCGCAAGCACAAACTTTTCGTTTACGAGTTCAACCGCCACACTGGCGCTTACGAAATCACAAGCCGCAACTTTGAAACGGTCAAGCAAAAACTGCTTTTCCTGTTGACCAACTGCGGTCGCCCCATAATTTGGGTTACGGACGGAAATTACCGCAACCGAGGCGAACTCTACCTTTGGCATCAACACGAAGGTGTTGACTTGCGTTGGGATTACGCCGTTGAGACGCTGAAAAACATCTACACCCTTTGGAAACGACCCGTCCATCTGGAGACCGTCAAAAACAGACGACGAGTGCGATTGAGCGTTTACGACCGAGACCGAGTGCAGGAGGAAGTTCTGTAGGAGCCCCGTAAGGGGCAAATATCAACGGAGGTGATAGAAATGAGAGCCGAGCAACTGGCTCATAAGTTTTGGCTCGCCCTTGATTCACCGAAAGGCGAGTTTGTTCAAGCAGCAATCAATGGCGCATCTATTATCGCTAAAATCCGAACCTATGACGCTTTCACTTGTGTTGCCGAGAACTTAACGGTTCAATGGGAGACAACAAGGGACTGGGATGAATTGCTCGGTCAATGTGAGAAAGGGTTGAAAATGTTCCATCCAGAATTTGCGTTGGTGGAACGAGACGATTTGAACCGAAGTGCCCTCTTCCGATCACCCGTTTCCCGCAACCTCTACTGGGAAGCGAAATTGCAACTGGGTCAAACCGCCACCTTGACAATCTCCCGCTACCAACCACAGGAACGAGGGCAGCGAACTATCGCTTCGTTCCCGCTGACAGAAGAGCAGTTGGTTGAGTTGTTGGAAGAGGTTCTCAAGTGAACGGGCATCGCTATCGGTGTTCGCATAAGACCGTAGGAGGCGAGGCGTTGATGAACTTGCTTTATAGCGTTGCAAAGTTGCTATTGGCTTTACTGGTCCCACCACTTCTGGCTTCGGTTTTCCGCTCACTGATTTCAAACATGAATGTCAGCAATAGCGACCCTTATATGGTGTTGTGCTATACCGCTTCCCAGTTGCTCGTTTTCCTTGCCCTTTGGCGGATGGACGGATTTGTAGCCATGTATCATGGAAAGCTTGGTTTGCGTGAGGTGGCATTGGCTGTCGGTTTCTGGTTAGTGGCTTTTAGTGCTTGGTATCCGCTAAATCTCTTGTTTAGTTTCATCGGTCTGCCGACCCAAAGTTCCTGGGGTTGGTGGGAAAAAGAAGGCTTCTGGTTCATTCCCATAGCCTTATGGGCAATCGGTGCGGCTTTCTTTGAAGAGGCATTCTTTCGCGGTTACGCTATCTCGCAGTTGACAAACTTGTTGCGTTCGCCCATCGCTGCTTTGCTAATTTCGTCTGTTGCCTTCGGCTTGTTGCACGGTCGTTTCGGTATTTTCCTGTCTGTTTACACTTTCGTCTTTGGTTTAGTAGCGGGTTTGCTCTATTTCAAAACTCGCAGCACTTGGGCTTGCTTCGTCTATCACTTGGTCAACAACTTAATCGTGGACTTTGTGATTTACAAGTGAGGTGAGGGCAACATTGCTGCTTATTGAAAATTTGAGCATCCGATTGGGCGAGTTTGATTTGCGGGACATCTCCTTTGAGGTTCGTGACGGTGAATATTTCGTCCTCCTTGGTCCGACAGGGACGGGCAAGACCGTTTTGATTGAGTGCATTGCAGGGCTTCACCGTCCCAGAACGGGGAAAATTATCTTGAACGGGCGAGATGTGACTGACCTTCCACCAGAGGAACGAGGCATCGCTTATGTTCCACAGGACTATGCACTGTTCCCGAACTTAACTGCATTTGAAAACATCGCTTTTGGGCTTAGGGTGCGAAAGTTGCCCGACTCTAAGGTTCGGGCAAAAGTTTACGAACTCGCTGAATGGCTTGGCATCACTTACTTGCTTGACAGATTGCCGTTGACGCTGAGTGGCGGAGAAAAGCAGCGGGTCGCCCTTGCAAGGGCGCTTGCCGTTGAACCGCAAATTCTGCTCCTTGACGAGCCGTTGGCTGCCGTTGACGAACAAACCCGCGAGCGGTTGTGCCGCGAACTGAAAGCCATCCAGCGCCAAACGGGCGCGACTTTCGTCCATGTCTCTCACAACTTTGAGGAAACTTTGGCGGTCGCCGACCGAATTGGCGTGATGAACTTTGTTGAAGGGACAGGGGACGGGGGACGAGGGACGAAATTGAGAATCGGACAGTTGCTTCAGGTCGGGACGCCTGATGAGATTTTCTACCGACCAGTCAACGAATTTGTGGCTCGCTTCACGAGGGCAGAAAACATTTGGCGAGGAGAAATCCGAAGCCAAACGGGCGAGTGGGCTCAAGTTTGGCTCAACGGTGCTTCCCTTTGGGTTCAACTCCCTGAAGGGCATCAATTGCCGAAAGGCGAAATTACGGTCGTTGTCAGACCGGAGCGAGTTCGTTTGCTAACCGCTGCGAAAGTTTCAGACGAGCAAATGAACTTGCTAAGTGGCGAAATCTCGGCGATGACGGACAAAGGCGCTTTCTGGAAAGTTGAGGTTTCAACGGAAGTAGGCATCTCTGTCGTCGTGCTGGTTTCCAAAAGGGAAGCAGAGCAAATGGGTTTAGCATTGGGACAACCTGTTGCCGTTGCCCTTGACCCTTCCTTCATCCACCTGTGCCCAGCGTCAGGAACTTTTGCTGAAAGTGTCAGCGTTTTGAGAGATTAGGGCAAAACTCCTTTTTGCCCTGATAAGGCGGGTGATAACATGGCTTTAGTTGAGGTTCGGTTCGGTCATCAGGTCATTGAATCGCCGCAACTTCTTCGGATTGAAGGGGTCAGCGAGGCACTTTATGATGCCTTGACGGAACTTGAGGAGGATGTGAAGGCGGAGTTGATTGATGGGGTGATGATTGTGCACTCGCCAGAAAAGACGAGGCATGAGGATGTTTTCGGGTTCATGTTCCCGATGATGCGCATTTTCGCCATTCAAACGAAGCAGGCAAAAGTTCTCGGTTCAATGGCGACGGTTCATTTGGGGACATGCAGGAAAGTCAAACCAGACATCGTTGCCGTTCGTGAGGAAAGAAAACACATCGTCACTGAAGACGCCATTGAAGGGACACCTGATTTGGTCGTGGAAATTGTTTCCCACAGCACACGCCGATACGATTTTGGCGAGAAGCGGAAGGTTTACGAGGAGGCGGGAGTTCCTGAGATTTGGTTGGTGGATTTTGAGAGGAAACAGGTGACGGTTGTCAGGAAGGTTGGGCAAAAGTATCGCAGCGAGACGAAATCAAAGGGGGTTGTTAGGTCACAGGTTTTGAAAGGATTTTGGCTGCAAGTTGATTGGCTTTGGCAGGAAGAATTACCAGACCCAATGGAATGTTTGCAGGTCGTCTTGCGTAAACCGTGATGCGTAATTTGCGAACCGATGGAGGTGCTTTGGCATGGTAGAGACTGCAACGAAAGTGGCGGTGCGGGAAGTTTACTTGGACTACAACGCCACCACACCTGTAGACCCAGAGGTGCGGGAGGCGATGTTGCCTTTTTTGAGCGACGAGTTTGGAAACCCGTCAAGCGTCCATCCGCCGGGACGCAGGGCTCGCAAAGCCGTTGAAAATGCCCGCGAAGAGGTGGCTGCACTTTTGAACGCTTCTGATCCGTCGGAAATCGTTTTCACCAGCGGCGCCACCGAAGCCAATAACATGGCGATTTTGGGAGCGACGATTTTCGCTGGGCACAAAAGTGGGCACATCATTACGACCCAGATTGAACACCCTTGCGTTCTCGGCGTTTGCAAGTTTCTGGAAGAGCAAGGTTTTCGGGTGACATATTTGCCCGTTGACCGACAATGCCGAGTTGACCCACAAAGCGTTTTGGATGCGTTGACCGATGACACTCTCGTTGTCTCTGTCATGCTGGCAAACAACGAGACGGGAACAATCCAACCTGTTGCCGAAATTGCTCGGTTGGTCAAGTCAAAGCGACCCAATGTCTTGGTTCACACCGACGCTGTCCAAGCCATCGCCAAAATCCCCGTTGATGTCCAGAGTTTGGGGGTTGATTTGCTGGCTTTGTCAGCGCATAAGTTTTACGGTCCGAAAGGCATCGGGGCGCTTTACATCCGCAAAGGCGTGAAAATTGCACCGGTTCTTAGAGGCGGACACCAAGAACACGGGATGAGGGCTGGGACGGAAAATGTCGCTGGCATCGTGGGCTTGGGCAAGGCTGCGGAAATTGCACGGAGAGATTTTGAAATCGTGACCCAACACCTTTGGCGGTTGAGGCGAAGGTTCTTAAGGTTGTTGGACGAACTGTCCATGACGAGGTTGAACGGTCACCGTGAACACACTTTGCCTTCAACGGCTAATGTCTGCTTGTTGGGTGCGGATGCATTGGCTGTTCAAGCAAACTTGGGGCAGAGGGGAGTTTGCGTTTCCGTCGGCTCTGCTTGCTCTTCAGGCTCTTTGAAACCATCCCATGTCCTAAGGGCGATGGGGTTGAGCGAAATGGCAGCGTTCTGTTCTGTTCGGTTCTCTTGGGGCAAGTTCAACACCGAAGAAGAGATCGACTTCGCCGTTGAGCAAACTAAAGAAGTCGTTTCGCTTCTGCGGGAAATAACCCTGCCAGAGGAAATCGGGGTCTGCGACGAAAACTGCCCATGCTTCTTTGAAGGGGCAGGGATTGCTTGAAAGGAGGCGAGCGTAGGTGAGCATCACTTTGGAGGAGTTGGTGCGTCGTATTGAGAAATTGGAGAGCGAGATAGAAACGCTTAAGAAGAAGCAACGCAAACGGAAAGTTGACAAAAAGAAACGCAAGGAGGCAGGGGAAGCAATTCTGAGATTGGGTGAGCAAATCGGAACGCGTCTCAAAGACAGCAACATCATGCTGAGCGATTTTGTTTTACAAGACCGAGTTGACTACCGTTCGTGAGGGATGTTGCGATGGGCAAGGTTGAAATCCTCATCATTGAGTCGGTGACCCCGTGCGAGCAATGTCGGAGGGCTGAAGCGATAGCGAATGAGTTGGCGCAAAAGTATGATGGAGTAACGGTCAGGGTCATCAATGTCCTTGACCCTGAAGCCGACAAATTTGGTGTCGTCATGACGCCGACGGTTGTGGTCAACGGCGTCATAATTTCGGTTCGGAGAGCGCCCGACCCTGAAAGGTTGGAGCGCCTGATCAAAAACCAACTGGGAGGTGTCGCGCAATGAAGCGCTCGTCCATAGGCTTTATCGTCTTTTTGGTCGTCGCAGTGGGCGCAATCTATGGCTTGTCACGGTTAACTTACCGCATCAGTCAGCAAGAGTCAACACCACCTCCTCCTTCCGAGGCGGTGGAAACGAGCCTTGAACACACCGGTGAGCATGAACATGGACCTGGTTGTGAGCACGAACATGAAAGCGAAGGCGGGTTTATGCCCACTGGAAGCGGGAATGTCAAGGGTTCACCTGAAGCGAAAGTGAAAGTCGTCGCCATACTGCCGCCTTCTGAATGCCAAGCGCCGACCTTGCGTGTCCTTGACGAAATTGCTAAAGCCGAGCCAAAGCGCGTCCGAGTGGAAATTTACGGGATGGGCTCGCCCAAAGGGATGCAACTTCTCCAGCAATACGGTGCAACTTGCGCTTCCATTTTCATCAACGGCAAGAAGGATTTCACACTCACTTCGGGAGGTCAAACTCGGCGCGTTATTTGCGAAAAATCGCCGGGCATGTCCTACCAGTCCACTGACCTGATTGAAATCGTCCACATGGAGTTGAAGCGGCTTTACGGAAAGGGGTTTGACGAAAAGACCCTAAAGGCGCTGAGGGAGAAAGGCAAACAGATTGTCGCAGGAGGGCACGGAACTACCGAGTTGGAAAGCCCCAAAGCCAAAGTGAAAGTTGAAGTCCTAACGCCATCGCAGCAAGGTTCAATTTATCCGCTGTTTGCCGAGACCATCAGGGTGTTGGAGCGGATGAAGGAAAAATTTGGCGACGACCTTTCCGTTGAAGTTTATCCAGTCGTGACGGCTGAAGGGCAGAAGCGGATGAGAGAACTCAACCTGAACGGACCAGCCGTCATCATCAACGGCAAAGTGGTCCACGAAATTCCAGGTCCAAACAAAACGAAGCGAAAAATTGTCACTGCCTACAGCGGTGGTGCATCCACCTTCTCGCCGAAAGATGTCGCTGATGTCGTTTTGGCATACATGCAGCAAGCCAAAAAGTAGGAGCCTCGTAAGGGGCGAATTTCAGATTCCCTAACAGGTTGGCGGTGGAGCGATGGGAACTTTGACGCTAAAAGGCATCCGCAAAAGTTTCTCAGGTGTCCAAGCCCTTAAAGGCGTTGATTTTGAATTGAAGAGCGGCGAAGTTCACGCTCTGGTCGGCGAGAACGGTGCGGGTAAGTCCACCTTGATCAAGATTGCAGGCGGTGTCTTTCCACCGGACGAAGGCTTCATTCTGCTTGATGGAAAGCCCGTTCGGTTTGCCGATCCGAGAGACGCTCAGCGGCACGGCATAGTCGTCATCCACCAAACTCCCACCCTTTGCCAACACCTTTCTGTCGCCGAAAACATCTTGTTAGGGAATTTGCCGAACAGTTTCGGCATCGTTCGCTGGAAGGAGACTTTTCAAAGGGCTTCGGAACTTCTCGCTCAACTGGGTGTCTCATTGCCGCTAAACGAACCCGTGCGAAATTTGTCAGCAGCCCAACAGCAACTTGTTGCCCTCGCCCGTGCTTTATCGTTGCAGGCTAAGTGGCTCATTTTGGACGAGCCGACAGCGTCATTGTCGCGTTCCGAGGTTGAGAGGCTTTTCGCCATCC
>Ga0071330_1057798_pt1 | contig 32930 bp, 19 predicted proteins | sample GBScel77sediment_FD_63802 | JGI IMG/M metagenome (GOLD analysis project Ga0071330, IMG submission 63802) | Hot spring sediment microbial communities from Great Boiling Spring, Nevada - Cellulolytic enrichment Sediment 77C v2 (version 2) | ecosystem: Environmental > Aquatic > Thermal springs >...
CCCCCCCCTCTCCGGCCGGGCACCGGAACAGATCATCCGGCGGTATCAACCGAACACATCCCAAGAAATGCTCAATCCCTTGAACGTTGACCGCGAATTCCTTAATCCGTTGGACGTTTACCGACTTCCTCGGATCTTTACCCAGCTCCACCCGAAAATGGTTTTACATCCAAGCCCTTAATACCCCTTCGGCGAGGAACCCAATTTTGTCAGCCCCCGCTTCTGCCCCCCTTTGCCTCCAGAGAAACTGCGACAACCCGAAGGTGCCTCCAAATTACCTCCCTTGCCCTACCCGTGAAGGGCTCTAAACGATCACTAGTCCCAAATGTCCCAATTCCTGTGCTTGGCCTTCCTAAGTATCCTGATTTTCTGAGGGATAGACACCGAGGAAAACCGACCAGGCCGATCTCCCCTGGCCTTGATTTGACTCCACTTTAATTCCACCCAGAGCGAAAGCAACCCCCAATTCAGCCACCGAAATACTTGGGGGAAATGCACGAAGGGTACCACCCCCAACCAGTTTGGCACCTACACTGCAAATCCGGAAATCCGTTTGGATTACCCGGAGATCACCCGGCCGCAGTTTTCCAAGGAAATCCCCGCCTTCGCAACCTCGCTCCCTTTTACTAACAGCGGGGAAAGGGCCCATTAAAACTGCCGCACTTAATCTTGGAGGGGTTTCTCCGCTGGATTGCAAGGAGCAACCATCCCCAGCTTTGCCTTCCACCGTTGAATTTGCCGGGCCACCTCAGCCGGGGCAGTCGATCCCAGGCTTTTCATAGCCCGGACAGCATTTTCGGCCCCAAGATACTCGTAAACTTCCGGACCGATATCGGGAACAAACTCGCGAAACACCTCCAGGCTCAACTCTTTAAGGGTTCGGCCGGTGTCTAATGCCCTCCGCACAAGCCGCCCCACGGCATGGTGAGCATCCCGCTGTGGCACCCCCCGCAGGATCAAATACTCCATGAGGGTGGTGGCATCCAAAAAGCCTTTCTCTAATGTGTGGGCAATTGCCTGCCGATCCAGTCGGGCCTGCCGTACGATTTCCGTGCTTACTTCTAAACAGGAGCTGACGGTATCGAAAGCATCGAACAAGGGGATTTTGTCCTCCTGAAGGTCCCGGTTATAGCCGAGGGGCAATCCTTTCATCAGTACCAAGATTGCCTGAAGGTCCCCGACCACCCGGGCACACTTTCCCCGCACTAACTCTAGCACATCGGGATTGCGTTTTTGCGGCATAATGGACGAACCGGTGCAAAAGGCCTCAGGCAATTGGAGAAAGCCGAACTCGGTGGTAGACCAAAGGATCCAGTCTTCCGCCCACCCACTCAGATGGACGGCAATCATTGCTAAATCGAAAAGAAACTCCGCGATAAAATCCCGATCGGTGGTGGCATCAATGGAATTTTCGATAACTTCGTCAAAGTCGAGCCGTCTGGCGGTTGCCTGGCGATCGATGGGAATAGATGTGCCGGCGATGGCGGCAGATCCGAGAGGCGATCGGTTCACGCGACGGCGACAGTCGGCCAGACGTTCCCGGTCACGACCAAACCGCTCGCAATAGGCAAGCCACACGTGGGGGGCAAGAACCGGTTGAGCCCGCCGAAGATGTGTGTAGGCAGGGACCACCACCTCAAAGTCCGACTCACACCGGGCCACAAAGGCCCGTTGCAATTGCTCGAGTCTGTGATCGATATGGTCGATGGCTTCTCGAACCCAAAGGCGAAGGTCCGTGGCCACTTGATCATTCCGGCTCCGGGCCGTATGGAGCTTTTTGCCCAGGTCTCCTAATCGCTCCACAAGGGCCTGCTCGATGTGCATGTGGATATCTTCGAGTTCTGGCCGAAAAGGCAGCTGGCCCGCGGCAATTTCTGCTTCGATTTGCCGGAGGGTCTCCCGCAGTTGATCAACCTCTCGGGGCGTCAGCAGCCCGATCTGGCCTAACATCTCTGCATGGGCGATCGACCCGGCAATGTCCTGCCGATAAAGTCGCCAATCGAAACTAATACTCTCCGTAAAACGCTCCGCAATCGGTGCCGTTGCTTCGCGAAAGACACCACCCCAACGTTTTTCCAAGGTTGGACCCTTTCTCTGCTAGACGGTTGGTTTCCAGAGTAACTCAATAGCTGGCTTCGGTCTCTAAATCACAGCCCTTAGTGGAGAATCTTTGCGGAACTATAGACCATGATGTTTATGATTTAAGGCAAAGTTCAGACATCCCGCAAAAGCTGTACGTTTACAAATCAAGGGCAAATCTTCCCAAAACTCCTGGTTTACCGACCTGAGGTTTTCGGGGATGGGGCTGGCCTTCATTGTAGCTTTTTATGGGCAGTTTGGGCTGACCCGGGCCCCCCTTGCCCGGTGAGTCCCAACTTCCGTGCTCGCTTTTAGCTTCGTGTCCTCGTGCCTCGTTCCATGCGAAGGAAGGATCGTGGTGCAATTTTCGCGTGGTGTCAGAGCCACGGCGAATGAGGGGGCTTGAGACAGCTTGTATCGTCAAACCGAGAAGATGCCTCTCGGAGAGCACAAAATATTTGAGCCGGCAGAGAAGATAGATACTATAGGTAGGCCAGATTTCAAGAGAGACAATTGAGTTCACTAATGCGATGGGGTTACGAGTCTAAATGTTGAGAGGTGAAATGCTACTTGCAGATCTGCGGGGGATATCACCCAACAAGTCATGCCTTGGAAAAATTACCACCCAAAGGCGGGGAGGTTTGCGAATTTCAAGGTTGCGGCATGGTTCGACGGCATTCTCTGCGGTATACTGTACCCCGGGTGAAGCTGGGCCAGTCTTCAAAAGGCTCTGCTGAGGTTTTGCCGAAAATTGTTGATGGAGGATTTGTGGGCCCAAAAATTTCAGTGCCAGCCGGGATTTCCTTCCGAGGCAGCTGGCAGCCATTAAGCAGCAGTAACCAGAGATAGTGTGGCCTCTGCGGTGTTTGTGCTGGCAAAGAAGGCCCCACAGAGTCAACACCACTGCGATTGGGTGCGGTCTTCATAAGTTTTCCTGCTGGGATGGGCCAGACCTTCTTGCCCTGAGGGGCAAAAGAGCCTGGTGATCCGGAGCCGGGAACGCCGCTCCCCCGTGAGTTTGAGGGCTCGTTGGGAGCTACTGGCACGGCATCTGCGGAGGCCACCTTTTTTCTTTTTTCCTTGCCATTCCTGAACCATTTGCCAGGACGACTTGAGATTTGCGGAAAGACCGTCGGCCGGCTTTTCCCCCCAAATCCACGATGAATTCGCAGTTGATCTGCGGGCTTGAGGCCTCTCTCCCCGAATCAGCAACTATCCTGGAGCAACATGCTACGTCTCAATCCCTTTTTCGAGACTTCCACGGAAACAGAAAAGAACGGTCCACCCAGCAACTTTTCCTGACTGCTAACGTGTACCCTCCTATCCTGGCTTTGCCTGAGAGAAGTGTCCTCAAATTACCAAGACTATGCCCGGTTGAGGTTGGCTGCCATTCTTTTCCGGGTCCCTGGGCTGTACAACCGTTAAGGATTCACCTCAGATGAGAGCCTCCCGGAATCAGACGTCCCATAAGTTTCGAGACCACAAGAAGTAACGGTTCACTTCTCCCAGTTTTTGCTGCAACACAAGTGCCAACTGACGACGGTGCTGTAAAGCCTGGCAAAACGTTGCGAAAAAACACTCTGTACTGGTGAACAGAGCTAGTTTCTTATTTTGAAGGCACTCTCTTAGTGCCAGTCACAACGAGGAAGATGTGCCAGGGGAAACCTTCCCCGCCAAAATCCTTTTGTCTCCACGGGGTAACGGCCGCATTAGTCCCGTATGCTTTCCGCAGCTTCAACTACATCCGGTTACCGTGACCATGGAAAGCAAACTTCGAACTAACCCCAGGGCCAATCCCTAGCTCAATTGAGACAAGCAATGAACTTGGAAGACTCCCTAGAGGTTGGCACTTTCGTCCCCAGGGCCCCTGCGGCCAACTTCTTTTTGCCGGCGGCTACCACAAAACCTCTAATCATCCGTCCAATAATCTCGATCGATCCGCGGCGAAGATAAGAAGGTTATCCTCGGGTCAAAAGAAGAATCAGTAAAAGGATGGCGAGGACGGTCCCACCCCCAATTATCCCCCAGACCCAAACCGGGATATCGGCAAACGGATTCGCCGGAGTAGGCCGGGACCTTTTTCTAACTACCGGCCTAATGGTAGGGACAGGGACGATCACGGGAATATTCGGCACTGATGCCGGCGATTGGCCAACCTTCAAGAAATCACCCCTGCCGGCGGCGAGAGCCTCTTCGGCAGAACTAGGTGAGATTGCCGCAGAAACTGGGCCTATTCCTGAGACTGTCCCCTCCGCTGGGGGGACTGGGCCTCGTGTCGTTCCATGCGGCAGTACCCCAGAGTCGCCGGGTCGTCGGCTCGAAACTTTCGGGGTGGCAGGACCAGTATCCGGGGGGAAACTCTCCTGCCGAGGGTGACTCTGAGGGACCCTTGCGGATGTTCCCTTCCCTGGACTTGCCCCCGACCGTGCCGGCCCAGTAAGACCCGATTTCGGTGCCGAGCTCGATCCGCCCATCACCTTGCCGGCCGATCCCGAGCCTATCCCCCCCGAACCAGCCTGAGTCCCTGCTACCATCACCCCAGATCCGGTACCCGAACTTTCCCGAGGCAATCTTCCGGAGGAGGAACCGCCCGCCCCAGCTTGCAGGGAGGAATCTTTTTCCGACGGAGAAATTCTTTGGGTGGGGGATTTTTTCGGACCTTCTGTGCCTGCCGAGACCGTGGATTTGCCCGAGGATATCCGTTCTTCCCGGAGGAACTCCTCAAGGAGGGCAACAACCTCTTCGGCTGTCTGGGGACGATCTTCCGGCCGCTTGGCCATCATCCGCATACAAATTTCCACCAGCCGAGGGGGAGCATCCGGCCGATCGTTCAATATACTCGGTGGTTGTTGCCGGATGTGGGCCAATAGCCGATGAGCAACACTTCCCCGATCAAAAGGCGGATGACCCGTCAGGAGGAAATACAAAGAACATCCTAGACTGTAAATATCAGCCCGGGCATCCACCTGATGGCTATTCAACGCTTGCTCCGGAGCAATATAATCCGCTGTGCCCAGGACATTATCATCGCTTTCCAGAGTTAACGAAGCTCGATCCGAGTCCCCCGACTTTAGCAAAGCGAGTCCGAGATCGAGGATTTTCACTACCCCCCGCTCATCCACGAGCAAATTTCCTGGTTTGATGTCGCGATGGACCAAGCCAGCCCGATGAGCTGCGGACAACCCCAAGGCTGCCTGTCGGATGTACTCCGCCGCCCGAAGGTAATCAAGAGGGCCCTCCCTTGTCACTAAGGTCGCTAAATCGCACCCCGGCACATATTCCATGACCAAGAAGTGAATGTCCCCTTCGTTTTCCACGTCGTAAGCCCGAACGATGTTGGGATGATCCACCCGGGCTGCTGCTCGAGCCTCTTGGTAGAATCGCTCAAGATAAGCCCTGTCTTTCACCCGCCCTAAGGGAAGGACCTTGATTGCCACCCGGCGATTGAGCAGCAGATGCTCCGCCAGGTACACATTGCTCATCCCCCCGGACCCGAGATGGGAGAGAAGTTTGTAGTTTTTGAGGAAAAATCCCTTATACCGACCCTGAAGAATTTGTTCCGCTTGCCAGGGGGTTATTCTGCCCGTAGCTACCAAGTGATCGGAGATCTTTCGAGCTTCCAGGGTTTCCCCCGGGGACAAGGTGGAGCGAAGCTCCTCTAGGGCGGCCGAGACCTCGGCACCCGACAGAAGCCCACTTCGGGTCAAAAGCTCACAAAAACGTTCCCCGGTCACAGGCAAAACCCAATGAAAAGTTCACCACTTGTAAAGTATGGCCTCACCACCCCCCGAACAAAAGAGAGGACCTAAAGTGCACCTACCGCCTGTCTCGGGTATCTATGCGAACATTTTGGCCGGACGAATTTTTCCCTAAAACAGCTGCTCCGGGTTAGTCCTCTTGCCGGATTTTCCCCATCTTAATCTCCCAGCCGGCTCTGATGCTCAAATCCGACCCTGGCCCGGCAACTCTGCTCAAAAAATCCAATTGCTCACCTGGCCTCATCCTCTTTCATCATACCCGAGGATGCCATAGGGTTCGAGATTGGGACCTCACTCAGCATATTGCCACCGATTCGGAAAAAATCGGAGGGTGCCCTTGGGAAAGATCCGAACTTGATTATCGATTCCTCCAGGAATAGCCAAGTTCTACCTAGCCCTGGCCCATATAAAGCGGGAAGAATACCATAGCCCTGGTAGAGTGCCTTTTGGCCGAATCCCTCACAGCCTTCCCCTCTGTTGGCTACGGCTTTCTGAATTTAACCGAAGTGGCTAAAACACAACGGGCCACCAGCGGAAAATAGTACCGCACCATACGGCCGAACCATCCTCGGACCAGCAGACCAAGGTTGGGATGTCCGTTTCTTGTGCATGAGCGGCGAATTCTGGTTTTTTTCTGGAACACCGGCAATCGCCTGCTCAAAAGGGCCACCCGCACTCGGGAATTCCCTTCGAGTAATTTACGGTTCTTTGAGATTTCAAAGGCATGATCCGGTCTTAAGGTACTGAAAGGAGTTCGCCCTCTCGAGGAAAGTCCGGCTCACTCCCGTTTTTGATTCTCACGGCATAGAAACCCCCCGTGCAGAAACTTTCCCACCCGCAGGCCCCGAATTTAGAATCCGGTCTTTGCCCCTGAATCTGCAAACCACGATTTGTCAAGACGTTATGAAAAGAATAAGGCATGGCAGATCTTGCGACATCGTGCACTGGAGGCCGTTCAATAGTGAGGGGTTAGGAAACGCAGGAATTCCATTTCGACAATTGGGAAACCGGTGGCCCGAATGTCCTCCCGGACCGATGCCCCGTTCGAGCTACCATATGCTGGCTTATGCCGGCGGATGGAATGGCTGCCCAGCATGCAGTGGCGACTCGGACGACGAATCAAACGAAAGAAGGTCTAGCAGGCACCTTGCCGGATTCAAGTGGCCATCGGTTACTCTCATTTACAACGTATAAAGGGGGACGGGGGGGACGACCTCCACCGAATGGTTACACGGCGGGGGTAAGCATTGATTTAATGCCCGAATCCCTTCGAGAGTTTTCGGACTCGTGTTGCGGGGAAAAGGTTCGCCAATGGTCTCCTTCAGCCCACACTCTTTGATCCGGAACATGTTTTAGCCGGGAACATCGGAGGGCCTGCCGGAGCAATGACTGCCCTGCCACTCCAGCCCCAAAACCACACACCCACTTGAGGGGGATGCACCGCAACAATTCGGTGGCCCCGTAAATCCGGCAATCCCTCCCAAATATCTGATGGATACCCCACCGGCGTTGCAGATACCCCGGAGGGTAATTGGGTGTACCTAGGAATGCGGGGTTCGTGACCTTCCCGCCGATCTCCGGTCGGTGGGCACAAACTACGATTAACCGGAAAGGCCGACTTCAAGCAGAAGTTGCTTCAGAACTCGGTGGGTTCTTGGATGCAGGACTCTGTCCACTCCGGGGTGGAGAGGCATCCCCCAAGCACCAAGCCGTCCGAGCTTTCTTGCCCCAACGGCCTTTGCCACAAGGGGTTCCGGCAATTAAACTTTAGCAAAATTCATTTCGCCCAAACTTGAGCGAAAATGATTTTGCCGGGGGTGTAACAATTCCGGATGTTATCGCGAACCTCCGCGACCTCCTCCGTATCGCTAGGAATCTTTTTGAGGGATGGACCTCCTTATGTCCCCGAGAGAGGGCACTCAAAAGGTTGATCGAAAAGACCAGCCTCACCATCTGCTTGAGGTTAGGCATCCAGATACTTTACCTAAATCACATCCTTTGGGGAGATAAGTCAGACTTGATAGGAAAAGCAACATTTTTTTCTTTGTCCGATGGGTTGGAGCACCAATCTCAAAAGGGAAATTGGAGGCTTTTCCGGGCCTCATACTTTGGAGGACAGCGGGGAGGAAAAGACCCCTGGCGAAGGGGAAAGCCGGCGGGAGAGGCCTGGTTGGATTAAGGGCCATTCAGCTAGCCAAGATTTTGCCCGAGGTTCTTCAAAACCCTTTTACTCCGGTGCGGGCAGGTAGGCATGGAAGTCGGCCGACCTTTGGGGCCGATTTCCGGGTTCATAAAAACAGCTCTGTGCCCCAATGACCCTTCCATCGGGAACCAGCTGTTTTTCCGGCCGGCGGAACAAAGATTCCATACAGCCTGAGAATCAAACCGGCGGATTTGAGGCGAGGTTTCCTGCTGTCTTGAGGGAAACGCTTACCCAAACGGCGGCAACCTAAGAAGATGTATTTGCGAGAATGATGTTTCCCAAAATTCTGATTCCCCGTGTAGACACAAACAGGATGGGGCAGCAGAATGAAAGGTTTGCCTGCTAAGGGAAAGGTGAACGATTGAGGTAAAACATCTCCCAGAGGAATCTCAAGAAGACTCTCTGGACGAATCCTAGAGGAATCTCAAGAAGGCTCTCGGGACGAAAGGGGCTAGAGCTTTTTGCGAGGGAAGGTTGTCGGCAAACAGGCTCTGGCGGCTGGTTTAAAGTAACTCGGAATGCTGCCCTCAGAGGATGCGGAAATTCGGCCGGTGGATCCCCGCGGGGAAGGCAGTGAACTACGGTCGAGTTCCACCTTCGTCCCGAACCGGGCCCCCTTGCCTGACACCGCCACCGCAGGTGAAGATTCCGCGGCACCTGCCGGCCAAGGGATTCCGCCCCTGGGAGCGGCCCGCGAGGAGCTGTTGCAAAGGCTTGTGTCTTTTCTTTTGGAACCGGCCGAAGAGGCCCGCAGTCGGCTGATCTGTCTTTTGGGACCGCCCGGATGGGGTAAGACCGAGTTCCTCCGCCGGGTTGGGCAATGGATTCAATCCCGTGGAGCCGTACCTCTCCTTTTCGAAGCAGAACCTCCTCCTGCCGGAAGTTTTTTACGTAATTTTGCTCGATGGCTTCTTGCCCAGGTACTGCCCTACCAAGTAACGCAACAAGAGAGTTCCACCCTGGGGGAGCCTCTGGAAAAGATATGGCCCAAAGTTGCGGAGATTCTCCGTGGTCACCCCCCTGAAAAGTTCCCTCTTCTTCTTTTGGATGGGTTAGAAGAGTTTGAGCCTACAGCCCTAGTCCGCAGCTACGAATGGTTAAGAAGCCTCCTTGCTACTCCTATTCGGATTGTAGTCACATGTACACCTGGGCCGGTTGCTGAGGAACTGATCTCCCTTTCGGGAGTCGAAGCGGAAGTGATCGAGCTACCACCTTGGGAGGCCTCCACGGCTCGGGACCATGTGCGGTGGATATGGCGGAAATACCTCCAAGAATTGCCCGATCGTGTCTGGGAAATTTTGGCGGAAAAGCAAACCTCGCTTTCTCAGCCAGCATGGCAATTACCCCTATGGTTAACCTTGGCTGGCGAATACCTTGCCCGGAAAGCAACGGGAATCTCCGGAGGCATAACCCCCGGAATTGGCCCATCCCAATGCCCGTCGGACCAGGAAACTCGGCTGTGTGAAGAGGCGGCTCGACTGCCGGCCGACATCGAACCCCTGTGCTGGTACATTCTTGCCGAATGCGAAGGTCTTCTCGGTCGAGGCTGGGTGCAAGCCTCCCTGGGACTTATCGCAGTGAGTCGTCGAGGCCTTCGCGAAAGTGACCTCGCCGCCCTAGTTCCCAAAACAGCCCGGTTGCTTGATCCTTCCACGGGAAAGCGCGCTTGGGAGCCAGACTCCTGGACTCGGCTCCTCGAATGCCTGCCAGGGTGGTTTAAACAACGAACTCCCGAAGCTATCTGGGACTTCTCTCATGGGCTTTTGCGTGAAGCAGTCCGCAACCGATACCTCCGCGAGGTGCAGCTTGCCGAACGGCTCCACACCTTCGTGGCCTATCATCTGCGGACCGTGCCCGAGGATGATTTCCTCCGGCAAAACGAGCTAATCTACCACCTTGCTTCCGGGGATGATCGGGCGAGAGCTGCTGTTCATTTGACCAGTGAGCTGTCGCCTCAAGAAAAACTCGCTACTTTACTTGGGCTTGAAACCTTTGTTTTAAGCCGGGCAAGCGAGGTACCCAACTCAGCCATCAGTTGGCTTGTGTCGCTACTCCTGGAGCCCAGTTTAAAACCGGAGCAAGCTGCTTCCTTGTGTGCCCTTTTGCATCAGGATTTCTTGCCATGGTTAGGGGGTCAGCTTGATTCTGCCTCTTCCCGACGCATCCTCGAAGCTGCTCGGCAAAAGATGGAGGAACTCGTTCGACATCAGCCGGGAAGACCGGAGTGGCAATCCCAGTTGCAAGAGCTTGATCGCATGTTAACCGCATCCTCTTAAAGCCTCTTGAAAATTGATGCTTCTCCGGCCCAGCCCAGTAAAATTCTGAAACAGGCAAATATTTGAAGTCTTCGGAAATTCAAACGGCCTCAAACGCAGCCTTACCCTACAGGTGTCGATTCCCTTTGGGAATACTACCTAACTCGATGGGACGGGTAGGCCCGCCTCCCCGATAAATGCCTGCTTGTCTCCAAAACCGGTCTCTTGCCCTTGGCAGCCCTTTGCCTCTTTGGAACCCAGTGGCTCCCCGAGGAACCTGTGCTCAAAGTCTTACTTCGGTCTGGCGAAACGATCCGCCCGCCTTAGAGGAGGCTTTCGCCCACGTCCCAGAATACCAATCTTTGCCCATTGCCGATCGCAAACCGGCTGACAAAAGCTCCTTCTTTCTAGGAGCTCACCAATCCACACACTAGCGGCCAAACAAGCCCACCTTCCCGAAGATTGATTCCGGAAGTCTTTCAAACGCAACTGCGTGATGGCCATTCTTTGAGCGAAATCCAACGTGCACTTTTTCAAAGAGAGACTAATGGTGGGCAGCTTGCCGCTCGAAGAGTGCCTTTCGGGGTCAGCCGAATGTCCGTAGTAAGGCTCTGCCGCAACCATTAAAAGCTCTAATTGTCCCCAGAAAAATCGAGCTATATCTTCCGCGGAGTTGCTTAAGATTTCGGGTTACTGGCTGCATTAATCGCACCTTGGGAGAAGTCCCCAGTCTCGGCCCGGTACTTGGCTACCAAAGGCACGCTGGAATGAAACCGTTTTGAGTCATGCCGCCGGAAATTCTCTTCGGAAGCCGTTCTAGAGGGGCAGGCGATAGTACCCAAAACATGGTATTTTCCCGGCGACGATCTTAAGGCGACCGTTTTTTCGGTAACAACGGGGACTTGACTAACTTGATATTTGAAATAAACTTACTCACTAAAGCAAACCGATGCTAACTAACAGCCAAACCAAAACGCGTGCGGAGAGAATCTCACACTTGCTTAAGTTAAAGCTCGGAATTATTATGCCGACTAAAAATCAGACACGGATTAGGAGGTCGGGCAAAACCGGGTGTCCTTCGAAGTGCTGTGCTGTTTTCCTCCGGAAACCGGTTCACATCTATGGGGAAGCAGCCGGCTTCAAGGCCCCAAGATGTCGGCAGAGATTGGGTTCTCTTCTGGACTGAGGGAGGCTGTAGCATCCTTAGGTAATGGGCAAATTTGCCCTCATGGGCAGAAATCTGCTAGCTCTGTGGGGGAATTTCCAGTCTCTATTTTGACTTTGGTCTGGAGACACTCAAATGCACCATTCCGACGTCATCATCATCGGTGCTGGGCCCGCCGGTCTCTTTGCGGGGTTTTACGTCGGCTTGCGAGGGCTTACTTTTCGATTTGTGGATCCCCTGCCCGAACCCGGGGGACGTCTTGCGGCCTACTATCCGGAAAAATATGTCTTTGACGTCCCGGGTTTTCCCAAAATACTCGCCAAAGATCTCGTAAAAAACCTGCTGGAGCAGCTCAGGCCTTTTGATCCCACGTTCCACTTGGGTGAGCGAGCAGAGACCTTTAGAAAGGAGGGGGATCTTTTCGAAATTGGGACCTCGAATGGAAACAAATTTACAGCACGGTCGGTAATCATCGCCTCTGGCCTCGGGGCGTTTGAGCCAAGACGACTAGGAATACCCGCGGAAAAAGAATTTGAACGGAAGGGCGTGTACTTCGCCGTAACTTCCAAGGCGGAGTTCCGGAATAAGCGTATCCTCATTGTGGGCGGAGGAGATAGTGCAGTTGATTGGGCCTTAAATCTGCAGGACACTGCCGGGGAGATTACCCTCATCCATCGCCGCTCCGAATTTCGGGCACACGAACTCAGCGTTCAAAAACTGATGGCCGCCAGAGACGAAGGCCGGATCAAAGTGCTTACTCCATATGAACTTCGGAACATTCAAGGGAATTCCTGGGTCCAAAAGGCGGTTGTTTTCCATAACCAAACCCAAGAAGAGCTGGAGTTGGAAGTAGACGCCGTCATCATCCTTGCTGGTTACCTCAGCAAGCCGGGGCCGTTGGCCCAGTGGGGCCTGCACCTAGAGCAAAACAAGATCAAAGTAGACTCCACTATGGCCACCAACATTCCGGGAGTCTTTGCTTGCGGAGATGCGGTTACTTATCCTGGGAAGCTTCCGATGATTGTGGTGAGCTTCGGCGAGGCGGCCATTGCCGCCAATCATGCCGCTGCCTATGCAAACCCATCTCTCAAAGTGGATCCCGGTTACTCTTCGGTCAAAGGGTTAGGAAAAGTAGCCGCTTGAAGCCCCATGCCTTGCTCAGGGTAGGAACGCTGCGGTCTTCCCCCTACCCAACGGCAAATGCTTTTCCCTCCGCCCCCTGTGGTGTACCCTATGCTCCCCAAGAAACCTCCTTTGGGAGGCCATCGTTTCCCCTTGCCTTGGGCGGCAAATTCTGTCCGCGGCAAACCGCACTCCAGTCGGACCCGGGGGCTTTGCTCAAAAAGGACTGCTTTTAAACAAAAGTTTGCCCCCGGGGTTCCGACACTGGTAGGGAACTAACGCACACCACTTGGGTGCGACACCATACCCGCTCTGGTGTTAACTGTTAACCGGAACACCTTCTGGAAACGGGGCCAGGTTTCCATCCCGCTGGAACTTGCCGAACCTGCCCTATAGCACAATCTGGAAGGGTTCCCGCTGTTTCCGCCGCATCAAGATGTTGGCCTCTTCGTCGTCAATGAAGCGGTACTCTTTGGGATCGAAACGGACAGTTCGGCCAAGGAGCATGGCAATATTGGCAATATGACAAGCATTCACAGAATTGCAGTGCGTCCACACGTCCGAAATGGGCTGGGTATTGTCGCGGATGCATTCAAAGAAATTCCGCATGTGGCTTCCCGGTTCCTTGCCTTTGTAGAGCTTGATGACCTCTTCGTCCAACCATTTTCGATCGGCTTCGGAAAGTTCCTCGATAGGCTTGCCAGTGAGGCTACCCCGGTTCACTCGGATTCGGCCTTCGCTTCCGGTAATGATTAGCTCGTTGGGACCGCTATACAGCGTAATCACATTGCCATTAGGCAGTTTGAGGTCGACCTTAAATGTCTTAGCCACATTGTAGGCCACCGGAAGTTCTTCAAACGGCTTCCGGCCGAGGAGGGTATCCCGGATCAGCTCCTGACCAATCGGGAAATCCCACTCGATCGGAGTAGCTTCAATAACGCCGGTATCCTCTCCTCCAAGAGCCCAGAGGGCAATATCCGTGTGATGCACACCCCAGTCGGTCACTTGACCGCCGGAGTACTCAAACCACCAGCGGAAGTTCCAGCCGATTCGGTTGGGGCAGAATGGTACATAAGGAGCTTGGCCTAGCCAGAGATTCCAATCCAGATGCGGAGGAGGATCCTGGGTGGGGAACGGTCCGCCAGAGGTGGCTTGGCCAACGGAAGAAAGAGCATGGAGCGGCTTGCCCAGCCGGCCGCTGCGGGCCATCACCACCGCCTTTAAAAACATCGCGTTGTATTCACTTCGCTGTTGTGTTCCCACTTGGAAAATCTTGCCTGTTTGCTCCACCGCCCGACAGATCAGCCGACTTTCTTCCATCGTGAGCGTCAACGGCTTCTCACAGTACACGTGCTTACCCGCCTTTAGGGCATCGATGCAAATCTTAGTATGCCAGTGATCAGGTGTTCCGCAGGTAATGACGTCGACGTCGCTCCGCTCCAATGCCTCGCGATAATCCTTATAAATTGCACATTCCCCGCCGATCGACTTGGCAAAGCGTTGAGCGTTGGATTGATCCGGGTCGGCACAGGCTACGATCTTTCCGAAACGGCCGGCTTGCCGAGCAATTTCGCTCCCGCGGCCACCAACCCCGATGGCCAAGATTCCCAGACCTTCATTGGGGGATTGCGATCCCCATGCCTTCTTTAACCACAAAGAAGGCACCCCCACACTGGCTCCGACAACTCCAGCTGCCTGCAATACACCACGGCGGGTAATCTTTCGCAAAGCCATAGCAGTCCTCCACAGTCAATCCAGTTCAACCACGCCTGCAAACATTAGAAGATGAACCAACTCCCCAAATAGTTTTTTTACGCTACCATCCTGTTCCGTGAACCGCCTTTTGACCCACGACAGAATACCGCTCCCAAACCAAGTTTTTTCTGTAATCCCCGTCCGTAAACATCCGCACGTTCCTGTGTGCTTTGCCGCCCCTTAAACACCGCCCTCCTTGAGACTACGGCAACCACGGTCAAACGCCCATTCGCCCGGCGTTGCTCCATGGTTGCGTCCCATCAAGCGAAATCTACCAAGTTGCCCGACCGCCCGGGTAATGCCCTAATGTGTCGATTCGGTTTTCCGGAGGGAGGTAATTTGGCATTACAATGAGAGTAATCGGAAATAATCCAAGTTACAATATGCCGGAAGCGAATTAGCCGCCATTTCTGGGGGTATGACTTCCGCTGTTAGACTTGGTCGTGGACATCACCAGTAGGATGGATCAGGCGAGAATTGCCCTATTGAAAATGCTTTTAGGCAAGTCATAACCGGCCGGGATTGGGGCAAAATTTTCATCCTCTAGCCTCCGGGAGAGGGAACCTTGGTGCAAGCTGCGATTTTACCGCGGTCAAGCTTTTCTCGCCCAAGCCACACGAAGATTGTGGCCACAGTCGGGCCTGCTTCTTCAGACCCCGAAATGTTAAAGCGATTGATTTCCGCCGGGGTTGACGTATTTCGGCTCAACTCCGCCCATGCCACACCAGAGCAATGCTCCGAAAAACTGCGGCAAATTCGGACAGCCGCCGAGGCTTGTGGCCTTCCGGTGGCTGTGCTTTTAGATCTGGCAGGTCCCAAACTTCGGTTGGGGCAATTACTTAATGATCAGGTCTACTGCCCACTAGGGGGAAAAGTCCGGTTTGTACCCGGGGAAGTTGCCCAAGCTCCTGATGAGCTGGTGAGTACATATCCTCATCTACTGGACGAATTGTCACCTGGCGACCGCGTGCTTCTTGCCGACGGGACCGTAAGCCTAGTGGTGGAAGAAACTCACAAAACCCAGGTGATTTGCCGGGTTGTCCAGCCAGGTGTTGTCCGGAGCCGTCAGGGGATCAATTTGCCGGGAGTGCGGTTACGGGTACGGGCTCTTACCGAGGAAGACCGAGTCTACGTGGATTGGGCAGCCCAGAATGCCGTGGATTTCGTGGGACTAAGCTTCGTCCGCTCGGCCGAGGAGATCCGAGAACTGAAGACCCTTATGCAGACGCGAGGGAGCCTGGCCCACGTGGTGGCCAAGATTGAAAAGGCGGAGGCTCTCGAAAACCTGGAGGCCATTGTCGAGGCAGCCGATGCCGTCATGGTGGCCCGCGGAGACCTCGGCGTGGAAACCGATATCGCACAGCTTGGGGTCGTACAAAAGCGGATCGTTGCCACTTGCAGGCGGCTTGGCCGGCCCGTAATCGTGGCCACCCAAATGCTCGATAGCATGCAGCAGCAAGTGCTCCCCACCAGGGCAGAAGTAGCAGATGTAGCCAACGCAATCCTCGATGGTGCCGACGCTTGCATGCTCTCCGGCGAAACCGCTATCGGACAGCATCCGGTAGAAGCCGTGGAGATGATGCACCGAATCGCTTTGGCCACGGAAGCTTTCGCCTCCACCGAGGGTCAGCAGGCAGCCTTCGAGAGCCTGCCGACTCCCGGATCCATTTCCGAGGCGACGATTTCCTCGGCCGCAAGGTTGGCACGCATGTTGAAAGCAAAACTCATCGCTGCAGGGACATCCACCGGCCGAACCGCCTTCCTCCTTTCTCGATACCGCGTGGGAGTCCCTATCGTGGGAATTACGGACAATCCCGTGACCCTTCGCCGGATGTGCCTTTATTGGGGAGTGATCCCCGTGCTAGGGCCGCGAAGCTCCGATCCGGATAGCTGGCTGGGATTCGTCGTCGACTGGGGGAGCAAGGCCGGGATTCTCGGAAGGGGTGATATTGTGGTCCTGGTATGGGGAACTGGTCTTCAAACCGCGGCCCAGAATGCAATCCTTGTTCACCAAGTTCAGTAAGAATAGCCAGTAATGCCGGCCCAAGGAAGAAAAATCCAAAATAATGCAGGATCCATACCCCCTTATTACTCCTCTGATGGTGATTAATGTCTGCAACCTTTGAACAGTCCCCCGGGAATGTGATCTGCTTCCATATACCCCAAACTGTGGCTGGCTAAAACAGGAAAATATCTAGAGGTTGGGGCCTGGGCTTCCACGCCTTAAGATATCCAGGGCGAATCCGTCGGACTGTCATCTCTAACCTGCGTGGTCCTCCCACGCCCTGAAGGTATTCAGGACTTCCTTCTCTTCCCTGTGCGAGCACTGCCCAGAAGCCGCAAAATGTGGCCATACCTGGCAGGAAATTGCCCCGGGTTGGGCCGCAATGTGTGAGGGTTGAATGTTCGCAGTTTGACTGGGCTTTAATCCGGGTGAGGAATTCCTGCTGATTTGGCCTCTTATCCCGAACGAAGGCCCGAGGTAGACATAACTTTCCCTATTCTTGGACAAGGAAATCTCCCTGGGCGAATCTTTTTCAGCGAAAAGGCAGGTTGATTTCTTCGATCTTGACCCGACCCTGGCAAAATTGGCACATTACGCAGTGTCGGTTCTCTAAGGGGGGCAAACCTTGGGTTAGACGAACGACATTTTGACCGGAAAGTGGCCCCTCCGAAAACTGCTCTCGGGCCGAGCGGGGGGCAGAAATCCTGCACCAAGCTTGCGGAAAAAATGGCCTTGAGGTAGACCGGAGCACTCCGCCTCCGTGGTTCCCCGCGATGTGAAAATCGGGAATCAAGAAAAGATGGGCAAAATAGGCTGCCGTTTAGCCGTGAACAGTTGTTGAAGGACAAAATCGTGCACCCTGTTCATCCCCCGGATAGCACTCACCCGGGGGGGACAAGAGGCTCTAGGTCGTCGGCATATCCCAGCCTTGGTGAGGCCCCTTAACTCGGGAAAGTTGTGGTCGCAAACCGGAAGGTTGTCACACAACCGCCTTAAAAGCGGGTGAAATCGGGGCTTCAAAGGATCGCCTAACCAGTGTGCAGGCCGTTCTACGAAACTATTGCCACGTGTGGAGCACGTGTTCCTTTCGGGATTATTCCTCTCGGGAAAGCCGGGGCTGCTTTGGGTCATGGAAGTACCAGGATAGCGGAAAGTCCTTTAGGAGACTTGAAATGACCGGTATGCGGCGGAACGTAACCTACTGCTGGACTGTTGCCCTGCTCGTCGGGCTCGGAGTTCTGATGGTAGGAGGATGCGGCAAATCATCTTCCACGGCAGAGGGGACAAATCCCGTTGCTGCTACCCCGGAACCACCTTCGCAGCCAGGCCCCGTGTCGGAAAAACAGGCGGAACCAACATTGGAAGAGATCACCAGTGATCCGCAGAAATGTGTGGCAGCTTTCCTAGAAGCCATCCGGCAAGGAGACGACGAGCGGATTTTACAGCTTTACACGGAGAAGGCTCGGGCAGAGGCCTCCACTTTAGGCGAGCATTTTGCCCCGAAAGGCAGCGACACGGCCCGGTATGAGGTGGGTAAAGTGGAGTATCTTGACGAACGAAGCGCGCGAGTGGCGGCTGTTTGGACAGATCTCAACGAAAATGGGGAGTACCAGTCGGACGAAGCCCTCTGGATGGTCCGCAAAGAACCCAACGGATGGCGGGTGGCCGCCATGGCCGTGAAGGTCTTCGACGGAGACGAATACCTGTTTCTTGACTTCGAGGACTTAAACCGCACCAAAGCTATGTTGGAGGAATTCCGTCAGGAGCAGCTTCGTCGGCTTGCCGAGACGGCCTCCAAGCCCTCCGACACCTCCCAGCAACGGTAAGAACTTCGTGGGGGTAACTCCCTTAAGAACTTCTGGGGGTAACTCCCTCCAACCTTCACCATAGAGCAAGGGAACTCTCTTTCTTGCTCCAGGTCTAATCTGTCCGGCTAGCTTTTACGGCCCAACCGATGGGATCCAAGGGCTACCACCTCCCCGGGGGCAGTCCCCAAGCACTGCGTGAGCAAAACAGAGTGTGAACCCGTTCGGGAAGTCCCTCGGAGGGGGTCCTCTACCCCACAAAGTGGTAAACCTCATCAGAAAAGCACAAGAGAAAAGGCCAAAAGCTAGTCCCAAAGGGCTTTTCTTGAAGCAATTCGGTAACCGGCTGGGATCGGTCCGCCCGACAAAAGGGAATCGGCCTGTGCTCCCGACTTTCCCAACAATCGGTGGGTATAGTTACGAGGGTCCTCCTCCGGGTAAAATGAAAAGTGCCCAGTAGGGGCCGAAGCCGGGCTTTGGTTCGGCACCGATGGTGACCGGGAGCACACGCTTGAGGTAATCTTGCTTAGCGAACTTTAGGGTTCCCCGAAAAACGCAAGTTTACGATTCCGAGATCAACGCTCAAGTTTTGGAGGGACAAAACCGTGGGACTAGTTGAAAGACGGAAAGAGTTGCGGCGACGTCGGCATCGTAGAGAAAAGCTTAAACAGCTCTATCGGCGATTCCTAAAAGCTCCTCCGTCGGAAAAACAGGCCATTCTCGACAAAGTTCGGAGATTAACTCCAGGTTACCTCGACGTCTATCGAAACTGGGGGGTACTCGAGGAGTATCTGCAAGGGGCCTGGCACGGACAATCCGGGACATCGTAGGGCAGCCAACCCCGTTGATGCCGGGGTTAGGGGACCCAGTGGTTCCCAAAAAATGCTCTGCACTCTCCGGCAAGGCGAGAGGTAGGGTTTACCGGGTTCAAAAGCAACCTGTGCCCCCGGGAGTCCCTAGAGGTCCGGGAAATCTGGATATCGGTGGGGCGGACCTCGGCAAAGTGGAGAACGGGGACTTTCTACCAGGAATGAGGGCTGCCTGGAGCTTTGGGCCTCGCTTGGACTTCCCGAGGGCGGTTAAACGGTTGGGTTCCAGCCGGCCGGAAGGCCGTTGGCCCGAGGAAAGTAGAAACAACATCCCGGCCATAAAGCTTCAAAACTGTCTTGGCTTGCCCCCCAGTCACGCGGGGGTGTCAGTTCTTTTTAGGCATAGTAGATGCCACCAAACATGGGTCCCTTGCGGATTGGTCCCGGTATAAAACTAGGAGAGCAAATCGAACCACAGCCCCCCGACTCCCCGGCAAGTTTTGCCATCTTATAAGGAGAGCAGCTACTTTGCCGAGGTAGGGAAAACCTGCCGGCACTAACTCTCCTTACCGAGCAACGCCCGAATCCAGCCGGTTGGTAAAGCGATAATACGGGAAGGGGTAATCCGGGCACCGATTGGCTCTTCACAGTCAGGGAAAGGGTTGCCGGTCCGCCGGCAATAAACTTCGCTGGGAGAAGTATTCGGGATTTTGCCCTGAACTCGGGCTATTTCCCCTGCTCGGGCGGGCGATGGCAAAAGAAATAGAACCCTCCTTTATTTTGCCGAAGAATATTCGGGAGTTTTGGCCTCCACCGTGAGAGGTTGCGGAGAGGCTGGGCAGCCGGCAAATTGAACATTTTGTAGAGAAAGGGAATTTCGGCCGGGCAGAAGGGGCATTTTGGAAAAGGAAGGAAATTTCGGCTGCCTGGAGCCACGTCCGTAAGGAGGTAGCTTGAAGGCTGTCCCGGGTTTCCCAAGGCCAGGTTCGCCGTACAGAAAGAAGGAGCGACCGCAATGGCCGGGCTGGCTGGCAGGAAAAATGCGGTCGGGATGGGTTTTTCCTCCAAACCCTCGGGGAGGTGGCACGGTTTTCTGCCTTTGGCGTGGGCAGCACTGTCGATTGGCTTGCTCGGCGGGGATTGGGGAGTTGTCCTCGGCCAGGAAATGCGGTTCGGCCGAAGTTACGGGATGTTTGGCGAGCGGATTTTAGGTCAGCCGATCCGCCCCCCTCAACCCCGCTTTAGCCAGGGAATCGAGCGAAGTCCGGACGGCACTTTTCAAGGAATCCGACCTCCCGGCTCGATAACTTATCCCCGTACAGAGGCCTTGCGGGAAGCCCGCCAATTTCGGGCCCGAGAATGGTTAACCCCCCAGGGGAACTGGGGTGCAGGGCAGGAGCCCACCATCCGGTCGTCTGTGCCCGAATTTCCCCCTGTAATTCCCGAGTCAACCGCTACTAACACCCCAGAAAGTCAGCTCCCCGTGGAATTTCTTCCAACCGAGGCACCCCCATCTGGGGAGGCTCTTCCCGGCGAGGGTGTCCGATCCACGGAGGTTTCCCCGGAAGCCGGGGCTCAAATTGGCGAGGCTGGCCCATCGGAAGGGATTCCTGGTACCACATCCCCCGATTCTTCTTTACCTTCCCCTTCGCGGTGGGTCAATAGCACCCGGCCTCCAAGGAAGGAAATATCCCAAGAGGATTTGATTTCCCGATCCACCCGTCTGATTCCTGCCGAGAACTGGCGAGAAGCGATCCAATCCTTTGTTGAAGAGAGAGCCCGAGGCTGGCATATATCCGGGAGAGCTTGGGAGAACGTGCTGGCCGAGCGGATTATCCGGGCTTTACCAAACGAAATTGTCGGCCCCGTCCGAGTTACGGTGCGGGGAGGGGTAGCGATATTGGAAGGAACGGTGCGGACAGAGGAGGCCAAGTCCCTTGCCAGTCGCATGCTCCTACTGGAACCGGGAATTTGGCAGGTGGATAACCGTTTAGTTGTGGCGGGGCCTTAGGATTCTTTTGTCCCGGGTGGTCTCTCCCTCCGAAGTTCCTGAATCCCAGCACCCTCGCAATGTGGATACTTTCTATTTAGGCTGCTTGTCCCGGTCCCCCCGCTTAAACGCTATTCGAGAAGAATTTTTGCGGGAAACCTCTGAGTATTCCCGCGGGGTTGTGATCGCTTTCCTTAAACCACAAAAACCACAATTTGTGGCTATGTTACACGGAGAAACCGCGGGGAAATACAAGTTACGCCAAGAAATATTCGCTAATTGGGCCGTAACCTTGCACGTCTGGGACCATTCAAAGTCTCCGGGAGAACGTCGAGCCAAGACCAGGAAAACATCCGGCCAAGAAGTGGAAATAGACATCCCTGGGCTGCGGGAGATCCACGCAGACCTGAAGATTTGCCTCGAAGTATCTGTGTCCCGAAGTATTTTTTTCCGTGGGGTATCCTTTCTTTTCCCGTTGATTGTTCAGTGGGGCTTTAGTCTCCCAAAAAGGTCCGAAAAGTTCCCTGGTGGATCCGGTCGTTAAGAGACCGTCTTCAAACTAGGAAAAACGTCCTGTGAAGCGGTGCGAAGAACTTTCCCCAGGTTTTCCAGTCTTTACAGGACCGTCCTCGGTTCTGGGTTGTGGTAAGGCAGAACGAGGAAAAGGGCAAATTAGCCCTAACCTATTCTGGCCTCAAAATTTAAGGCATATCTCGTTCTGGGGGGATGCTGCCCTCCAATGGGAATCCGTAAGGGCTGTACTCCCCGGAGACCTCAGTAAACAAGGGCTAGCAACTTCAAGCCGGCATGGTGGGAGAATTTGAAGATACTTTCTAAGACCGGGCACAGGCGAACTGCCACCTTTTCGGTGCATAAGTAGGGCTGATCCGGTTCATCTGTACAGATGGCTGCCGAGGGAGGAAATCTAACTCCGGTGGAAATACCTCTCTAATTCTTTTCGACTGAGAACCATTACCGCCGGTCGGCCATGGGGACAGTACAAGCCATCTCGGACCAAATGTTGCTGGGCCAACAGTGCGGAGATTTCCTCCGGCGTCAACCGATCCCCCGCCTTGACGGCTGCTTTGCATGCCAGGGAGGCAGCTAAACGTTCGATCAGCTGTGGCTTATCCGGAAGTTTGCCTTTTTCTGCCAAGGTTTGAGCTAGTTCCCGCAGGAGTTCGCCCAGATGGCTGGGCCGAAGAATCGCCGGATAAGCCTGCACCAGAAGTGTACTTCCGCCGAAAGGTTCCAGTTCCAGGCCTAAGGTCTGCAGAAGTTCGCGGTTTTCCAGGAGGATGGCCGCCTCCTCCGGCCGAAGGTCCACCGGCTCGGGGATGGCAAGTCCTTGCGAAGCCACCTTGCCCCCCGCAAGTTGCTCTAAAAGTTGCGTGGCCAGGATTTTTTCGTGAAGAGCATGTTGGTCGATGAGCAGGATCCCCTCGGGAGATTCCGTGACCAGGTAGGCATCGAGCACTTGGATCGCTTTGGGCAAAAAGGCCGTCGAAGGGGGAAATTGGCCCGGGGAGTTACCCCCGGTTCGATCTTCACGACTGACCTTGCGTTCAGAAAAAAGGTCAGGGGCAGAGGGCGAAGCAGATTTTGCGTTCTCTGATTCTCGTGGTTGCAGAGGGACTTTGGAAACTCCTTCGGCCTCCACCGGCCGAGGAGAAGACACTTGTTGTCCTACAAGTGCTCCTACCCCGATAAACTGCTGCCCTAAAGCAGTTGCCGGGGATTGGGAATCTGCCTGGGTCGGAATCCAAGAGGCAAGTTTCCCTTGAGCCCATGCCACTATCCGCCGGCGGAAAGCTTCTTCGGAGGAATCGTCGGACACCGGCCCTTCTTGTTGACCCACGGAAGAGGCGGAATCGTGTGAGACAGGAAACTGAGCTGTGATTTCCGGGGAAAGAAATCGCGTTCGCAACGCAGCCAAAAGCTGGCCGTAAAGCCGGGCCCCATCTTGAAATCGAACTTCCAGTTTCGTGGGGTGAACATTTACATCCACCAATTCAGGCGGCATCTCAAGCCAAATAAATGCCACGGGATATCGGCCCACCGGAAGGAGACCGCGGTAAGCCTCGGCTAAGGCATGTTGTAAGGAGCGATCGCGAAAGTACCGGCGATTGACAAAAAGATATTGAAAACGCGGAGTGGTCCGAGCATCCTGCGGATGAGCCACAAACCCCCACAGACGAATCGGCCCTTCGCGATTTTCCACAGGGATAAGTCGATCTGCTAAATCGCGACCAAAAAGGCCGGCAATTCGCTCTTGCGGAGAGGTAGTCGGCGGTAACTCGTAGAGGATTCGCTCGTTGTGAAAAAGTGCCAAATAGATTTCCGGATAACCGAGGGCAATCCGGGTGAAGGCCTCGGTCACATGGGCCAGCTCCGTCTGGGTTCCCCGAAGGAACCGCCGTCGCACCGGGGTATTGAAGAAGAGGTTTTTTACCTCGACAGTAGTCCCGGGAGGACACCCGCAGGGCCGAAGCCACTCTTTTCGCCCGCCTACTACCAAAAGCTCGGCACCTTCGAGGGCTTCTGCCGGCCGACTCCGAAGAAGGAGATGACTGACCGAAGCAATTGCCGCCAACGCCTCCCCACGAAACCCGAGGGTGCCGATCCGGAAGAGATCCTCCGCTGTGCGGATCTTGCTGGTGGAGTGGTTGGCTACCGCAAGTTCCAACTGGTCGGCAGGAATGCCACAGCCATCGTCCACCACACGGACAAGCTCGGTGCCCCCAGCCAATATGTGAACCTCGATCCGCCGGGCCCCGGCATCCACAGCATTCTCCAGCAGTTCCTTCACCACACTGGCCGGACGTTCCACCACTTCCCCGGCTGCAATCTTGGTGATGACCTCCGGAGGCAAACGGCGAATTTCAAGCATGCCGGGTTTTCCTCCCCCAGCCAGGTGTTTCTTGCCTTACCAGTTTTTTGTGAGAACGAGTCCCTTCCGACTTGCCTCCCACTTTACCGGGATGGTTACGAATGGTTGGGGCTGATTTTAGGCTGTCCGGCCGGTGTCCACTCGTGTTTTTTCGGTTACTCTCGTGGAGAACGCCGCGGGTGGCCACCATGGCCCCCGTGGCCCCGGGCTCGGTTTTCCATATTCATCGCGATAATCAAACCCACGGTTTCCTCCCAGGTGGGAATGGCCCGAGAGGGGATAATCCCCTCTTCTTCCTCCCCATGCTGATCCGGCTCCCAGGGACTTTCTTCCGATTCCTCAGCAGAAGTAGGCCCTTCCTCCTTGACTACCCCGGACGAAGAACCAGAGGACTCCCCCATTGCTGAGGATTCTTGTACCCTTCGAGGTTTTCGGCCTTTCCGTCTCCTTGAACGTTTCGGTCGCTTGGTCGTGGAGGGACCAGCTGCCAAATCGTCCTCAAGCACCTCAGGCTCTTGGGCCACCTCTTGTGCTTCCGGCTGACCAGGCTTTTCCTCCACTTCCTCCGGAAAATCTAAGGGTTCGTCAAGGATGTCCTCTTCTACCCAGGATGCCGTGGCCCTCGAGACCCAACGTTGACTTGCGTCCAGGTCCTCCAGATCCTTCAACGTGTCCCAGCATTCGCTGTCGTCGATGGCTTCATGCCAATCTTCCCAAAGGTCCGGCTCGGAGGACGAAGGCGGAACTCCGAGAGACTCTCGGACTGCTGCCTCTTCTTGCCGGGTGAGGAGTTCCGGAGGTCCTTCTCCGAAAAGCTCGGCCCAAGCCCGAAATGCGGGGGGCACATCCTCGCGGGGTTCTTCCACCTGGGAAACAACCTCTGAGGCGGAGTCTGTACTCGAGGGCACTTCTGCCGAGCGGACAGCCGCAGCCTCAGATTTCAGCTCTCGATAACTCTCCGTAGTACGAGCTGGTTCCTGTGCGAACTCACCCAAAAGATCCCCCCGGTCCTCAGGCAAAGTTGCTACCGGGGTCTCAAATACCTCAACCGCCTGAGTTCTTTCCGGCAAAACCACCCTTTCAGTAAAGCCTTCCGCCACCTCAGTCTCCCAAGCTTCGCCCTCCTGGTGCTTAAGCCTCCCGAGCGAGCCCTCATCTGCACAACGGACCGATGGCTGCGACGGTTCCTGCCCTTCGACAACCGCAGTATCCACTTCAGCGGTTACCAAATCGCTCGGCACAGCAAAAGCAACCTCCCCTGCCCTCTCCAGTCCCCCTGGCTGAATCTCTGCACGTGTAGCTGCCACCTCCAGAGCCGGCGGCGGAACCTCGGCACTGAATGCTTCCTCAGTAACAGCTAAGCTCTCTTGAACCTGGGTTTCCAAAGCCTTTTCCGGGGAAATGTCCCGCTCTCCCACCACGGCGGAGTATTCGCTAACTTCAGGGGGAGAAGGTTCGGTTTGAGAGGCACTCTCCGCCCCTTGCCCCAACTGGTCTTGAGCGGAAGTTATTTCCTCTAACGGTTCACACGGCGGAAGTGCCAACTCCTGCCAAACTGGCAAAGTAGTAGGGGACTCCAATATCCCCGAAACGGTATCTGGACTTTTGGCCTCTTCCTCCGAATGGTGGGTTTTTGCCTTCGATTCCGCGGGGCTTGTGCCCGGTTCTATCTGCTCCTCTTCAAGACCGGAGGAAGCCTCCCCCCCCAACGTGGGAGAAGAAGACTCTGAAGCCTCTATGGATTCCGGTATGGACTCCGGAGGCTCTGTCTTCGGTGGTGGAGAGGGTGCCTCGGGCGGAACTAGTCCGAGCTGGCATGCCAAGGCTTCCCAGTCGGTAACTTTCCGCTGCCGGCGGGAAAAATCCGGCCAAATTCTCTTTCTGGGTGGAGTCCATCCTTTCGCCCGCGGGGCTTCCGCGGTCTCCCGCGACTGTGCTGCTTGTTGGGAAGCATCTGCCAGCAGATGGCTTTCGGAGGCCCTCTCCGAAGGTTTTCCTCCACCCTGCCCCGACGAGGCCCGCCCGGAACTGCCGCTCACCTCGCTCTCGGCCGAATGCTCAGCTCGAGAGGCCTTTGCAGAAGCCTCTTTTCCCCCGGTCGCTATTCGGGCATGGGATGATCCCCGACGTCCCCCGGCTGCCGGCCCTTTATCTCGAGACGAACCGGCAGGACTTCGCCCCGGATTAGAACTTCTGCCAGGGTTGGCTGCCCGACCAGGATTACCTGCTGAGCCTTCCGCCTCGGAAATCCTCTCGCGGTGCGGGTCTTCACCACCAGGTGCTTGCCCGCTCCCTGTAGGGGAGATACCCAATTCCGCAGCCCATCGGTCCCATTGACTTCCCCAATCTTTACGCGGTTCCATGGGCCCTATCCTTATCACACAACCGATAATAGTCGAGATAACCGGTACCTTTTTCGCCTAGCTTCAGGGCAACCTGAACCGGCCCGAGACTCGCCTGAGGACACATTGAACATGAGGGCATCAGTTAACTTCTCTCAATTCAAACCCCATCGAGCCCGTCCCAAAGGTTATCCCCAGAAACTTCAAAACCCCTCAGCCCATGTTTGGAACCCACAGCCCAAAGTTAGCCTCAGATCAAACAACCTAACTTGCTAAACTTTGTCGTAATCTAAGCATTTGGCGTTTATATGGGGGCATTTGGTGCCCAATTTTCTGCCAACCTTGCCCTCGCAATCCCAGGTCTTCCAAGGCCAGAAGTCCGACAAAGGCCATGGTTGCCCCGGTTTTTCCCATTTCGGACCCTCGGAAAGGCCGCCGTGCACAATCCTACCAAATCTGCCCGGCCGTTTGGCCAAACTTGCTCCATCACGGTGTAAAAAACCGCACCAAAAATGAATTTCTCACGAAAACGCCGGGCAAGGACTTAATGGCAAACTATTTTGAAAATCCTTGCACCAGACACATCGGAGGCCGCCCCCCTTTTATTTCGTGAAATTTACCCCTTAAAGGTCGGGCTGATAGTCCTCTTTCTCCGAACTTCCTGCCAGAAACAAAATATGGATACCGTTTCCGAAAGAAACCACGCTAAGTCCAGGGGATTGACTAACCCCAGATACTGATTAAACCGGGGACCACCGCCGGTTTGGGAGTAGGGTCCAAAGCCCCTTTGAAAACGGAGCAGACCTGAGAACAACCCTATCCCACCCCAGGCAAGCTCCCGATTTGGCGTGGGTGGCAATCCAGCCAATAGCCGGGAGGTGCTATACCACCCCCAATTGATTTTCGAAACACAAATCCCGACAACTTGCCCCACCAAAACTTCCGAAAAAGACTTAAAAATATTCCAAATTTACCAGGTTGCCGAAATTAGAATGCCATACCGGCCTGTCGACTGCTACCCACCGCCCGACTCCCGGCCTGAGAACCCAGCGGACAGCGGCAAATCCCGTCGGGGCGGACTAGGTGCGACTATCCCGCCGGTCGCCACGGATTTTTGCGAAGCCCGTTTTCGGCGAAAAATGGAGATAACTGGTAAAGCCGCGGCATAGCGGAGTATCCCGGTCTTCCACACGGTTCCTCCGCAGTCCGAACCTCCGATCGGTTCTTTCAATGACTGCGAGAGCCAAACAAACCTTTTTGGAGACCAAAACTTTGTGCTGTTTTTCCTTCGTCAATTGTAACTTTTGTGCGGGTCTGGTATAGTGAGCACGTTTGCCTCCCCCGACGGGGCCGGAAGAGTTAGCCAGCCCGAACCGGTGCCTGCCCGTAATTCCGAAAAAAGAGGTGGCATCACCGGTCGAAAATGGTCTATTTTGCCTCGGTGATGCGAAGCGGGCTGGGGGCCGATCCTCTCTTGGAACGGTGGGTTCCCGGGGGTGGGGGAGTGCCCCAGCAGGTGATGCTTTAGCATGGACCTTGGTAGGTTGTCAGGGAATTGGTTGTTGAGGTAGTGATTCAAAACGTCCGGCTGAGCGAATTGATATGGTTAATCGGAATCTTCTTCGGGAACTAGAACCTGCAGAACAGGAACTAGAACAAGAACTGCAACTTGCATTAGGCGACATCCCGCCTGAGGAGCTGTACTTGTCGACCCAAGAAATTGCCCGTGGACGGATCGTCCGGGGCAAGATCGTGCTAGTTGAACCTGACCGGGTACTTGTCGATCTTGGGCTGAAATGCGAAGGGGTGGTTTTGCGAAGCGAATGGAGCGAGAGTGAGCCCCCTCCGGAACCCGGGCAGGAAGTGGAAGTTCTTATCGAAGACTTCGATGAATTTGCCACTCCTGGGGCGGAGATGCGGGCATTGATCATTTGCAGCAAGCGAAAGGCCGAAAAGATCCAAGCTTGGTCGCGGATCATGCAACAGGTCCGCGAAGGGGACGTGGTGACCGGCTTGGTTTCGCGGAAGATCAAAGGCGGACTCCTGGTGGATATCGGGGTCAATGTGTTCCTGCCCGGCAGTCAGGTGGACATCCGTAGACCTGGAGATTTGGCCGAGTATCTGGGCCGGGTGGTCCAGTGTGTCGTGCTAAAAATTGACGAGTCTCGGCGGAACATTGTGGTCAGCCGACGGGCCTTGATCGAACAGCAGCGGATCGAAAGGAAAAACATCCTCCTTCGGGAACTCCAGGTGGGCCAACTCCGAAAGGGTATCGTCAAGAATATCGCCGACTTTGGTGCCTTCGTGGACCTGGGCGGGATCGACGGCCTCCTGCACATTACGGATATGAGTTGGGGCAGGATCAACCACCCAAGCGAGATCCTTTCCCTGGATCAAGAAATCGAGGTGGTGATCCTCCACGTAGACTACGAGCGGGAAAAGGTTGCCCTCGGGTTAAAGCAGAAAACCCCAAGCCCGTGGGAGAACATCGAGGAAAGGTACCCTATTGGCAGCCGGGTCCGCGGCAAGGTTGTCAATGTTACCAACTTTGGTGCATTTGTCCGGCTTGAGGAGGGGGTCGAAGGCCTTGTTCACGTTAGCGAAATGTCCTGGACTAAACGGATCAACCATCCAAGTGAGGTCGTGCAGGTCGGGGATGAGATCGAGGTCGTAGTCCTTGCCATCAATAAGGAAAAGCAGGAAATCTCGCTTGGTCTGAAACAAACTCAAGAAAATCCTTGGGACCGGATCGAGGAAAAGTATCCTGTCGGCTCAGATGTTCGTGGAATTGTGAGAAACATCACGAATTTTGGAGCATTTATCGAACTGGAGGAAGGTGTCGACGGCCTTCTTCATATTTCCGACATCTCTTGGACCCGGAAGATAACCCATCCCGGGGAGGTACTCCAGAAGGGTCAGGAAGTGGTATGTCGGGTTCTTTCGATCGATCCGGTAAAGCGTCGGATTGCTTTGGGGTTGAAACAGCGGACAGAGGACCCGTGGGAACGGGACATTCCCAGCCGATACCACCCGGGTATGGTGGTCAAGGGGGTGGTCACAAAGATTACAAACTTTGGTGCCTTCGTTCAATTGGAAGAAGACCTTGAAGGTCTGTTGCACATTTCTGAGTTGGCCGACCACAAGGTGGATAGCCCGGACAACATCTTGAAAGTTGGCGACGAAATCGAAGTTAAGATCATTCGGGTGGACCCGCAGGAGCGGAAAATTGGGCTTTCGCGGAAACGGCTGGAATGGTCTCCGGAGGCCGAAGCCGCTGCAGGAGCACCTTCGCGAGAGCGAGAGCGGGAACTTAAAGGTGGTGTGGGTTCTGGGGGTCCCCTGATCTCCACCGGACCTCGCCGATTCCGCAAAGGGCCGCGAGGGAAGCATCCGCCCCACCCGAAAGCCCCAGCTTCCCAAGAGGCCGCCACTTCTCCGGAAGGGCAAGCCTCCGGCACCTCAGAAGTCACCGCGGGAACAACCCCAGAAGCTACCCCCTCCGCGGAGAGCACGCCAGAGGCAACTGCTTTAAAGGACACCGCCCCCGAAGAGACCATCACCGAAGATACCTCTCAGTCTCCGCCGCCTTCTGAGCCCTCGGCTTCCTCCGAGGAGTGAAGGTCAAAACTTCCGTTTGAATTTTGGCGGGGAACGGCTCGGGAAGGAAAAACTCCGCAAAGCCGATCAGCTCGACCATATCGGGCGGAGGACCAACCTTCAGAACCAAGCCCGGGCCACTAACAAGCTGTCTTCAAAGTACGAAAACGGCCCCTGCTGGCCGACCCGGAGGGTTGTCTCCCACTATTCTGCCAGGTTTTACCGGACCGTCGTCAGTCGGGGTGCGTCTCAACCCAGAAAGTGGCAAAAAAGCAAATTAGCCGAAACGTCCCGTGCCCTAGAAAGTTAAGGCATCTTTGGTTCTCGGTGCTTTTCTACCGTCAAATTTGGTTCCGTAACCTGTAATTCCGTACACTTTGCCGGAATGGCAGAAGCTTAGGGGGTTTGGGCAATACTACCGAAATGGCACGAGGTTCCGTCCGGTAATACCAAAACGAGCACCAAAGGAAGGCTGAATCTTTAGCTCTTTAGCCTTTACCAAATTCCGGCAAATGTTCTTCCATCCGGTAAGGTGTTACGTGAATCCTTAACGGCCGCACTACCCGAAGACCTCGGAAAGAATTGCAGGCAACTTCCAGCCGGCATAGTCTTCGTAATTTGAAGACAGCTTCTAAGAAGATGAGTTCGTACGGATTGGGCGGAGGACCGAGCTGGCCGGCTCTTACACTGAGGATAACTAGTAGCCAATAACCCTTGCCGACAGGAAGCACAGACAAGACCTCTCGGCCTGCGAGGCAGTGGCTCGAAGGCACGGGTGGCTCGCAGGCAAACAAATCTTTTCTGCTGGTAGCACCGGCAGCCTGATCCGGGAATTTCCCACCGGCTAGCCCTTCGCCGGAATGAAGATCACCTCGGATCTGCCCGAAGAAGATGTCGGATCTTCCCCTTGGGGCAACATTAGTCGAATCCTCAGAAAGTCCGTCGCCAGGATGCACTCATCCCGATGGTCATCCCTCGCGGAGGCCGTCCATCAGGAAGGATTGACAGATCCGGACTTGTCCGAGCGGCAGGGGGAAGAAAGATCGGCGGGAGGAAATCCGCTTGGCCACGGCCGAGGTCCAGCGGATATCGGACACCACGGGGGACAAAGGCCGTTCATACAGAAGCACTGTTCCTGTGCCTTCACTTTTCTGTCGGGGAGGAGCAGGGTAGCAAAACTTTCGGATTAACCGATCTTTCCCTCATCATTGCTACCCCAAAAATAACCCGCATTGCCCGCAAGATGTCGTTCTCCGGAATTGCCTCGAGCTGCACTTGGACCGGTCGTTCAGTTAGTGCCGACAGGTGGATTTTTACGGGGATCGGGTTTCGCATACCTTCCCTGAACTTGTCGACATCTTCCCTAAGCGAGGAACATTCGGCTTAGCTTGGCCAACTGCCGAGGAAATCGAGACTGGTACGGAGGCATGTCGATAGTGGAAAGTGAATCGGGCAACTTGAGCATAGCAACTCGAGGATTCCCTAGGTTCAGCAGTCACAAAGGACCGATGAAGCGAACTCGCCAGCGGCAAATCTCTACTTCCACGCAGTCCCCCTTGGAGACTTACCTCCGGGAGATCAACGAGACTCCTTTGCTAACTCCTGAAGAAGAGCAGGAGTTGGCCGAGGCGATTGCTCGCGGAGATCCTCAAGCTCGCGACCGGATGGTCCGGGCCAACCTGCGACTGGTGGTCAACATCGCTCGCAACTATACAGGCAAAGGCTTGAGCCTTCAGGACCTCATCGAAGAGGGGAACTTAGGACTGTTGCGGGCCGTGGAAGGTTACGATCCCGCGATGGGCACTCGTTTTTCCACCTATGCCAGCTACTGGATCAAGCAATCAATCAAACGGGCCCTTATCAACTGTGCCAAAACGATCCGCATCCCGGCATACATGGTGGAGCTACTGTCCAAGTGGCGACGGGCCACCGCACGCCTCACCGAAGAACTTGGTCGAAACCCCACCCCAGAAGAAGTAGCACGAGTCTTGGGAATTCCCCGCAAAAAGCTGCCCATCATTAAAAAGGCTATCCGCATTCACAATATGACGGCTCAAACCGACCAATCCGATTCCGGCTGGTCTTTGGGCGAGGTCCTCATGGACGACCAAACCCCCACACCCGACGAGGAACTGCAGCAGCACGATAGCCTCAAGCACGTCCTGGCCAAGCTAGAGACCATGGATCCTCGCGAGGCCACCGTACTTCGCATGCGGTTTGGTTTGGACGACAATCAGCCGAAAACTCTTAAAGAGATCGGGGAGGCCCTGGGATTAACCCGGGAAAGGGTCCGCCAAATTGAGACCGAGGCTCTCCGAAAACTAGCAGCTGCTTTAGAAGGAGAGAAGCCCTCCTTCCAACCTCTCAAACATCTCGGTCAGGGTCGGGCAGGAGCTCGGGTCACTTCCCCAACGTAACCTCGGGGGTTACCGAACCTTCGATTGGCGGCCGGTACCTCCGGCAACCTCTCCCCTTCCCTCACCCCGGCGACCGCAAAAACGCAGGGCTACCTCGGAAATGCAACAACCCTGGGGGAAAGAAGCCCAATAATTGGCACTTTACCCCGGGAAAACCCGATTAACCCAACCTATCAAACGGCTGGTCCTAATTCGTCGACAATTTCCCCTCTCGTAAGGCCAGCTGGGGTGTTTTGTTGAGCACTCCTTTTCGACTCGAAGAGAACCACTCACCGGGCCCAGGAAAGTCCACACCTAACCCCGTTTCAATCCGCACCAAAGTGCCGGGGTGAACCCGAGGGACACCCGTGGGTAGCCTAGTAGGCGATGTTTCCCCTAGCCTCTCTGCAGTCCGACCTCCCGTCGGCGATTCACCCCGAAGTTCCCCCCGGGAATTCCGCAAAAACTACCTTCACTGGAAATTCTGCAAAAACCACCCCTCCTGCAAATCCAACCCCGCCCAGGAATTCCCCTTCGCGGTGTTGATTGGGAACCTGGAGGTCTCTATCCCGCGGGCAGTCGATTTCCTCATCCAACACTAGCGGGCCACTCCGGCAGTCTCGAATTAGTCCTTCCGGGACTCCGAGAGAGCCAGAACTAGCCCTTTTTTAGCCCGTTAGCCCGATTCGTGATCCTTCGGTTTGAGAAATCGATACCCCAATTCGGCTGCTTAAACATTCCCTCGGGGTCCACGGGCGT